>ERZ1370068.5029-contig-4070_pt1 | contig 72474 bp, 112 predicted proteins | sample MGYA00561227_ERZ1370068 | MGnify/ENA primary metagenome ERZ1370068 (study PRJEB38410, sample SAMEA6850437) | metagenome | study: Metagenomic assessment of the ecological functions of the soil: analysis of the soil microbiota associated with the... | reverse complement strand
TACGTACGTCGTGAATTCGGGCGGCTTGAGGCGTTGCCGAGATCCTGGGGAACGGGTCGTGCGGCACGAAGTATTGCCGACCAGCGCGACTATCGACGCGATCACGAGCCCGATCGATCGCACCGGTCGCGAACCCCGCCATCCCGACGCGCGACGTCAGCGGCGCATGCATGGCAATCGGCTCGCTCATCCGGCCCGAAGCCTCGGATCGAGCAGCGCATTGGAGTGATGTCGGCCAGCAGCGTCAGGCCGATATGCAGCGCACAGCACCAGCACCACCGCCTGCACCACCGGGAAATCGTTCTGGCCGATGTGCTCTCCCAGCCCAGATAAACCGACGCCAGCGCAGCGCGAACACCGCTTCTTGATGCGATGGAGTCATCGCCCAGCACAGGAAGCCGAGCTGGACCGCGGCGCGATCGACACCACCGGGATCGCGGCGTTGCGCAGCGCGAGCTTCTTCAGCACGATGCGCGCGCGCGCGTGGAAGCAGCAGGCCCTTGGCGCGGGCGGTGCGGATGCGGTCGGACGCCATCGCCTCGATCATGCCCGAGCGCGTCAGCCGCGTCAGCGCCGGGATCGCGGTAAAGGCGAGTCACGGATGCCCGGCATCACGAAGTGCTGCCAGGTGCCAGCGTCCTCGGAGATCGGCAGGACGACCGAGATAGCCGAGCACGATCATCAGGATCAAGGCGAGCCAGAAGCTCGGATCGCCTCTCGCCCCGACCATCGTGAATTACATGGTGATCGCCGCGGTCGATCCAGCTGTTCTCGCGCAGCGCCGCCACGTATGCCGAGCGGAATCGAGATCATCAAGCGCGAGGCTCAGCCCCACCAGGCCGAGCGGGCGTCAGCGACGTCGCAGGCGCCGCCCGATCAGGCTGCTGGCCACGCTGTCCTTGGGCCAGGCGCAGCGCTCTGGCCGAAATCGCCGGATCATGGCGCGGCCGACCCAGCTGAAGAACTGGATGTAGAGCGGGCGCTCGAGCCCAGGCCTTGCGTATGATTCGATGTCAGCCTGGCTGCCTGCGGACCGGCGATCGAAATGCAAGGTCGCCCGACAACCGCGTCAGATGAATGCAAGCGTCATCACGGTGAACGCGACCAAAGGCCGAGGAGAGCGAGACGCCGGGCATCAGATACAGCATATCCGAAATTCAGTACCGAAGCGACAAGAGTATTCAGGCGGCGGCCACGCCCGGAAGTGGCCGCAAAAGCGTCATCAAACTGTCCCATCATGCAAGAGCCGCTCTACGCAAGAGCCGCACCGCGTACATCTCTCGGGCTGCAGGCCTAGAGGCTTGCCTCGAGGCACGGCCCAGCGCGTCCTCGTTCGCTGAAATCCCGGGTCAGCAAGGCAGCTAGACTGCCGGATTCGGGGCGCTAGTGGCCGGTGGATTGTCGGTTCATTTCCTCCAAAAGCTCGCGCATTGCATCGAACTGCGTGCCGAAGCCTTTCCAATCTCCGGACTTCAATCGCTCCACTGCTTGATTGTAGCGATCGAGCGCCTCCCGTGCCTGACTTGCCGCCGGGCTTGTGAGGGCATCTCCTCTGTCGTGCGTTGAGGCTGCGGGCGCCGGCACCGGGTCCAGTGAACAGCGCCGCCAAGGCCTCGGCGAGCGTCTCCTTCATCACTACATGTTCACCATAGGCTGCGATCACGCGTTTCAGCTCCGGCAGGTGTCCGTGCTCCGCCCGCAAATAGAGCGGCGATACATAAAGGATCGAGTTCTCGATCGGGATCACAAGCAAGTTCGCACCGCGGATCACCCGCGAGCCCATCTGATTCCACAGCGTGAGTTGTTGCGAGATCTCGGTACTCTGATTGATCCGCGCCTCGATCTGAAACGGCCCGTAGACGAGCTTGTCCTTGGGAAACTCGTAGACGATCAGTTTGCCGTAGTCGGGCGCATCGCAACGCGCAGCCAGCCACGCTATCATGTTGTCGCGGCGACTCGGTACCATGGGAACCATGAGGAAGAACTCGGCCTGCGGCTCGCCCGGCAGCCGCATGATGATGTAGTAAGGCGTCATCATTGCAGTGCCGTCGCCGCCCGGCTGTCGCGGGAACTGCCAGAGATCCTCGCGGTTATAGAAAACCTCGGCCGCCTCCATGTGGTAGGTTTGATACAGCCGCGCCTGAATCAAGAACAGGTCCTCCGGATAGCGAATGTGCTTCTGCAAGTCTGGAGGCATGGCCGTGAACGGCTTGAACAAGCTCGGAAAGATGCGCTGGTAGGTCGCGGCGATCGGGTCGCCGGGGTCGATCAGATAAAAGTCGACGCTGCCGTTATAGGCATCGACGAGTAACCTTCACCGAATTGCGAATGTAGTTGAGATCGAGGCCTTGCGCTGGCTGCGCAGAGGGGAAGTAGGAACTCGTCGTGTAGGCGTCCTGCATCCAGAACATCCGCCCATTGCTGATAACCAGATAGGGATCGTGATCGAGCCTGAGGAATGGAGCGATGGTGTGCAACTGTTCCTTGATATTGCGCCGGATCATGATCCGGCTGTCGCTCGTGATATAGCTTGAGAGTAGCAGGTTCGGGTCGTTGAAGTAGTAAGCGAACAACGTTCTCCGCATCATCGTTCCAATCGGGACGCCGCCGGCGCCGTCATAGACCGCATAGACGTTGTCTTTCCCCTTCGGATAATCGAATTCAGGCTGTGCTCCCCTTAACGATGACGTAGTCGTCGGTCTCTTCGCCGTAGTAGATGCGAGATTCGTCGATCTTGGGACCTCCGTCTGCAACAGGAGGAATGTCCCGCAAATAGAAGAACGGCAGTCCTTCAGTACTCTTGCGGGTGACCGGGCTCATCACCGCGCCATTGCCGTGAGTAAACAGCACGTGGCGGTTGACCCAGGTCTGAGCATTCGGCGGCAGCAAGGAGGGCCGCAGTTCGCGCGCCGAGAGCATTACGCTTTGGTAGGAGCCGTCGAGCCAGTAGCGATCCACGTCGAGATCATGGAATTTGTAGTAGGTGCGGATCTCCTGCAGCTGCGCGTAGGTGTCCGACAAGGGCAGCCAGTCCCAAAGCCTGATATTCTCGATTGTCGCCCTGTTGGCGTCGAGCGTCTTGAAGGTAAGCTTTTGTTCGGCAGCAAACGGCTTGGCGGCGATCTGATCGAGATTGTATGCCTGCCGGGTGAGCGCGATGTTGCGTTCGATGTAGGGCTTCTCCAGCTGCAACTCGCTTGGTTTGACGAAAAAGTGCCGGAACAGCGCAGGGACTGCGCCGGACAGCACGAATGAGCCGAGGCCGACGAGTATGAACGCGGCGGCAGGAAGCCGGTAAGTGCGAACCCGGAGGTTTGCCCACGCGGCGAACGCCGCGACGATCGAAAGCCCGATCAATAGCCACAGGCCGGGCAGCCCCACATGTATATCGGTGTAGCTTGCGCCGACGACAACGCCGTTGTCGCCGTAGAGCAGCAGATAGCGGTCGAGACCGTAGGACCAAGCCTTCACGGCGAAGAGAAGACCGACCAGCGCTGAGCCGTGAGCAATCGCAGTCGGCGACATCGATCGGCGGTGAACGTCGTATTCGATATCGCCGTGCACCCAGTAGATCGTTCCGGCGAAAAGCGCGCTCAGAACAAGTGTGAGCAGCATCCAGTTCTTGATGAGGATATAGGCGGGCAGTGAGAAGAGATAGAAGCCGATGTCCTTGTTATAGAGCGGATCGTCTGCGCCATATGGCACGCGATAGAGAAACTGCAGAAAGACGCCCCAGTTGCCGGCTTCTGCTGTGGCGACCAGCAGAGCGAGCAAACCCGCACCGCCTGCGACAACCCGGGACCACGGCAGTCGATCGCGCATGAGCGCGAACAGATCGGGCGACGACGTACTGCCCGTCGGAGTTCCACACGGAGGCGGTCGACAGCTTGTGTCGGCTGCCGTCCGGCAAAGCGCACCGCAAGCCATCCGTTCAACCAAAGGATGACGGCCGTTGCCGTCAACACGGTGAAAAACACCACGGCTTTAGCGCCGATTGCTGGTCAAAAACCTGGTAGATAACCGATCGAGGAAAACCACAGCCAATCAACCAGGAAGTCGCTCGCGAGCCCGAGCAGGATCAGGCAAATCCCGACCGACGAAGGCCGCAATGATGAGCCTGACCACGGCACTTTGCCCTGGTGCCTTCCGTCCGGGTCCGGTGATCCCGATCGTCATGGTCTGATGATAGCGGAAATGAGGAACGCTTGCCGCTTGATCTGTAGTCGGGATTGCACCCTCAAGGCGGGAGACACGGTGCCTCGAATCCGGTCGCCGGACCGCAGAACAGTGCAATGGCAAATCGAGCCCAAAGCGGGTCGGCTGATGGCCGGCGCTATCAGTCAGTGATCGACACCATGGCGCTGCATTGTACAATGTCGTGGAATATCGTGGATCCGGCGAGCTATTCAGGATCAAGCTGTATACTTTTTATATAATTGAAATTGCTATATAATTTCTATGAAATCTCTCACCTTATGTGGTCCTCGCGTCGGCGCGAATAAACCGTAGCCAACCCCCTTTGGGGTAAAAAGAAGCGCTGCGGCGGCGCTACCTCTATCGCCGACAGCGCAAATATCCTGGCTATCTCGCGATGGAGCCTAGTCACACAACGAATTGCAGCGTTGCGATTAAGAGACCTATGTTGGGATTACAACCACGCAGCCGCCCATCGTACGGCGAGAGTCCTGCAGGGAAGACCTCGGTGGATGGTTTGCATTTTGCACCGGAGGTCACGTCATGACCATTGCTCCCACACCCAGAAATACCTGGCCGCTGAAAACATCCAGTACGAGGTGATCCCGCACGAACTCAGCATGACGTCCACTCGCACGGCTGAGGCATGCCACATCTCGGGCGATCGCCTCGCCAAGGGCATCGTGTTGCGGCGCTGACGGCGAATATATGCTGGCCGTCTTGCCCGCATCGCATCACCTTCGCCTGTCGGAACTGAGGACAAAACTCGGTGACAATGTCCACATGGCCGATGAAACCGAGATCAATCGAGCTGTTCCGCGACTGTGCACACGGTGCAGTTCCTGCCGTCGCAAATGCTACGGGCTGGATATCATCGTCGACGACAGCATCCAGGCACAGCCGGATATCTATATGGAAGCCGGCGATCACGAGACGCTGCTTCATATGGGTCACGCGCAGTTTGCGCGCCTGACGGCCAACGCACCACACGGGCGCTTCAGCGCGCACGACTGAGGATTTGCCGGTCGTATCGGACAATCGATCGCGCAGGAATGATGCTTTCTTCTGCAACCTTCTACCCGATCAGTTGTAATCGAGAAAACGGGAGGCGTGCTGCATTTGCATCAAGTGCACCTGAAACTCCAGCAACGGAGGTCCGCCATGAAAGTCAAAGACGTGATGCACAAGGGTGTCGACTGGGTCAGCCCCAACACCCCTGTCACCGAACTCGCGAAATTGATGCGGGAGCATGACATCGGCTGCATTCCGATTGGGGAGGACGACCGACTGATCGGGATGGTGACCGACCGCGACATCGTCTGCAAAGGGCTTGCGAGCAACAACTTCGATGCTGGCCGCGCGATGGCGCGCGATGTGGATGACCGAAGGCATCCATTGTTGCCGGGAGGACGATGACCTCGCAAAGGCGGTGCATCACATGGAGAAGCTGAAGGTCCGCAGGCTGCCGGTGATCAACAAGAGCAAGCGGATGGTCGGCATCATCAGTCTGGGTGACGTCAGCCATTCTGCGTCCGGTGATTTGCTGTCCGAGTGCGTCAAGAGCGTTTCGGCCCATCACTGAACCGCGGCCGGCGCCGCACGCATCCGGCGCCGGTCGCCGGCATCCGCATTGCTTCCCGTGATGTTTCTCAAGCAATCGGCGGACGCACCGACGCCCATGGGCGCGCGGCCTCGAATGCGGCCGACATTTGCAGCACCTCGAGATCGTCGAAGCGCCGGCCGACGATTTGCAGCCCGACCGGCAGGCCGGCGGCGGTGAACCCGCAGGGGATCGACGCTGCCGGAACCTGCGACAGGTTGAACGGGTAAGAGAACTCCGCCCAAGACATCCAGTCCCACGGATGCTGCGGCCAGTGGTCGGGCTGCAGCTGCCCGGCGGGGAACGCAGCGACGCTCACCGCCGGCGTCAGCAGAAAATCCCAGTTCTCGAAGAAATGGTGGATCTCCGCGCAATAGGCGTATTTCACCAGCCGCATCTTTGATAGTCGGCCATCGTGATGTTCAGTCCCGGCCTCGATGCAGGCGACAAAGCCCGGGTCCATCCGGTCGCGAAATTCGGCGACTCGATCCGCGTGACGGGTGAAATGCGCCGGCCAGAAGAAGCGCGCCAGTTCCGGCCCCTTTGGCCCCCACGGCGTTGCGACCTGTTCGACGCGCCAGCCGAGATCGGTCTCGAAGGCCGCTACAGCCTTGCGCACCAGCGCCGCCACCTCGGGATCGACGCGGGCATGGCCAAGGTCCGGACTGAACGCGATACGCGGCGCGCGCGGCCGGGACGCAAGCAGTTCCGGATAGTCGGCCGGCGGCGCTTCGAGGCTCGATTGATCGTCGGGATGACGGCCGGCCATCACCTTGAGCATCAGCGCCGCGTCGCCAACGGTACGCGTCAGCGGGCCAAGATGCACCGTGTAATCGCTCGGCGCCATCGGCGATTGCGGAACGCGTCCGTAGGTCGGCTTCAACTCCGAAGACGCCGCAGAAATGCGCGGGCATGCGGATCGAGCCCGCGCCGTCACTACCTTGATGGAGCGGGCCGTAGCCCGCCGCCGCGCCAACGCCCGCGCCGGAGGAAGACGCACCGGCGTTCAGGCCGAGCTTCCACGGGTTATGCGTAACGCCGGTCAACGGGCTGTGGCTCACGCCTTTCCAGCCGAATTCGGGCGTGGTGGTCTTTCCGAGGATGATGGCACCCGCTTTCCGAAGGCGCGAGACCACGACGTTATCGGCAGCCGCGACGTCACCTTGGCGCAGGTATGTGCCGCCTTCAAACGGCATGCCGCGCACGGGTTCGAGGTCCTTGATGGTCACGGGAACGCCGTGCAACGGTCCCATGGCGGTTTCTTTGGCCAGCGCACTGTCGGCTATCGCCGCAGCGTCCATCGCCTCCTCCGCAGCCAGATAAGCGAAGGCGTTCAGCTTGGGTTCCAATGCGGCGATGCGGTCCAACACGGTCGACGTGATTTCGACGGCGGACAATTCTTTCGCGCGGATCGCGCCCGCAAGCTCCGTTGCCGGCGTGAAACAGAGGTCGGTCCCATCCATGGCTCAGCTTCCGCGCTTGACGGCAGCGCCGGAAACCACCGGCGGATCGTAGGCCTGGATCGGCGGCAAATTGCCATTGAAACGCTCGACCTCGACGGTGGTCAATTGCCCGGTGCAGCCCTGCGCCAGGGCAGATGTACCGACGTCCCGCGTCAAGACGTTCGGATTGCCGTGCACGCAAAGCGGGGCTTCTTCTTTGCGATCGGCGGGATCGTACCAGGCGCCGGTTGGAAGCTGGATGACCCCGCGCCGGATGTCCTCGGTCACGCGTACGCCCGCCAGGCAGGCACCGCGCGCATTGAACAGGCGAATGATGTCGCCGTCGGCAATGCCGCGCGCCGCGGCATCGGCCGGATGCATGCGCGCGACCTCGCGTCCGCGGTGCTTCGCGCCCGCGCTGTGGCCACCGAAATCGAGCTGGCTGTGCAACCGTGTCGCAGGTTGGTTGGCGACCAAGAATCAGCGGCGTCGATGGCGCTGGCGTCTGAGCGGGTGCAAGCCAGGTCGGATGACCGGGACAGTCCGGCTCCCGAAAGCTCGCAATGGCCTCAGAGAAAATCTCGATCTTGCCGCTGGGCGTCGGCAGCTTGTGTCCTTCCGGATCGTCGCGGAAACGGCGAAGCAGTCCGCCGTCGTCAGCCTGCTTGCGGCAGGATCAGGCCATCGCCCGCCCAGAATTCATCGAAGCTCGGAGCCGGCAAATCGCTGTCCGCCAACGCCTTCCTTGTGGGCTCATAAAGGTGCTCCAGCCATTGGCGGACGTTACGGCCTTCGGTGAAGGCATCGCGGGCACCGAGGCGTTCGGCCAGATCGGAGAAAATGGCGTAGTCGTCCCGCGCCTCGACCATAAGGCGGCGCAATCCGCGGCATCGGCACCAGCAGAGGATCGTTGGCATTTCCGCCGATATCCTCGCGCTCCAGCGTCATGGTCGCGGGAAGAACGAAATCGGCGTGTCGAGCGGTTGCGGTCCAGCCCAATTCATGCACCACCAACGTATCCACAGCAGCGAAAGCGCGCCGCAGGCGATTGAGATCCTGGTGATGATGGAACGGATTGCCGCCGGCCCAGTAGACCAGGCGGATATCGGGATAAGTTTTGGTCTTGCCGTTGTAGCGATACGACGCCGCCGGGATCGAGCAGCATGTCCGCGATGCGGGCGACCGGGATGAATTCGGAAACGGCGTTGCGGCCCTGTGAAAGCGTAGGCATCGGCACTGCATTGGTGCGGCGCCCGTAATACGGCGATCGCCCCGAGCGCGTAGGCGTAGCCACCGCCCGGCAGGCCGATCTGCCCCAGCGCCGCTGCGAGCAACAGCCCCCATCCAGACCGGCTGCTCGCCATGTTCGGCGCGTTGCAGCGAATGCGAGACCGTGATCAACGCGCGGCGTCCGTGAAGACGGCGCGCGAAGCGCCACGATGGTGTCGGCCGCGACGCCTGTGATGGCGGCAGCCCATGCCGCGTCCTTGGGCTGGCCGTCCGTCTCTCCCAACAGGTAGCGCTTCGAAAACCGGCCAACCGACGGTATAGCGGTCGAGGAATTCACGATCGTGCAGTCCTTCGACTAACAAGCGTGTGCACCAGCGCGAGCATCAGAGCGGTGTCGGTGCCGGGGATGTTGCTGATCCACTGCGAGCGGGTCTTCGTCGGGCAGATCGCGCGCAGCGGGCTCACATTCACAAACTGGCAGCCGCGCGCGCATGCGCGCGCCATGGCGCCACGCTCGACGTGCTGGCTGGACGCCGCCGCCGGCCACCATGCTGTTCTTCAACGCCATGCCACCGAAGGCGACCACGATGTCACTATGGTCAGCGATCTGCTCCCAGGACAGATTGCGCTTCGTCAGCTGCTCATAGTCGCCGATGATGTGCGGCAGCAGGACAGAGGAGGCGCCCGAACTATATGAATTGACCGACTTTGACGTAGCCTCCCATGGCGACGTTCAGAAAGCGGTGGACCTGACTTTGTGCGTGGTGAAAGCGGCCCGCGCTCGACCAGCCGTAGGATCCGCCGAACACCGCGCCTGCGCCAAAACGGTCCCGCACGCGGGCGAGTTCGGCGCCGAGCAGGTCCGACGCCGCCTCCCAGGACAGCGGAACAAATTCGTCGCGTCCGCGGCGATCGTCAGGTCCCGGTCCATTTTCGAGCCATCCACGGCGCACCATCGGCTGGGCTACGCGCGCGCGATGGCGCAAGGCGCCGGGAAAATTCTCGATGATGCGGTTTGGATCGGGATCGTCAGGATGCGGACGAACCTCGAGTTCATCGCCCTGCCAGCGCGCCGAAAACACGCCCCAGTGGGAAGTATGCGGCCGAAAAGGCGCGTCTGATTGCCGGAGGGGATCTGACGCGGCGTTGTCGGTTACTTCGGTCATTCGAAATCTTTCACCCGACGCCATCCTCGCATCCGTGCGATGAAGTTCGCAGCACGTTTTGAGCGGTGACAGCATGGAGTCTGGAGAATAAGACTAGGTGAACTCGTTAATTTTTCTGCTGTGACAATACGATATCGATTCCTTTGGGGAAGATTGGAATGTGAGTTGGGGAATTTGTTTGCGGCTTCTGAACAACGAGCGGTGGCAGCGGATCGAACCCCCACTTTGCCAACTCAGGATGCGCGTGTCGAGCGGTAGACGATCGCCGTGCGTACGCCATATCAGCGTATTATACACGTGCTGAAAAGGTCGGTTGCCGGTCCGATTGTCCCGTGGAAGCCAATACGGGCCTCCCACAACGATCTACAATCGCTTCGCTCGGTGGCGCGGCGCGGCACGCCGGGAAAACCGGCACCCGGCAGCTCGCGTCGGCAATGGTCGATCGAGGACACAGATGATCGACTCCTGACTACGTCAAAGCGCATCGCTCGGCGGCGGGCGGTGCGCGTAGCGCAGAAGCTAGTTGCCGCCTTCGGCGAGCCGCTCGCGCGGAGGGCGCAACATGCGAAGGTGCACGCACTCGCAGATGCTAAGGGCGCCGATCGCCATTCTGTTGCACGAGGTGCCACGACTGCCTTGCCGTGAACGCCTGGATTCGTGCGGTGTCACGGTTTGAAGCGTGCAGCCGGAAGTGACAAGGCTTACGACAAAGCCAGGAATTGCGCGAGGAACTTCCGGATGAGCGCGTGAACCAAGCCGGTCATTCCAAACCGCAGCAATCGCAGCGCCCGTACCGCTTCTCAAAGCGCCTCTATAAGCTTCGCTGGCGGATCGAGAGTGCGGCGTTCAACAGGTTTGGCTGACTTCCGCCGCATCGCAACCCGCTACGACAGCTGGCGCGAAACTATCTCGCCTCTGTCTGCCTCGTCGCCACCCTTGTATGGTGGATTTAATTAATGAGTTCTGGACCCCTAGCAACTCATATTCCATTGAAATTCGCTGTAACATTCGTGCACTGCCCTGATCGGGGCGCCTCTTGAAGGCAGCTGTTCGGCGCTCCAGCGCCGCGCATTTCATGTTCTACACGCTGGGTAGTGACATTGTTCTTGTTTCGGTTCTAGGTTCGGCTTGGCCCGGAGCGAAATGCCGGAGGGGAAGCCGTTTAGTTAGGGCTAAATTTCAAATGAGCACGTTCGAAGCCGAGGCAGTTACCGCGATCCTCTTCTACCACGACGACGAAACGCCGCTCCAGTTCGTCATCGAACTTCTGCACTCGGTTTTCAAGAAGCAGCTCGCCGATGCGCTCAGATTTACCGAGGCGGTGCGGAAAGAAGAACAAGCGAGTTGCGGGAGCTATCCGCGCGACATCGCCAACGAGATGCTGGAGGCTGCCCGAGAACGCATCGATGCCTTCCGGCCACCCGCTCCGGATCACGAGCAGGGCGGCCGGCGCGGACAGTGAATTGCTTGATGCAAGCTGCAAGCTCTGCGGCGATATCGCCGCCGAGAATCAGACTTTCATTGAAAGGCAATGCTGACGCTCGTCTGCGATGAGTGCATGACCGAAATCACGGGCAACATGCCCGACGTCGTCAGCAACAAGCAATTCGACCATGCCTGTGACGCGTTGCGCGCGCATTTCGCCGGTATTCCACCGGATCAGCTGGTCTCGACCTCGCGGATGTTTCCGGGTCATATGCGCGCGGACGTTCAGGCCGGCATCGACAGACTTTTCTCGGCCTCTCCGTTGCGATTTTTCGGCATCCACGAAGCAGCACCGTTACGAGACGTTGAGCTTCGCGGCGCTGAGCCGAGACGGGCGGAACGCTCACGCCATCGTGCCGGCGCAGTATCATGACGTCGATATCGGCGAGAGCGCGCCAGTGAAATGTCTCAACAACGGCTTGTGGCTCTGCGAGACCAGCGACCTGCGCTACGCCGTCGTGCTCTCCTCGCACCGGGAGTACGGTTGCGAGTCCGGGACCCGGATCGAGATTGCCGTGACCCGCCGGCGCAGATGGTGCCGAGTTCGTGCAACGATGCTTCTCCGAGCTGGAAAACGCAGTCAATGACGCGCGTTGCTACCGCGGTCAAGGTCCTGTCGCTCGATACCGACGGGGATTATCGTGGACGAACGCGAGGCGTCATGGTCCACAAAGTGCCATCGGTCCGGCGCGAGGACGTCATCCTCCCCGAAGCCACGCTGGAAGCTGCTCGACCGCAACGTCCTGAACTTCGTGGACTAGCCGCCCGCAACTGCGCCAGGCTCGGGCAATCGACCCGCAAGGGCATCCTGCTGTACGGTCCGCCCGGAACCGGCAAGACCCACGACGCATCCGCTATTTGGCGAGCAACCTGCCCGGTCACACCACCCTGATCATCACGGCAGCGCAGGTCGCGCTTGCTTGCCCAGTACATGTCTCTTGCCCGCCTTCTGCAGCCGGCGATGGTCGTGATCGAGGATGCCGATCTCATTGCGCGCGATCGCAAAGAGATGGGGCCTTTGCGACGAATCGCTGCTCAACGAGCTTCTCAACCAGATGGATGGACTGAAGCAGGATGCGGATATCCTGTTCATCCTCACCACCAACCGGCCGGAACAGCTCGAGAGCGCGCTCGCAGGCCGCCCCGGCCGCATCGACCAGGCGATCGAGGTGCCGCTTCCGGACGACATCGGCCGCAAGAAGCTGGTCCAGCTCTATGGCACGGGCCTGCCGCTCGGCGATGCCGTCGTCGGACGAGGCCGCGCAGCGGACCAAGGGCGTCAGCGCCGCCTTCATCAAGGAGCTGATGCGGCGCGTGGCCTGCAGGCAAGCATCGCGCGCGATGGCGGCACGACCGTCGAATCCGCCGGATATCAGCGAAGCGCTGGACGATATGCTGTTCACGGGCGGCAAGCTCAACGTCAAGCTGCTGGGCGGAGCGCGAGAAATGGTCGGCGGATGAGTCGCATGCGCGCCGTGACTTCCATGGTACACGCGAGAATCCATCTGCAGAGCGGCGGCGCGTCAAGTATTCCGGGGAAAAGGCGCCGACCCGGAAATCGAAGGGGAGCGTCAGCCGACAGATGGAGATTCTAGCCACGGTCTTTGCGCCAGCCCCAAAGAGTCCAGAGGAAGCTGCAGAAATCCTGCAACCCAAAATGCAGCCGCGAGTATGGCTGGAAACAAAGTCCAATACCACAGGCCCAGCATGATGAACGGAACCAACGGCCGATCGAGCAATGATGCAAACACGAACCCCTTGCGCATTCAACCTGCCGCTCACCGTGTAGAGCAAACCGGAGCCCGAGATCAGCAAACCCACCCAGCCGAAAATAGGTCGCGGCAGCGACGGAGAAATCAGGCAGGTTCAAGAGCGAGTCACCCCGTGAGGCGCGATGACGACCGCGCCTCCTTCGACCAGCATCAGATAGCCGAAAATCTCGACCGTCCAGGCCCCGGCCGAGGAGCGCACCGGATGCAGCAGGCGCTTCGTCGTCTCGATGAATGCTTCGGTATTCGGCCACCGCACGCTCCCTCTCCAGTCCACATCCGGATCATTCCGCGACCTCTTACTGCGCTTTCACAAACTCGATCAGCACCCGTCGTTCACCGTCCGGGAGCCTCATCCCATATCCGTGCTCCTGATCGCCGCGCTGGCTTTCGTCGGTTGGCCGCGATAGGCCCACAGAAGTCCCACCGCCGTCGAGAATTTTGTTCCCGGTCGGCCGGGATAATGCAAATCGATAGAGCAGCTGGTCGATCCAATCGCTTCTTTGAAGTTGGATATTTCTGAAAGGATGTTGTCGCTGTCGAACCGCGGATCCTGACGCAATCAAACAAAAATCGCGAGAGCGCGGCGATCGGCAGTGTCCGCGGATCGCGTCCCATGACACACGGCGCAGTTGATCCCGACGACGCGGATAGCCGATGGTCACCTTGGCGAGCCCGGACCCGGCAGTTCGACAGTCTGCTCCCAGGATAGTCCGAACGATCCATATCCGCTTTTCCCGGCAGCTTCGTCGGGAAACATCGATGGCAACACGTAGAAGACCCAATACGACAGGCCGGTGTCGCGCTCGGTGCCAATCGAAAGGTATTTGAACTGGATGTCGCCGAACCGTCCGCCCGGCTTCGTCCGTATCCAGTCGGGCTGGTTCTGTCCGCGCCAAAGCCTGTCCTCGAGAACGAGACCAACGCCCGCGGCCAGCACCACGACGATTGCGGCGATCCACCCCCAAGCTCTCGCTTCGCTGTCGCCATGGTTGACCGACCCTGCCCGACTCAGAATGTCTTCAGATATTCGATCAGCGCCCACTTCTCGTCGTCCGACAGATCGGTGCCGTAAGCGTGGCCCTGTTGGAATTTCCCGGCTCGCTTGTGTCGTAGCGGAAATACGCCGTGCCGTTGGGAGCGGTTGGGCTTTCGACTTGAAGCCCAGCTTCTTCCAGTCGTACTGTCGCTGCCCCTGAAATAGAAATCGGGCCGCGTCTGGTGGATTGAGCAGATCCCACAAGGTCGGCACCGAACCGTTGTGCAAATAAGGCGCGCGCAGCCAGATCCCGTCCAGCGGCAAATTGGCATAGCCGTCCGTCTTGTGGAAACGCTGTCAGCGGTAGTTGTTCTCGTCGGCTTCGCCATGGCCGTTCATGCCGCACGCGGTCATTTGCTTGCGCTCTTCCGCCGTCGCGCGCCGCCGCGGCAGGCTTCTTTTGCTCGGCGTACAGCATCGACTGCGTCACCGCCAGTTCCGGGGTGTAATTGTCCAACCGGTGTCTGTCGGTCTTGATCTCCTTTGATCGAGGTCACAAGCCAACCAGCCTGCCGCTGAAGTCCTCCCTGCTGGTGCCGTGACAAACGGCGCAGAGCCCCTGATAGATCGGCTTGCCTTCTCGGCCAGTTGCGGATCGAAAGCCTCCCTTTGAAAACCGAAATGCGCGAAGTCCGGTGGCACGCTTCGTTTGAGAAGCCAGTCTTCGAGTTGGCCGAGGCATTGCGATCGATGATCGGTGGCAGGGCTCCGGTCCCGAACGCCGCGCTCAGATTGCGTTCCTCGACCGAGCTGTTGTTGCCGTCCCAATGCAGCTCCATCGGACAGTCCGTCGGCGCGGGTCTTGCGCGCAAGCTGCCGCCAGATCGACGGGAAGTCGACCGTGCCGACCTGGTCCTTTTCGACCTTGTGATCCCGGTGCCAGTCCGGCAAATCCTGCCACCGCCAGTTGAAGATGCCCCTTCTCGCGTTGCTGAAGGTGTCGACACGGCCGGGACCCCAGTCGGGCTGCGTTTAAGCGAAAAAACCGAGACGGCTTGACAGGTACTGAACGCGGTCGCGGATGATCCAGAGCGCAAGCGGGTAGACGAGATATCGATCGATGAGACTTAGCGGCCCGTTCATCTTCTCGATTTCAGGAATGATCATTCCTTCGATGAATTCTCCCGTCCCAAGCCTTGCACGTGAACAGGAAGTCCGCGAAGTTGCGGATATCCGCGCAGGTTGGCGGGCATGCCGAGCACGATCTGCGACTTGCTCGCCGCCGATGCCCGCACCGTGCTGGTATGGCAGAACGCGCAATTGACGAAGACGCGGTCGAACTCCGAGGTTCCGGCGCTTTGGAAACACCGATCGCGGGAATGTCCATCGGCTTTTCGTCGGCAGCGAATGTTTTCGGAAGATCAGGCCGGAACGCCTCTCGTAGCCTTCCCCTCGAAAGCGCCAGGCGCGAGGAGTCCGCCGCTGCGCGGTTTGGGACTATAGTTTCGAACCCGCGCCACATAACCGGGGCCATCCGGTCGCCGACGATGCGCTTGAGCGTCTCGGCACATACCAGCGGCGTCACCTGCCAGATCGGAAGCGGATGCCGAGATTGGCCCTCCCCGCCTCCGGTGGATCCGTATTTGAATCGCAGATGATCCAGATCGGTCTGCGAATATTTGTAGGTTCGGGCGTTCCGGCAGTTCGGGTATCATCGGATGGTTGGGCAGGAAACGCCACGCGGCGTAGCCGACCGGCAACAGAGCTGATGGCCGCCAACGCCAGACTGAGGACGTAGCGCAGCCGCCATGGGCTGCGGACCAGCCGGCAAAACAGCCCCTGGCGGTCACCGTCGACGACGCGCTCCTCTCCCGGCGCGGCCCGGCGGCCGCGCGTGCGCGCTCGCCGGATAAACTTTCTCGCGCAGTGCGGTGAGGATTCCATACGGTCTTTCAAATCCGCGGCCGGCAACGGGGCGGAAGCGCAGCGCCTTCCTGGTCTATTTCGGATCTCCTGATCGAACCGATTCTGGCAACGGGTGCCGCATAAAGGGTGCGTCGCGGATGGTCGCGGACTGCGCCTCGATCACGAATTCGGCAAGCGCTTCGCCACCGCACGCTGTCCGATACAGGCCCCGCTCGCGCGTCTCCGCTGCTGCCCGGAGCCTCGGCACCGGCTTCCCGGTCGGAGCACAAGGGAGCCCAGGCGCAGCCATATGTCCAGCCCGCAGGCAGGCACGCGATAAGGCACTTCGGCAAAATACACGTTCTCTGAAATAATCGAACTGGCGCAGTCCGGCGCGCTGCAGCCAGGCCGGTGGCGAGGTTCAGGATCAGCGCTTCCAGAGACGGTCGCCCCCCGCCGTCAGCAAGATATCCACCTCACCTCGTCCCCGCCGGGCTCTGCCGCGACCGATCACATCGGCGTCCGACGACGGCGAGAAGCGCGCCGCCACGCTTGGGGCGTCGGGAATTCCATCCCTGATCCAGCCCGCCGTGCTCCGCTTCACCAACCCCATGCCGATGCGGCATGAGGACGCGACCTTCGAGCAGCTTGCCGGCACAAAGCAACGAAGCGTCCGGTCGCCCTCGCGGTGACGGTGCCCAGGAATGTCCGGGCCATCGGGGTGGAATGTCCGCGCGCTGCGCAGCACCCCGCTTGGCGAATCCGAAATCGCTGCGATGGCGCTCGCGACGAAGCGCATGATTGACATCTCCTCGCGCAGCATGCGCGGACGCTACCATATCAATCCAAGGTTGTAAATTACGACCATCGCTGTCCACCGGCGTGGCAACTCGGCCGGCTTTGACATTACGCGCGCTTCGACTTCGGCCCGCGCATCGGCCTTTCCTGGGCCGCGATCGCCATTGCGCTGGAAACCGACGACGCGCGCCGTACCGGCATGACGCCGCCAAACCCTCTCCGGCTGAATTAAACTTCGGGTTGAGCTGTGCTTTGATTTCGATTACCATTTGAGTGCGGGGCAGCTCTCGCGTCGTTGACGCCGACAACGCGACGCGCCGGATTTGCGACGCAGCCGACTGCGCGCGTTCGTGTCGGGAGACCCTCGGCCAATTTGACGACAAATGATGGACATCGCCTCATGGAGCGTCCCATGCAGATCCATTTCGCGATTTCAGCAAGACTGGCCGCAGCCACCCTCGGCTGCCTCCCGCTGGCGGCCTGTAGCGACCCCCCGCGCCCGGACAGGTGCTCGAAGAGGCGCAACCGGCCGGATCGCGACGTCGCGTCGCTTCCCGGCGGCCGGACGAGGATTACTTCCACGACATGGATGGCGGCACCGCGCTGACCCCCGACGAGGTCCAGGGCCGCAACATGTGGATCGTCTGGACCGGCGGCAACGACCGGTTCTGGGACGAGCTGACCGACCTGCACCTTCGGCGCCTTCGACCTGCTGAAGATCGCTGTCCTCGCACCCCAGGCTGCAGATACAGCCGGCGACACCGCGCTGGAACTACCTCGGCCTGGTCAACGAGCCCTGCTTCGAGCAAGGCGACCGCGCCTGATCCCGAAGCGCTACGGGCTGTGGCTCGACGAGCGGCGGTCCGACTGCGCGCGCCGATCCGTTCGCCAGAACGAGCCAAAGTATCCGGGTGTCGAGATCGGCGCGCGCGGCAAGAACATGCCGGTCGGCTCGCTACTACGGCTACGCCGAGCGGCATCGTCGGGCTGCGGCTGTTCCCGAATCCGGACTTCGACGAGGCCGCCGCGCAAGCGAGTGGGACGCCGGACCAGCTACTACAACGATCCCGAGCTACTACTACGTCAAGAGACCTCGTGCGGCCCTATCGCGTCGGCATGTCGTGCGGCGTTCTGCCACGTCGGACCGAACCCGGTCAAGCCGCCGGCCGATCCCGAGAACCCGAAGTGGGAGAACCTGAGCTCGAACGGTCGGCGCGCAGTACTGCTGGGTCGGACCGGATCTTCAGCTGGACGGCCGAGACGCCGACGACACTTCATGTTCCAGCTGCTCCACACCGTCGCGCCCGGGCGCGCTCGACACCTCGCTGGTGTCGACCGACAACATCAACAACCCGCGCACGATGAACGCGGTCTACAACCTCGGCCCGCGGCTCGAGGCCGCCAAGCGCTGGGGCAAGGAGACGCTGGCCGGCGGCGAGCTCGAACAACAAGCAGTTCAACGACTACGTCAGCGAGCGGCCGCTGACCCAGTTCTTTCAGACGCCGGACACGGTGTGGACGCCGCGCGTGCTCGAAGGACGGCTCCGACTCGGTCGGCGCGCTCGGGCGCGCTCAACCGCGTCTACCTCAACATCGGCCTGTTCAGCGAGGAGTGGCTGCTGCCATTTCAACGCCGCTCGTCGGCGGCAAGCCGATCTCGCCGATCGAGATCACGGTCGCCGACGCAAGAACTCGGCCTACTGGCAGGCCACCGAGGCGCAGACGCCCGCGCATGGCGCTGTTCTTCCTGGCGAGCGCACGGCGCCGCACCGACTGAAGGACGCGCCGGGCGGCGCCGGCTACCTGCACCAAGGATCAGGCGGTCCTCCGACCGCGGCAAGATCGTCTTCGCCGAGCAGCTGCGCGCGCGTGCCACTCGAGCAAGACGCCGGAGCCGGCTGGTCGGGGCTCGACACCGGCGGCTGCGCCGGGCCCGGCTATCTCGCCTGCTGGAACCGCTACTGGGCGTGGACCAAGACCGACGAGTACAAGCAGAAGATGCGGGAGATCGTGCTCGCCGACGGACTTCCTCGACGGCAACTACCTCTCGACCGAGGCGCGCGTGCCCGGTGACGCTGCTCGCAGACCAACGCCTGCAGCCCGCTCGCCACCAATGCGCTCGCCGGCGAACATCTGGGACAACTTCTCGTCGCAGTCCTACAAGCGATCTGCCGTCGGTCGGGCACGATCACGGTCCACGATCCGTCTCACCGGCGAGCCGCGACCCGTACGACATGCCTGCCGGCGGGCGCGGCTACACGCGGCCGGCATCGCTGATCAGCGTCTGGTCGACCGCGCCCTTCCTGCTCAACAACAGCGGTCGGGCAGTTCGAGCAGGATCCGTCGGTCGAGGCGCGGATGCGCGTGTTTCAACGCCTCGATCGAGCAAGATGCTGTGGCCTGAGAAGCGGGACAAGCCGACGCGTGCTGGGCGACAAGGTTCCCGGCATCGATCGACCGCACCGACGCGCGCAGCTTCATCACGGATACCGGTCGGCTTCCAGCCCGAGATCCTGCGTCCGCTCAGCGGGCCGGCTCACGATCTGCTTGCCGCAAAATCGTCGACGCCGACGGCACCATCACGATCGGCCCGATCCCGGCGGGCGTACCGGTCAATCTGCTGGCCAATCCGCGGCCGCTGCCGGAAACGACGGATCCGCTCGCAGGTCACTCGCGCATGTGGCAAATTGATCGAACTGCCCGTGATCCGGCTGAAGCATCGACCTTCTCGGCGATGCCGGCGAACTGCGACCGACGCGCCAGCTGCGCAAGATCTTTTGCCAATGTCAGCGCGGCCGCTGATCTCGAAACTGAACAAGTGTCCGGACTTCGTCGTCAATCGCGGATCACTATTTCGGCAATGTCGCATACTCGACTGGCGAAGCCGGTATTGAGCGACGGCGACAAGCGCGCGCTTGATCGAGTTCATCAAGACCTTCTGAGCTGTGGCAGATGGCGGTGCACCGACCGACGACGCCGTCACTTGCGACTATGCGGTCGTGGGCTCGGGGGCCGGCGGCGGCACCGTCGCCGCACGCCTCGCCGAAGCCGGCATGGCATGTGGTGCTGCTGCGAAGCGGGCGGACGATTGCGCGCCGTCAACGCGGCGCGCGGTCTTCCCGAGCACTATGACGTGCCGGCCTTCCACCCGCTGGCTCGGAACATCCGGCGATGCGCTGGGATTTCTTCGTCCGCCACTATGCCGACGACGCGCGGCAGCGCCGCGATCCAAAATGCACCGATCGGGCGGCATCCTTTATCCGCGCGCCGGCACGCTCGGCGGCTGCACCGCGCATAACGCGATGATCTCTCGTCGCGCCGGATGACAGCGACTGGAACGGCATTGCCGCGCTGACCGGAGATTCAGCTCGTGGCGCGCGCAACATGCGGCGCTATCTGCGGCGGGCTGGAGAATTGCCGCAGCCAGCCGTTCTGGCGGCTATTGAGCCAGCTCGGCCTCAACATTACGGGCCGCGGCGTGGCTGAGCGGCTGGCTGGACGTCGAAAGCGCGCGCCCCCGGGAAGCGTTGCGGGGACGACGAACTGGTTCACCTGATACTGTCTTCGGCGCGCTCGATCGTGCTGGCGGCGCGGCATCCGCTACGCAGCCTGCGGATATTGTTGCTCGGCGTGAAGGCGATCCCCAATTCACGCCTGCCGGGTCAGGGAAGCGCTCTTCGAGGGCGTTTGCTTCGACGCCGCTCTCCACCCGCCCGCATCAGCGCCGGGGCGCCCGCGAACGTGTGCTCGAAGTCGTGGCGTGCCATCCCGGATCTGCTCGAGGTACGGCGCTCCACGCGCTGGCGACAAGGGCGATCTTCGACGAAGACAATCGCGCCACCGGGGTCGAATATCTCGGGAGGGCGAAAGCACTCTCTATGGCGCCGATCCGGCGCAGTCGCCCGCAGCCGGCACGACACGGCAGGTGTCCGCGCGAAACGAAGTGATCGTGGCGGGCGGCACCTTCACCTCGCCGCAGCTCCTGAAACTGTCGGGAATCGACCGGCCGAGGAACTTCGCTCGATCGGCATCCCCGCTCCGGGTGGATCTTGCCGGCGTCGGCAGCAAACTCCGCAGGACCGGCTACGAGGTTGGCGTCGTCAATCGCATGGCAAAACCCTCGTCGGTGCTCGATGGCGCAAGGTTTCAGCGCGGCGATCCGCTTCATCGCGCCTGGCGCGATCGACGGGAGCGGCAGGCACACATCGAGCGGGCGCCGCGGATCGTGCGCTGATACGGCGATCAGCTCCGGCACGCCCGGAGCCGGACCTTGTTCCCGATGGCGCTGCTCGCCAAGTTCTCCGGTTATTTCCCGGTTACTCCCGCGAGATCGTCGAACACCACGACTATCTGACCTGGGCGATATTGAAGGCGCATACGCCCAACCGGGCCGGACACGCTCACCGCTGCGCTCGGCCGATCCGGCGCGAAAACGCCTGATATCACCGCCTACTTCAGCGAACGCGATGATTCGCGAACGACGACCTCCGGGCGGTCGTCGAAGTTGCATCAACCTTGCGCGCGGGCTTTACCGATGCGCTCAACGATTTTAGTCCGGTTGCGGAAGAAGTGGGACCCCGGGCCGGCGTATCCACGGCGATCAGGAACTTCGCAGCTTTGTCCGTGACAACGCCCGGGACATCACGCCTGCGGCACCTGCGCCATCGGACCCCCGGGCATCGTGACGGCGTGGTCGACAGCCGCTTCAGGGTCCACGGCACGCGCGGTCTGGCGTGTCGTCGATGCCTCGATATTCCCACGCATCCCCGGCTTTTTACCGTCAGCGCGGTTTACATCATCGCAGAAAAGGCAGCGGACGACATTTTGTCCTGAAGCCAAACGAACCAGGAGGACTTGATGGCCTATCAAATTGATCAGTTGCTGAAAATGACTGTCGGACCAACCTCGACGACGCTTTTCACAAAGAGCCCGCCGGGCGACATTCCCGATGGCGAGGGCAAGGGCACGGCGCTGATCGCCGAAGGCACCCGCTTCACCGCCGAGAATGCCAGCTTTCATCAATCACTTTGCCTGGCAAGGCAAGATCTTCGATGCCAAGGCCGGTCTGCTGAAGAACAAGATATTGCAGTTCGGCGTCGCGGCAATTATCGCCAAGGTCTACAAGGGCGAGAGCTGGTTCGACGGCAAGGAATGCATCGTGCTGGATTATTCCCAGACGTCGATCGTCGCGGGCTGGATACGCGACGAAATCAGAATGATCGAACCGGCATTCTATCTCGGGCAGGTGTTTGGCGAGAAGAAACGCCTGTTTCATTTCTCGCTGCAGTTCTGACGTCGGGAAGTATTCTGGAGCGCAAGATCGCCGCAATCGGTAAAATCAACGATCGATGGCGGATTATGGCAGCTGACCGCAGGGGCCCGGCATTGCGGCTGACTTGCGCAGTACGTCTTCAAGACCCTCTCGCTCAAGCCCGGCTGGCTGGATAGCCGGGCGGCCAGGGCCCTCAAGCGGTTGACGCAAGCCCCGCAAAGCCCTTCGAATTCTCGGAAATAGGCGTCAGCCCTTCTTCTGGCTGATCGATTTTTGCAGATTTCGATTGGTGCGCCGTGACTTCACCGGCGTCTCGTTCGAGACCTGACCGCCAAATCGCTTTCGATTGAATGGTACGGCGCCAGAGCCCGCAACAATTTCGATGTCTTCGAGCTGCAACGGCTTGCCGCGCGCTGACAGCAGGGTGGGATATTCGATTTGCCGCCCGCTGGTGCGATCCCTGAAAACCACCTGCGGCCCTGCGGGCTCCGCAAGCCAGTCATCGCCCCACTTCTTGAGTGCCAGGTAAGTCGGGAAGAAATCGCGCCCCTTTCTGGTCAATACATATTCGTAACGCCCGCCATGCTCGGGCAACGGCACGCGCGTCATCATGCCGAGATCGACGAACTTCTTCAGCCGCGTGCTGAGAATGTTCGGCGCGACGCCAAGATAGTATTGAAACTCGTCGAACCGCCTGGTGCCGTAATAGGCTTCCCGAAGCAGCAGGATCGACCAGCGGTCGCCGACCACCTCCATGGCGCGGGCGATCGAGCATTCCTTGTTGCAGGAACGGGAACGCTTCACGTGATGTCTCGCAGTCTATTGCCTTCGGTGATTCCCGATCACTTATAGCAGGAGACGCGTGCGTTCCGCCTATCCCTTTCGATCGTGAGATCGTCGCCAAGGCTCAGCGCCGCGCTCGGCCGCCGCCGCGCCTCCTGCGGTTTGACCGCGGCTTCGGGCTGCAAGCGCACGGCGGTGCGTGACCAGCGCGCCGGTCTCGGAAAGCCTCTGCAGCTCCGCCTCGCTCACGCCCAGTTCGCGCGAACACCTCTCTGTTGTGCTCACCCTGGAAAGCCGGCGTGCCGATCGGCGTCAGCTCATCCCTGGAAAATGCCAGGGGCGGCCCGGCAATTTGTATTCGCCGCCGCTGCGATCCGGAACGAGCTGGACCGCGCCCCAATAATCGCTCCAATCCGACTTCGTCAGTTCCTTGATCGAGCGGATTTCGCCCATCGCGATCTTGGCCTCGTCGAACTGCGCGTCGAGCGTCGCCATGTCCGGGAATGTCAGCATCCAGGACTGGATGATCTGGTGCAACGCGCCGAAATTCAGCCGCCGTGCCGCGGCGCTCGAAAACCGCGGATCGTCCATCAGATCGACGCGCCGCATCGCGCGCAGCCAGGACGGAAACGTCCGGCTGCCGACAATGCTGGTGGCGACGGTGAAATGCTCGCCCTGCGGACCCGTGAAGAACGAGCAATCGGTGGCGCCGAGCACGGCCGGCTCCGCACCGATATCCTCATCCGACAGATCGACATGCGCGCGCTCGTTGACCGCAAGCAGGGTCGCCGCCATCGCCACGTCGATATACTGGCCCTGCCCGGTTGTCTTGCGGCTGTGGAGCGCCGCGAGGATAGCGATCACCGCCTGCAATCCGGCATAGACGTCGGCATGCGACAGGCTGTCGGTGCGCGGCTCCTTCAGGGCCTCGCCATAGTGCCGAACGCTGTTTTCGGTGAAACCAGCCTCGGCCTGCACCGTCGGCGCATAGGCCATCCGGCTGCGCCACGGGCCGCCCTGGCCGTAACCGGTGATCGATGCGTAGATCAGCCGCGGATTGCGCTTCGACAGGGTCGCGTAGTCGAGGCCGAAGAAGCCGAGCGTGCCCGCGCGAAAATTCTCCACCACGATATCGGCGGTATCGCAGAGCTTCAGCGCCAGATCATGCGCGCCGGGAATGTTCAGATTGATGCTGACATTGCGCTTGCCGGCATTTCTGCTGCGCATAATAGCCCGACATGCCGTCGGTGGACGGAAACGCAAAGCGCGACACGTCCGGGCTTGGCGGTTCGACCTTGATGACCTCGGCGCCGAGATCCTGCAATGTCCGCGCGCACAGCGGACCTGCGAGCACGCGGGAAAAGTCGACGACGCGAATTCCGCTGAGAGGACCGCTCATGATCAGCGCCCCGCGAATTTGGCGAGGCCGGGGCCGTTCTTGCGGAACGAGGCAAGGCCGGCCTTCAGATCTTCCGACGCCCAGATCGGCGCCTGCACCCTTGCCATCGCCTCGTCGGCGGCGGCGACACCGTCGTTGACGGCGATGTGGGCCGAGTTCCTTGGTCGCCGCGTGGGCCAGCGTCGGACCTTGCGCGAATTCCTCGGCGATCGCCATGGTCGCCTTCTCCAGCGATTCTTCGGGAACCGTCGAGATTGATCAGGCCCCATTTTTCCAGCGTCGGCGCATCATAGCGGCGCGCGAGCATCGACATCTCCTTGGCGCGCAACGCGCCGATGCGCTGCACCTGACGCTGGATGCCGCCCAGCAATGGATGCAGTCCAAGCGTCGCCTCCACCGAACCGATCTTCGCCGACGACGCCGCGATGATGTAGTCGCAGGACAGCGCCAGCTCGAGGCCGCCGCCAAGGCAGACGCCATGGACACTCGCGATCAGCGGGATCGGCAGCAATTCCATGAAGCGGAGGAACTCGACGCCGTTCAGGCGGCGGTTTTCACCGTCGGTGTCGCCACTGCCCTGCTCCACGCGCTTGTCGAAAATATCGAGATCGGCGCCGGCCGAGAAATGCCGAAGCCCGCTGCGAAGGACGATCGCCCGGCTGCCGGCATTCTGCGCCGCTTCGATCTGTTCGACGATGGCATTGATGAGCTTCGGTCCCAGCAGATTGTAGGGCCGGTAAACCATGGTCAGCACGGAAATATTGCCGCGCTGCTCGCGCGTAATCAGTGCATCCTCGGACACGACGCACCTCCATTTTTCGACGCGACGATGCGCGCCGGTTTATTCATTGCCAGTCAGCATACAACATGACTTGCAATTTGCAAGTCATGTTGCATGCCAGCAGATTAAATGATTATCGTCATTTCATGCCATCGACATGGCTTGCAAGCCGGCGCGGCGCGGCGGTCTCCCGCGGCCCAAAGCCGGATTCTGCGGCCGCTATTTCCGGAAATGCGTCAAACGCCAGCGGATCAGCTCGTCGGCTCCCGGACCCGCCTGCGGCTGCAGATCGTGGGCCCTGACGCGTTGCCCGGTCTCGTTGTCGACCATTGCAAGCTTCACCGCGTGTCCGGTTTTTCGATCGACGAATTTGAGCGGCGGCCCGGCGTTCCCGGAAACCGCCCACTTGTCTCCCACCTGCAGCGAGCGCCTGCATCACCAGGATGGTGTCCCGGCCCTTCGCGCGTCAGAACATACTCGTATCGCTCGGGATTGGTCTGGTACCGGCGCCGCTCGATCAACTCGTGGTCCTCGAGGTGCTTCAGCCGGTCGGACAAGGTCGCGTTGGTCACTCCGGTCGACCGGCGCAGGTCCTCGTACCGGCTCAGCCCGAGCGACAGGTCGCGCAGGATCAGCACGGCCCAACGGTCGCCGATCGCCTCCAGCACGCCGGCGATCGAGCACGCCATCCCATCAAAACTCTTTGACTTCATAAAACGCTTGCCTCCTTGTCACTCTTATCATTAGAGTTACTGAACTGTCGAGCGTCATCATCCGCCGTTACAGGCCGGCCCCGGGATCGCGGGACCACAGATTTCGACAGAATGGGACAATGAGCATGAGCGAGCTTCGCGACCTTGTCATCGATGCCCACGGCGGCATCGCGCGCTGGAATAAAGTGAAAACCATCGAGGGCGACATGTCCATCACCGGCGGCCATGTGGGCACGAAAGGGTTGGCCTGACGCCCTCGAAGAACGTTCACGTCACTGCCGCCACCGGGAATACAATGGATCAGCTACCGGCCCTTCATCAGCGAAGGCATGCGCAGTGTCGTGCACCCGGACCATACCGTCATCGAAACGCCTCGACGGAAAGCCCGTCAAGGATCGAAGAAATCCCCGCGCCGCCTTTGACGGCCATACCGTTGAAACTCCGTGGGACGATTTGAATCTCGCCTATTTCAGCGGTTATGCGATGTGGAATTACCTCAATACGCCTTTCATCTTTGCGCTGCCCGGATTCCAGACCGAGGAAATTGAACCTTGGGACGAGAACGGCGAAAAACGTCGGCGGCTCAAGGTCGCGTTTCCGGATCACATCGCAACGCACTGCCCCGAGCAGATTTTCCACGTCAATGGCGGAAGGCTTGATTTGCCGGGTGGACTACAGCGCGCCGGTCGCCGGCGGTGCACCGACGGCGCACTACCTGTGACGACCACAAGGATTTTCAGGAATCAAGATGGCCACGAGGCGGCGGGCGCTTCGCAGAAAGCAGACGGCACCGCAATTCCAGATCCGGTCTTCGTGGCGATCGATATCGCCGAAATCCGCTTCTCATGACTGGACGTCAGCGCTATGGCGCCGCTTCCCTTCTTTTGGAGGCACGCTGTCGGAAGAACGAATGATTGACACCGATTAAAGAGCATCACGTCGTGACGATCGACGTCAACGGCATGCGTCGGGCCGCTTCGGTCGAAGCGCGCAAGCTCCTGGTTCATTTGCTCCGAGACGATCTCGGCCTGACCGGAACCCATGTCGGTTGCGACACGTCGCAATGCGGCGCCTGCACCGTCGATATCGATGGACAGGCCGTCAAATCCTGCACGGTTCTCGCCGTGATGGCCGACGGGTCTTCGGTCACGACCATCGAAGGCCTCGCGCCCGGCGACGGCACCTTGCATCCGATCCAGGCGGCCTTCCATGAGCACCACGCCCTGCAGTGCGGCTTCTGCACGCCGGGGATGATCATGGCGGTCCGCCAGTTGCTCGCACGCAAACCCTCACCCGACGGAGAGCGAAATCCGTCACAACCTCACCGGCAACATCTGCCGCTGCACCGGCTACACCAACATCGTGCGTGCCGTCGAATCCTCAGCCTCGGAGGCGCATCGCCATGACTGAAGCAACCGCGCTCAAATATGTCGGCCAGCCGTTGCGGCGGCGCGAAGACTTCAAGTTCGTCACCGGCCAGGGACGCTATACCGACGACATCAAGGCGCCGGGCATGCTGCATATGGCGGTGCTGCGATCGCCTCATGCCCATGCCATCATCAAGCAGGTCGATCTCTCCGCGGCGAGCGCGGCGCCCGGCGTCCGCCTGGCGTTGTCGGGTGCCGACCTCGCAGGCAAGATCGGCTCGATCGTTCCGAACTGGATCATACCGGGGACGAAGGTGCCGGACAGGCCCGTGGTCGCCGATCGACCGGGTCCGCTTCGTCGGCGAATGCGTCGCGCTGGTGGTCGCCGAAACCCAGGCCATGGCCCACGATGCCATCGGGCTGATCGAGGTCGACTACGAAATACTTCCCGCCGTCATCGACGAGGAAGCCGCGATCCGCGACGGCGCCCGCAATTGCACGACAACGTGCCCAACAACATCACCACGGTCTACAAGATCGGCGGCGGCGACTACGGCAAGGCCGCGCGCGAGGCCGATCAGGTCATCACGCTTCGCCTCGCCAACAATCGCCTGATCCCGACCTGCATGGAGACGCGCTCGATCCTGGCTCAAGCCGATGTCGATGGCACCCTGACGCTTTACCTGCAGAGCCAGGTCCCGCACATGCATCGCCGCTGGATTGCGGACGCGGTCGGCATTCCCGAACATCGCTTGCGGATCGTCGCGCCCGACATCGGCGGCGGGTTCGGCGCCAAGATGCATCTCTATCCGGAGGAACTGCTCTGCCCGTATCTGGCGCGCACCGCTCGGCGTGCCCGTCAAGTGGTGGAATCGCGTTCCGAAAGCCATCAATCGACCAACCATGGCCGGGCGCACACCGAGACGATTGAAATCGCCTTCCGCAATGACGGGCGAGATACTCGGCCTGAAGGTCGAGACGCTGGGCAATGTCGGCGCCTATCTGTCGAACATGGCAAGCGGCGGCCCGACGGTGAACACGGTCAATTTCGGCACCGGGGCCTACAAGATCGAGCACTACGCGGCGCGCTCCAGGGTGGTCGTGACCAATACCGTGCCGGTCGACGCCTATCGCGGCTATGGCCGGCCCGAAGGCGGATACATCGCCGAGCGGGCGATCGACGCGGTCGCGCGTCACCTCAACCTTGACCAGGTCGAGGTGCGGCGCAGGAATTTCATCCAGCGCGCCGATTTTCCGTACAAGCCCTACAACGGGCCCGCCGTGATCTACGACAGCGGCAATTATGAAGGCCTGCCTGGCAAAGGCGATGGAAGCCTTCGACTACGACGGCACGCAGCAGCGAACGCGATCAATTGCGGACCCAAGGCCGCTATCGCGGCATCGGCGTCGCCGCCTATACCCATATGTGCGGCATGGCGCCGTCACGCCGCCTCGCGCTGATGGGCTTCAACCGCGGCGGCTGGGAAAGCGCCCGTGTCAGCGTGGATTCGGGCGGGCGGGTCACGATCTTCTCGGGATCGATGAGCCAGGGCCACGGCCATGTCACGTCACTGGCGCAGATCGCCGCCGACGTGCTGCAGGTGCCGATCGAGGACATCGACGTGGTGCAGGGCGACACAAAGCAGGTCCAGGCCGGTCACGGCACCTTCAACTCGCGTTCGATGGCGGTCGGCGGCTCCGGCGTTCATGTCTCCTCGGTTCGCGTCATCGCGAAGGCGAAGAAGATTGCCGCCGGCATGCTCGAGGTCGACGAAGGCGATGTGTCCTACCAGGCCGGCAAGTTCAGCTGTCCCCGGCACCGACATCGCGCCTCTGACATTCGGCTCGGTGGCACGCATGGCCTATGTCGGCCACAAGCTTCCGGACGGCATGGAGCCGGGCCTCGACGAAACCGTGTTCTACGATCCGAAGGGCATGGGCTCGCCGTCGGGCATCCACATGGCCTATGTCGAGGTCGACCCGGAGACGGGGATTGTCGAGATTCTCGATTATGTCGCCGTTGACGACGCCGGCACGATCATCAATCCGCTGCTTGCCGCCGGACGAGATTCATGGCGGCGTGGTGCAGGGCATCGCGCAGGCGCTGCTATGAAGACGTCAGCTACGATCCTGACACCGGGCAATTGATGACCGGCTCGCTGCTCGACTATGCGGTGCCGCGCGCCGAGCATGTCCCCAGCATACGATCGCTGTTTCAGCAAACGCCCTCGCCCACCAACCCGATCGGCGTCAAGGGCATCGGCGAAAGCGGATCGATCGCGGCGCCGCCATTGCATGGTTCACGCCGTGCTCGATGCGCTGTCACCGTTCGGGATCAAGCATCTGGACATGCCGATGACGCCGCCGCGCGTCTGGTCGGCGATTCAAAACGCACGCGCAGGAGCAAGCCGATGATCCCGGCATCATTCGACTACGTTCGCGCCACCTCGCTTGCCCAGGCTGTCGGCCTGCTGCAGAAGGACGCCGATGGCAGCAAGCTCGTTGCCGGCGGCCATACGCTGATCCCGACATTGAAACTGCGGCTGGCATCGCCGGCGCTGCTGATCGATATCAGGGGGATCGATGAACTGAAGGGGATCGAGTTCGCCGACCGCATCAGGATCGGTGCCCTGACGACGCATGCCGAACTTCTGGCGTCCGAGCCGCTGCGAAGCGTGCTGCCGATCTTCCATCAAGCCGCCGGCCAGATCGCCGATCCGCAGGTGCGCAATCGCGGCACGATCGGCGGCTCGCTGGCCAATGCCGATCCGGCGGCCGACTGGCCGGCGGTCGTTGTCGCGTTGAAGGCAGAACTGGAGCTGGCGGGCCCGGAGGGCCGCCGGCGCGTTGCCGCGGAGGATTTCTTCGTCGACATCATGACCACCGCGCTCGAACCGGGAGAAGTGCTGGTAGCGGTCCATCTGCCGCGCCCGGATCCGGCGACCCAGTTCCGCTATCGCAAGATCCGCCATCCCGCGAGCGGCTATGCCGTGGTCGGCGTCGCCGTCGCGCTGCGCCTGCACGGACAGTGTGGTGGCGGAAGCCTCGATCGGCATCACCGGCGCCACCGGCCGGGCCTTCGCGGCGGACGCCGCGAGCGCGCATCTGATCGGCAAGCCGCTCATCGACTCGAAAACATCGCAAGCGCGGCACAGCTTGCCAGCGAACAGGCCGAGTGCCTGTCCGACCATTACGCGTCGGCCGACTATCGCAAGCACCTCGTCAGGACCGAGGTCAGCCGGGCGTTGGCGTCGCTGAGTGCCGCCTGACCCGCCTCGCCAGGGCATCGCTCGGAAGATGGGATCCGATTGCCAGCGAGCGGCTGTGGCGAGGAAAGGGCGAACTGGCCGGCTGTCGAAGCCGCTGTCGCGAAAATGGCCGAACCTTTCGGGCTGATGGTCCTTGCCAAAATTGATCAAGGCCGCATCACGTCTCTCTCGGGAAAATCGAAAATGTGCTCGCTCTACAACCAGATCATAGAGATCGATCTCCGCGGCAGCTTCTACGTTCCGTTCCGGGTTGCCGTTCATGATGACGGCGGCGCGAATGGCGGCACAATCTCGTATGATCGTCCCTCTTCGTTCCTGGCGGCTCTAAACCGGCCGGAATTGGACGCGATCGGCAAATCTGCTCGACGAAAAACTCGATCGCGTGATCGCAAATCTGAATCCCGGTGAAGGCTTAGGCGGCAGCCGCCAGCGAACCCTGACTAACCCGCGACCTTGGAAAAGTCAGGCTTGCGGCGCTCGGCAAACGCCGCGAAAGGCCTCGCGCGCTTCGCCGGTCTGCAGGCGCTCGCGAAACAACGCGCCTTCCCGGCTGATCTGAGCGGCGATCCTGTCCATGTCGCGCATCAACGCCTTGGTCTGGTTGAGCGAGCCGGCCGGCCGTTTGGTCAGGCGCCTCCGCCGCTGCCCGCGCCTTGGCGCGCAGCTCTGCGACCGGCACGACGGCGTTGGCGAGGCCGCAGGCCAAGTGCGGTGGCGGCATCGAGCGGTTCGCCCAGCGCAAACATCGCGTAGGCACGGACGTGCCCGATCCGCGCCGGCAGCAGCCAGCTCGAGGCCGCTTCCGGAACCAGCGCCAGATTGACGAACGGCGTCATCAGCTTTGCGGTGTCGGCCAGGAATACCAGGTCGCAATGGAGCAGCATCGTGGTGCCGACGCCGACCGCGTTGCCTTGCACGGCGGCAACGAGCGGACGGGTGGCCTTGCCGAGATTGCTGATGAACCGATGCGCCTGCGGCTCGCCGGTGTCCTTGCCATTGGCCTGGGCGCTGAAATCGGCAAGGTCATTGCCGGCCGTAAAGCTGTCGCCGTCGCCCTGGAACAGAACCACGCGGACGGCCGGATCCTTCTCGGCGCGCTCCAGCCCGTCCGACATGCGCGCTGTACATGGCGTTGCTCAGCGCATTCTTCTTGTCGGCGCGGGCCAGCGTCAACGTCATGATGCCCTGCGGCGATTTCGGTTTTCACATGTTCAGTCATGATCTCTGATCTCCCTGTCACATTTGCTGATTGGCAACAGAATTCGGCCAGCAGGGGACACGGCGCTACGTCCCACAAACACGGGCTTGCGTTTGTCGATGAAGGCGCGCACCGCCTCCTTGTGATCGGTCGTCCGCGCCGACCGCACCATGTTCTCCGCCTCCTGATCCATGGAATCCAGAAAGTCCGACGTCACGGCGTGGTCAAGGTTGTCCTTGATGCGGGCCAGCGCGATCGACGGGCCCTCGGCCAGCGACTTTGCAAGCGCGAAAGCGGTCTCGCGAAGTTCGGCGTCGGGCACGACGCGGTTGACGAGACCGAGCGTCTCGCAGCGGCGAGCGTCGATCCGTTCCGACAGGAACATCAGCTCCCGCGCCCGCGATGTTCCGACCAGCCGGGTCAGCAACCACGCGATGCCGTAATCCCCGGTCAATCCGATGCGGGCGTAGCCCGTGGCCATGATCGCGGATTCGGCGGCGATGCGGATATCGCAGGCGAGCGCGAGCGCCATCCCGGCGCCTGCCGCGGGTCCCGGAAGCGCGGCAATCGTCGGCTTTCGCACCGCCACGAGCGCGCCCGTCAAGGTGCGCTGCTTGGTTCGCAGGTCCGCAACGCGTTCTTCGAACGTCATTTCCGTCTTGCTTGAATTGTTCCCCATGCCCTTGACGTCGCCGCCGGCGCAGAAGGCGGTCCCCGCGCCGGTGATCAGCAGCGCGCCGACGTTCGGATCGTCGCCGCACTGCTTGATCATCCGCCGCAAGCGCCGGCGTCAGATGGTCGGAGAGCGCGTTGCGCGCCTCGGGACGGTTGAGCGTGATGAGCGCGACGCGGTCGCGGATTTCGCACAATAGCTCGCCGGTTCCGGTGTCGACCTCGATGCGGCCTTCTGCCATTTCAACCGCTCCCTTAGCTCTGGTCGCGATCCGCTGGATCGCTCGTGTCATCGCAAAGGTTCACGACCTTCAACGCTGCCTTGCGTTTCGGCGCCGAAGGAATCCCGCCAGCCGGTCCAGGATCAGGCGTTCGGCGTCGGCCATGATGCGGTCGATCAGCTCCTTGACGGTCGGAACGTCCTTGATCAATCCGGCCACCATCCCGCAGCTCCAGGCGCCGGCATCCATCTCGCCGTCGATCATGACCTTGGGATAGACGCCCGCGACCTGATCGTGGATGTCCTCGATCTTGAGGCTCCTGCCCTTCTCGCGCTCGATCTCGAGCAGGCGATCGACGCCCTTGTTCTTGAGAACGCGCTCGGTGTTGCGCAGCGCCCGCATCACCAGGCGGGTGTCGAGCTCGGTGGCTGCGACCAGCGCCTGCTTGACGTTCTCGTGCACCGGCGCCTCCTTGGTGGCGATGAAGCGCGTTCCCATGTTCATGCCGGCGGCGCCGAGCGCGAGCGCGGCCACCAGGCTGCGCGCGTCCGCCATGCCGCCCGAGGCCACGAACGGGATCTTCAGTTCTTCGGCCGCGCGCGGCAGCAGGATCATGTTCGGCATGTCGTCTTCGCCGGGATGGCCGCCGCATTCGAAGCCGTCGACGCTGACGGCGTCGCAGCCGATCTGCTCGGCCTTCAGCGAGTGCCGGACGGAGGTGCATTTGTGGATCACCTTGATGCCGGCCGCCTTCAGCGCCGGCATGTACTGCTCGGGACTGCGGCCCGCGGTCTCGACGATCTTGACGCCGCCTTCCCTGATCGCGGCGATGTATTCCGGATAGGGCGGCGCGCTGAAGGTCGGCAGAAAGGTGAGGTTCACGCCAAACGGCTTGTCGGTCATGTCGCGGCAGCGCGCGATTTCCTTGGCCAGCAGTTCCGGCGTCCTCTGCGTCAGGCCGGTGATGATGCCGAGCCGCCGGCATTCGACACCGCGGATGCGAGTTCGGCGAACCCGACATAGTGCATTCCGCCCTGGATGATCGGATGTTCGATGCCGAACATCTCGGTAATGGCTGTCTTCACGCGTGCCTCCAATATGTGTTGCGGTTGCCGGCTATCCGGCTGTTTTCGGTCAATGGACGATTTCGAGCAGGCCCGCGGCGCCCATGCCGCCGCCGACGCACATGGTGACGACGGCGTATTTGGCCTTGCGCCGGCGGCCCTCGATCAGGGCGTGGCCGGTCAGGCGCGCGCCGGTCATGCCGTACGGGATGACCGACCGCGATCGAGCCGCCATTGACGTTGAGCTTTTCCGGATCGATGCCGAGCTTGTCGCGGCAATAGATCACCTGCACCGCGAACGCCTCGTTCAATTCCCAGAGATCGATATCGTCGATCGTAGAGTCCGTGCCGCTTGAGCAGCCGGGGCACGGCGTAGACCGGGCCGACCCCCATCTCGTCGGGTTCACAGCCCGCCGCGACAAAGCCGCGGAAGATGCCGAGCGGCTTCAGGCCCTTCTGTGCCGCGAGCTTGTCGCTCATGATGACGGCGGCACTTGCGCCGTCCGAGAAGCTGGCTGGCATTGCCGCCGGTGATGGTGAAGCCCGGCCCCTTGCGCCGGCTTGACGCCGGCGAGTCCTTCGGCGGTCGTATCGGGACGCGGCCCCTCATCCGTCGAGAGCGTCACCTGCCTGATACGATACCGCGCCGGTCGCCTTGTCCGTGACCGCCATGGTGGTCTTGATCGGCGCGAGCTCGTCGTTGAAGCGGCCGCCCTGCTGCGCCGATGCCGTCCGGCGCTGGCTCTCGAGGCTGTATTCGTCCTGGCGTTCGCGCGAGATGTCGTAGCGCTTGGCCACGATTTCGGCGGTATCGAGCATCGCCATGTAGGCATCGCCCTTGATGGCGAGCAACTCCGGATCGACGGCATGAAAGGTGTTCATCTGGTTGTTCTGCACCAGGCTGATGGACTCGCCGCCGCCGCCGACCGCCACCTCCACGCCATCGAAGATCACCGACCGCGCGGCCAGCGCGATCGCCTGAAGGCCGGACGCGCACTGGCGATCGATCGTCGTTCCCGCCGTGGTCACCGGCAGTCCCGCGCGCAACAGCGCCTTGCGCGCGATGTTGGTGCCGGTGGTGCCCTGCTGCATGGCGCAGCCCATCACCACGTCCTCCACCTCGGCGGGATCGACCTTCGCCCGCGACAGCGCCGCGGGAGATGGCATGACCCAGCAGGGTCGCGCCCTTCGGTGTTGTTGAGCGCGCCCTTGTAGGCCTTGCCGATCGGCGTGCGGGCGGTCGAGACGATCACTGCATCAGTCATTCTTGTTACCTCTGGTTGGACGCGGCCTTGCGGACCACGTCGGAAGCGACATTGGATTCGTCCTGCTGCGCGTAGCGCATCAGATGATAGGTGGGATCGCCGAACTGGACGTTGATGGCGGCGATCCGCTTGAAGTAATGGCCGACATTCAGTTCGTCGCTCATGCCCATGCCGCCGTGAAGCTGGATCGCCTGCTCGGCGACGAAGCGCGCGGCGTAGCCGACCTTGGTCTTGGCGCCGGACGCCAGCCTGCGATCCATGCGGCTCCCTCGGCCGCGAGGCTGAGGTTCAGATGCTGGGTGAGCGAGATCGCCTCCTCGCAGCGCGATGAACATGTCGACCATGCGGTGCTGCAGCACCTGGAACGTGCCGAGCGCGACACCGAACTGCTTGCGCGTCTTGCTGTATTCGAGCGTCGCCGCATTCAATTCAGTCATCGCGCCGACCGCTTCGGCGCACAGCGCCGCGATGGCGCGGTCGCGGCAGGCTTCGAGCGCGGTGACGCCCTCGCCTTCCGTTCCGAGCAACTGGCTCGCCGGGACCTGCACATTCATCAGCGTGAGCTCGGCGGCGCGCCGGCCGTCGATGGTCTTGAAGCCCTGCAGATGAAGATTGGCCGAATGGCGGTCGACGACGAACAGGCTGATGCCGCCGCGGTCGCGCGGGCCGCCGGAGGTACGCGCCGACACGATCAGTTTGTCGGCCCATGGCGCGCCGATCACCGCGGCCTTGGTGCCGCTCAGGACGTAGTTCTCGCCCTGACGCTTCGCCGTGGTGGCAATGGTGTTGAAATCGTAGCGCGAGCGCCCTTCGGCCCAGGCCAGCGCCCAGATCGCTTCACCCGCCATGATCGGCGGCAGGAAGGCCTCGCGCTGCGCCGCCGAACCGATATCCTCGATCAGGCCTCCCGCGAGCACCACGGTCTCGAAGAACGGCTCGACCACCAGGCTGCGGCCGAACTCCTGCATCACGATCATCGTCGCCAGCGGACCGCCGCCAAGGCCGCCGGTGCTCTCCTGAAACGGCGCCGCGCACAGGCCAAGCTCGGCGAAGGCATTCCAGTGTGACCTGCTCCAGCCTTCATCGCGTCGCCACGAGCTTGCGGCGGGCGTCGAAATCATACCGGTCGCGCAGCAGGCGCTGCACGCTGGATCGCAAGCAGTTCCTGTTCTTCCGTGAACTGGATATCCATCCGATCCCTCGTGCGCGGCCTTAAAGGCCGAGCACCGCTTTGGCGATGATGTTGCGCTGGATCTCGTTTGATCCGCCGTAGATGCTGAGCTTGCGTGAATTGAGATATTTCTCGGACGCGGTGTGCCCGTAATCGGGTCCCGGCATGAAGTGATTGGCGCTCACCGGGTGCTCGCGGATCGCAAGGCCGTAATTGCCGATCGCCTGGTGCGTCAGATCCGTGATGCGCTGGAAGATCTCGGTGCCCCGGATCTTGAACAGCGAGGCTGACCGGTCCCGGGTCGATGCCGCGAGACATCTGCGCGACGACGCGAAGCTCGGTCGCCTCCAGCGCCAGCACGTCGAGCTCGACGCGGGCGATGTCCTTGATGAACTCGCCGAACGACGGATCGTCTTCGGCGATCTCGGTCTTCACGATCTGCTTGAGCCGGTTCAGGTAGCGCGTGGAGCGCCCAATGCCGGCCATGCTGGTGCGCTCGTTGCCGAGCAGGAATTTTGCGTAGGTCCAGCCCTTGTTCTCTTCGCCGATCAGGTTCTCGGCGGGGACGCGCACGTCTTCGAGGAAGACGTCGTTGACCTCGTGCGAGCCGTCGATGGTGATGATCGGGCGCACGGTGACGCCGGGCGACTTCATGTCGATCAGCAGGAACGAGATGCCGGACTGCGCCTTGGCGGCGGGATCGGTGCGCACCAGGCAGAAGATCCAGTCGGCGTGCTGCGCCAGCGTCGTCCAGGTCTTGTGGCCGTTGACGATGTAATGGTCGCCGTCGCGCACCGCCTTGGTGCGGACCGATGCGAGGTCGGAGCCCGAACCCGGCTCCGAATAACCCTGGCACCACCAGTCCTCGCCGGAGAGAATGCGCGGCAGAAACCTTTCTTTCTGCGCCTCGTTGCCAAACGTGTAGATCACCGGGCCGACCATGGTGACGCTGAACGCCAGCGGCGGCAGCGTTCCGGCGCGCGACGTCTCCTGTTCGAAGACGAAGCGCTGCGTGATCGACCAGCCCGGCCCGCCATACTTCTTTCGGCCACAGCGGCGCGATCCATCCCTTCCTGGTAGAGGATCCGGTGCCAGAGCAGCATCTGCTCCTTGCTCAGGTCGGTCTCGGGATTGGGGACGCGCATTTCCTGCGGATAGTTCTCCGCGATGAAGGCGCGCACCTCGTCGCGAAACGCCGCGTCCTCTCTGGAAAGGCTGAGCTCCATCGCGGAAGCGCTCCCGTCACCACTTCTCGCCGAACGGGCGGATTTCCAGCTCGAACGTCCAGGCGCTCTTCGGCTGCTGATAGAGCAGCCAGTAGGATTCCGCGACCGACGCCGGCGGCATCAGGAGATCGGGATTGTCCAGCGCATTCGGCCCGAGCGCCTCGATCCGCCGCTGGCGCACCCATTCGGTGTCGACGCCGGAATCGATGATGAGATGGGCGACGTGGATGTTCTTCGGACCGAGCTCGCGTGCGGTTGCCTGCGCGACCGCCCGCAGGCCGAACTTGGCGCTGGCGAACGCCGCATAGCCGCTTCCGCCGCGCAGGCTCGCCGTCGCGCCGGTGAAGAAGATGTTGCCCTTGCCGCGAGGCAGCATCAGCCGCGCCGCTTCGCGGCCGGCCAGGAAGCCGGAATAGCAGGCCATCTCCCACACCTTGCGGAAGACGCGCTCGGTGGTTTCCAGAATCGGGAAATTGACGTTGGCGCCGATGTTGAAGATGCAGACTTCGAGCGGCGCGTGCTTGTCGGCGTCGCCGAGGAAGGAGATGATCTCCTCCTCCTTGCGCGCGTCGAGCGAGCGGGCGTGGATTTCGCCGCCGGCCGCCTCGATCTCCTTCACCAGCGGTTCCGAGCTTGGCGCCATCGCGGCGCCCGGCGAACACCGTAAAGCCTTCCGAAGCAAACTTCTTTGCGATCTCGCCGCCGATATAGTCCCCGGCGCCGATCACGGCCACGGTCGCGTTTCTCTTCTGCAAGGTGCTCTCCTGGGTCAAATCTGTCGGTTACGAATGCGTGGCGTCGCCGTGCCGATCACGCGCTCTGCAGGGGACTCCGCGAGCTTGTGCTTGAGGATCTTGCCGGTCGAAGTGGCCGGCAGGGCGTCGAGCACGATGATTTCCGACGGCCGTTTGTACGAGGTCAAGTTGCGGAGTTGACGAAGGCCATCAGATCGGATGGCCTGTTGGCGCCCCCTGCATGAGCTGCACGAAGGCGACGACTTCCTCATTGCCGTTGACGGCGCGGCCGACCACGGCCGACTGCACGACATCGCGATGCGAATTGAGCACCGCCTCGACCTCCGCCGGATAGACGTTGAAGCCCGAACGGATGATCATTTCCTTGGTGCGGCCGACGATATAGAGGCAATCGCCGTCGAAGCGCGCGAGATCGCCGGTATTGAACCAGCCCTCCGGATCGATCGCCTTGGCCGTGAGATCGAGGCGCGCGGTAGTAGCCGCGCATCACGTTGCGGCCGCGCACGTGAAGCTCGCCGACCTCGCCGTTGCCGACCGGGATGCCGTCGATCGTCCGGACGCGGGCCTCGACGCCCGGCAGCAGCGTTCCAACCGCCTGATCGCTGCGCGGCGCATCGAAGCGCACGCCGGATATTCCGGGCGAGCACTCGGTGATGCCGTAGCCGTTGGAAAGCGGCAGGCCGAACTCGCGCTCGACGCGCGTCTTCAGGTCGAGATCGAGCGGCGCGCCGGCCACCGCGATCAGCCGCAACGATCCGCGGTCGAGCTGCTTGAGACCCGCCACGGCCTTGTATTCCAGCAGGCGCTGATAGGTGGCGGGCACGCCGTTGAGGATGGTGATCCCCTCTTCGGCGATCGCCTTCGCCAGCGCCGCCGGCTCGTATCGGGAGACCAGGCGGGCCGTCGCGCCGACCATCAGCGTCATGATCAGGAGCGAGATGCCGACGATGTGCGAGATCGGCAGCACGATGTAGACCTTGTCGTCCGCATCCATCTCGACGGAAATGCGCGGTGGTCTTCGCGCTGATCAGCAGGTTGTCGTGGGTCAGCATCACGCCCTTTGGCGTGCCGGTCGTGCCCGACGTGTAGATCAGAACCGCGACCTGTTTCGCCGGATCCTTCTCGACCGGTTCGGCGATCGCGCGCTTCGTTCAGCGCCGTCACGCCGATCGACGGCAAAGGGCCGAGTTGCCGGCTCTCCGCGCCGCAGCGCGACGCGTGGGCCGCAGCTTCCTTCGAAACGGCTGAGGTGAAGAACATCCGCCGCGCGCCGCTGTGATCGCGGATCTGGTCGAGTTCGCGCGGCGACAACCGCGGATTGGCGACGATCGCCCAGGCGTCGATCCGGCTCGCCGCCAGCAGCAGCGCGGCCAGCGCGATGCAGTTTTCGCTGACGATGATCATCCGGTCGCCCGCCCTGATGCCGAGCGACGCGAGACCGGCGGCAACCTCGGCGACGCGCCGATCCAGTTCGCGATAAGTCCAGGAGGCGCCGTCCTCGATCGAGCGCAACATGATCCGGCGTGTTCGGCGACCCATGCGGGCGGTGACCTCGTGGATGCGGCGCGGCAGTCCGGCAGCGATCTCGTCGATGTCGATTGCTTGCGACCAGTCTCGCCACGGCCAACCTCCCGATCATCATGCCGCCTTTCACGCGGCCTCATCGGTCAGCGCATTTAACGTTCTTTTTAGAACTAGTCAATCCCTGTCGTCGGGCGGCATCACCTGTCACGGTCGAGCGAGCCGGTCATCAGAGCGCTATTTGACGAGGTTCAGCTGACAAACCCTGTTTACAACGGTCGCGCAAGGCCCGGTATTAATAAGGTATCTAAATAAGAACTTATGAGGGAGCGAGCATGGCGGAAAGCTCGCGGCGTAGCAATATTGGTCGGCGCAGGCGACGCCATCGGCGCGGCCGTCGCCCGGCGTTTTGCCGAGGGCGGCTACACGGTCTGCATCTGCCGGCGCGAGCGCAGCCAAGTCGCAAGGGCTGGTCGACGAGCTCAAGGCCAGCAGGCCTACGGCATTCACGCGTTTTCAGCGTCGACGCCCGTCAGGAAGCCGAGGTTCAGAAACTGTTCGCCGAGGTCGAACAGAGCATCGGGCCGATCGAGGTCTGCCTGTTCAACGCCGGATCGAACGTCAACAAGCCGCTGCATCGGACACCACCGAGAAGCTGTTCTTCAAGGCGTGGGAACTTGCCTGCTACGGCCGGATTCTGGTCGGCCGCGAGGCGGCGCGCGTCATGCGTTCCGCGCGGGCGCGGCACGATCTTCTTTACCGGCGCGACCGCGAGCTTCGCGTGGCGGCCAGGGTTTTGCGGCATTTTCGGCGGCCAAATTCGGACTTCGCGCGGTGGCGCAGGCGATGGCCCGCGAACTGGGCCCGAAGAACATTCATGTCGTGCATCTCATCATCGACGCCGGCGTCGACAGCGAGGCGATCCATCAGCGCATGAAGGCGGCCAAAGGGCATCGACGCCAGCGACATCCCGCCGGACAGCCTGACCAAAACCTCCTCGATCGCCGAAGCCTACTGGTTCGCGCATCAGCAGAACGCGGGACGGCTGGACCCATGAGCTCGATCTCCGCCCCTCCGTGGAGAAATGGTGAGATGGCCGAGGCTCCGGATCTCACGCTGTGGGGCGTCGGCACCAGCCGCACGATTCGGCCGCACTGGGCGATGCATGAACTCGGCCTGTCCTACAAGACGAAGCCGATCGGACCGCGGACCGGCGAGACCAAGACCGCGGAATACACCAGGCTCAACCCGCGCCAAAAGGTCCCTCTGCTGCAGGACGGCGACTTCTGCATCGGCGAGAGCGCCGCGATCGTCGCCTACCTCTCGCGCATGTATTCGACGCCGGAGCGCTCGCTGATTCCGGAAACGCCGCGCGAATATGCGGCCTGGCTGGAATGGTGCTTCTTCGTCGTCGCGGAACTGGATCTCCACCAGCCTTTACGTCATGCGCCGCCACCGGGCGGACGCGCTCGGTCCGATCTACGGCGTTGCGCCCGAGGTCGTCGCCAAGGCCGGCGAGTATTTTCGCGAGCAGTTGCGCCATGTCGAGGTCGCGCTTGCAGATGGCCGGCAGTTCCTGATGGGCGACAAGTTCACCAGCGCCGACATCCTGCTGACGACCTGCCTGGATTGGGCGATCGCCTACGGCGTCGGCATTTGCGACAACGCGCATCCCTATCTCGAACGCATCCAGGCGCGACAGGCCTATCAGCTCGCCAAGGCGGCGAATGTCCCGCTGGCGCCGATCGTTCCGGTCGCAGCAAAAAGCCTGACCGGACTAAACCGCTACCCGGACCGACTTTTCGCTGACCATCTTGTCGATCGCGCCGTCGTCGTAGCCGAGATCGCGCAGCACATCGCGCGTGTGCTCGCCGACGCGGGCGCCGGTCCGCCGATCGCGGCCTGGTTGACTTCGAACCGGGCCGCGGGCTTCGGCTGCCGCACCCGTCCGACCATCGGCTGGTCGAACTCGGCGATGATGTCGCGCGCGACGACCTGCTCGTTATGGATGATCTCGCCGCGGCGCAGGATCGGCGCGCAGGGAACGTCGGCGGCATCAAGCCGTTCCAGCCATTCGGCGGTGGTATGCTGGCGCGATATATTCCGCCATCTTGTTGATGCGGGCGGTGGCGTTGACCGAGCGCGCCGACGGCGTCGCAAACCGCGGATCCTTGGCGAGCTCTGGATCGCCCGACGCCTGGCAGAAACCCTGCCATTCGGAATCGGAAATGGTGCCGGCGGTGATGTAGCCGTCGCTGGTCTTGAACACGAGGTCCGGACGATCGTTGGGATCGGCGGCCGTGGCCTCGGCGCCGACCACGGTGTACTGCATCATGCCTTCCGGCCACAGGTACGAAATCATGGCGTCGAGCATCGCGACCTGGATGTGATCGCCCTGCCCGGTTTTCTCGCGGGCGTAGAGCGCCGACGACACCGCCTGCGCGGTAAAGACCGCGGTGGTCTTGTCGCAGACGATGGTGCGGATCATCTGCGGACGGTTGGTCACCGGCTGCGACTGGATGTCGGCGAAGCCGGACAGGCCCTGGATGATCGGATCGTAGACCCGCTTCTTCACATAAGGTCCGGTATCGCCGACGCCGCTGATCGAGACATAGATCAGGCGCGGATGGCGCTGGCGCAATTCGTCGGCGCCGAGGCCGAGGCGCTCCATGGTGCCGGGACGGAAATTCTGCACCAGGACGTCGGCCTGCGCGACCAGCTTGGCGAGGACCTCGCGGCCGGCCGTGCTCTTGACGTCGATCGACAGCGAGCGCTTGCCGCGGTTCGAGGAGATGAACAGCGCGGAGAACTCGCCTGCTTTGTCGATGGTGGCGCGGCTGCGGCGGGTGATATCGCCGCCGATCGGCTCGATCTTGAGCAACGTCGGCGCCCTGGTCCGCCAGAAACATGGTCGCGAACGGGCCCGATACGACGCCCGTCAAATCGAGCACGCGAACACCGCTGAGTGGGCCGGGCATGACATTCTCCCTTTCGTTACGTTCCGCTATCGGATACGACGAGCATCCATGTCGTTTCGGTCGCTCGTCATCCACCCGATAGTTCGCAGGCGCCGGGTCGCGATCTCAGGCCGTCTTGGAGATCAGCGCTGGCTGGTCTGTTCGATGATGGATTCCTCGACGTCGCGGAGCTGATCCTTGCCGAAGAACATTTCCGTTCCGACGAAGAAGGTGGGCGAGCCAAATGCGCCGCGGTTGACCGCGTCGGTCGTCAAATCGATCAGCCTCTTCTTGACGTCGTCCTGCTGCGCGCGCGCGATCAGCCGTTCGATATCGATGCCCGATGAGATGAAGCGCGCTGCGGAACACCTCGAGGTCGTCCATCTTCTTCGGCTCTTCCCACATGTGATGGTAGGCGGCGCGGAAATACGGCTCGAACACGCCCTCGAACTGGGCCGCGACGGCGCCCCGCATCAGCATCAGCGTATTGACCGGGAAGAACGGATTTGACCGGAATTTCGTGATGTTGTGGCGGCGAATGAAGCGCTGGGTCTCCAGCGCCTGGTATTCGGGCTTGTTCTTGATCCCGCGCAAGCGACTCGGCCGGCGACATATTGTTGGTCGCCTTGTAGATGCCGCCGAGCAGCACCGGAACATATTCGAACTTCACGCCGGTGCGCCGCTCGATCACCGGGAAGCGCCAGCTCCGCCAGGTAGGCATTCGGGCTGCCGAAATCGAACTGAAATTCAACTTTCAGGGGACTTACCACCGGCTTCTCCTCGGGAGCACGCGTTATGTGGTCAGCGATCTCGTCGCGCGCGACCAGCCAGCCGTGCCTGGCTACAAATCATTCATACAGTTCTAAAAACGAACTGTCAATTAATACCTGCTATCGGCTAGGTTATTTAGATAATTACGGGCTCATTCGGTGATTGTTTCGCCGTAGAGTGCCTATTTAGAATGACTGGCACGGCCTCGGTTCCCTGGTCGATTCGAGCTGGATCGAATTGCCGTGAGTGACTGGAGAGCAGGAATGAAGTGGGATGCCCTGGAGGAAGAGCCGTGTTCGTTGGCCCGCACCATCGGTGTGATCGGCGATCGCTGGACCCTTCTGATCTTGCGGGAGTGCTTTCTGCGCACGCGGCGGTTCGAGGGATTTCAGTCGGCGCTCGGGATCACGCGCCATTTGCTCGCCGAACGGCTGAAGAAGCTGGTCCGGCAGGGCGTGCTGCGCCGCATTCCTATCAGGAATCGCCCAAACGGCATGAGTACATCCTGACCCAAAAGGGCCTCGACCTTTATCCGGTCATGATGGCGCTGGTGCATTGGGGCGATACCCACATGGTCGACGAACGCGGCCGGCCGCTGCTGCATGAGCATCGCAAATGCGGCAAGATGTTCGATCCCGTGATGGTGTGCTCCGAATGCGGCGAGCCGCTTGCTGGCCAAGGAGGTTCATACCCATCCGGGTCCCGGCGCGCGCCAGGACGGCTGCACCTGCGCCGAAGGACGAAGCAAGGCCGGCCAAGCAGCAGCCGCGCACGCAAGCCGCCTAGCATCGGATTGTCACGGCTACGCCGTCGACCTCGCAGGTGACGCATAATGGCCGGCGAAGCGGCGGCGCAACTCCATCTTCTGGATTTTGCCGGTTGCGCCGTAGCTCAGCGCCTCGACGAACACGACATCGTCGGGCATCCACCATTTGGCGATCTTGCCTTCCAGATGAGCGGCGATCGATTGTCGGTCCGGTCGCGCCTGGCGCCAGCGGCACGACAACGAGCAGCGGCCGTTCTTCCCACTTCGGATGGGGAACGCCGATCACCGCCGCTTCGGCCACGCCCGGACATCCCATCGCCAGGTTCTCGACGTCGATCGAACTGATCCATTCGCCGCCCGACTTGATGACGTCCTTGGCGCGATCGGTGAGCTGGATCGAATTGTCGCCGTCCATCACGGCGAGATCGCCGGTGTTGAACCAGCCATCCTCGAGCAGCGGCTTGTTCTTCGCGGTAATATCCGCTGAGGACCCAGGGCCGCGCACCATCAAGCGGCCGCTGGACTTGCCGTCGCGCGGCATTCGTTGCCCTGCTCGTCGGCGATCTTCACATCGACGCCATAGATCGGCTGGCCCTGACGCGGTCTTGCGGCTAAGCTGCTCGCGGCGGCGAAAGGCTAGCGTCATGCGCGACGGCTGCGGCGACGTTCCGCAAGGGCTCGTTTCGGTCATGCCCCAGACATGGTTCACGGAAACCCCGAGGCGCTCAAAACCCTTCGATCATGCTCGGCGCGGGCGCCGAGCCCGCGACGACGATCCGCTTGAGCGTGCCGGCACCGCGCGCTTAGCCCTTCGAAATGCTGCAGCAACTTTGCATACAGCGTCGGGACGCCGGCCGCGACCGTCACGCCTTCGGTCTCGATCAGCTCGGCAATGCTTGCGGCGTCCATCTTCGGCCCCGGCAGCACCAGCTTGGCGCCGACCATCGGCGCCGCATGCGTAAAGCCCCAGGCGCCGTTGGCGTGAAACATCGGCGTCATCGGCAGGATCGTATCCAGCGCCGGTGAAACCCATGGAATAGGCGCCGCTGATCGACAGGCAGTGCAGCACATCGGAACGATGCGAATAGAGCACGCCCTTCGGGTTGCCGGTCGTGCCCGACGTATAGAACAGCGATGAGGCCGACAACTCGTCGAACACCGGCCACTGGAAGTCCTCGTCGCCGCTATCGAGAAAATCCTCATAGCACCGAGAGATTCAGGCATGCGTCGTTTCGCCGGCATCGCCGCCCTGTCCATCATCACGACCATCAGGCGGACGGTCGGCAGTTCCGGGGCGAGCTTCTCGACCATCGGGCAGAAATGAGCTGTCGAAGAACAGCACCTTGTCTTCGGCATGATTGGCGATGTAGGAGATCTGGGCCGGAATCAGCCGCGGGTTGATCGCGTGCCACACCGCGCCGAGACCGGTGACGCCGTGTTCGATCTCGAAGTGCCGGTAGTTGTTCCAAGCCAGCGTTGCGACCGCGGTCGCCCGGCAGGACGCCGCGGCGGCGCAGCGCATCGGCGAGCTTTGCGCGTGCGGCGCGCCGCATCCCCGTAAGTATAACGATGGATCGCGCCCTCGACCGTGCGCGAGACGATCTCGGTACTGCCGAATGAAAGCGATCCGCGTGCTTCAGCAGCGATGAAAGCAACAGCGGCTGGTTTTGCATCAATCCCTTCACGAGACCCTCTTCTGCCTTCTTGCGGTTTGAGCCATCGACAGCCGATTGTATCGCCGCGCCGTCACTCGGACGCGGCGTCGAGCACATCGCTGAACTGGTCCCAGTGCGTGCCGGTCCAGCGCTGCAGCCGCATCTGGGTCGTAGACTCATGTTGATCTTGTCGCGACTGGTGTTGATCTTGATGCCGGGCAGCGCCGTCGGCAGGACCACGAATCCTTCAGGCTCTTGGCCTGCTTGATGATGTTCTCGCGCGACAGATCGTCGCCGCACTGCTTGATCAGATTGCTCGAGCAGCATGCCCTGCGTGATAGCCGAACAGATAGTTGGTATCGGCGATATCGACGCCGGGCAGGTACTTGTCGAGCGAAGGCGCGGATAATTCTTCATGCCCTCGTTGTTGTCCCACTTCGGATCGGTCGGATCCATGGTGATGGTTCCGACAATGACGCCGATGGACTTGTCAAGGCCCGCGGGCTTCAAGCGTCGCGCCCACCGAGCTCGACGGGAAGTTCAGGAGTGATCGTGGGCTTCCAGCCGATTTCAGCGGCCTTGCGTATCGCTTGTAGCGGCGAATTTCGGGCGTGCCGGCCACCAGCAGCGCCTCGGCGCCGGAGCTCTTCAGGTTGACGACCTGCGAGTCCACCGTCGGGTCGGTGATCTCATAGCCGGCGGTAACCACGACCTTCTTGTCGAAATCGCTCTTGAGCAAGCGCCTTGAAGGCGTTGACGTAGTCCTTGCCGAGGTCGTCGTTCTGGTAGAGGATCGCGTATTTCGCGTTCGGAAGCGATCCTGGTCAGATACTTGGCGTAGATTTTTCCTTCGGTATCGAAGCTGACGAGGCCGGTCGTCGTCAGCGGGTAAGTCCGTGACATTGGTGAACTTGTTCGAGCCGGAGACGATGGCGATCGGCCGGCACTTTCTTGGCGACCAGGTATTTTGCCGTCGCCGAATTTCCGGCGTGCCCGAGCTGGCTGAACATGAAAGCGACCTCGTCGCCGTCGACAAGCTTGCGGGTATGCTCGACCGCCTTTGGCGGGCTGTAGGCGTCGTCGACGCGATATAGTTGATCTTGCGGCCGTTGATGCCCGCCGCGGTCGTTGACGGATTGCACGTAGGCGAGAATTCCGCGGCCGACGAGGCCGATCGACGAGGCGGGGCCGCTGAAGGGAAAGATCGCCGCCGATCTTGATTTCCGTGGGCGTCACGCCCGGCATGTCCGCCGCCATCGCGGGTACGGTTACGCGCGCGAGTGCCAGCGCCACCGATACAAGCTTGATCTTTCCGGACATGGCTTCCTCCCTCTCCTGCAAACGCCGGCGTTTGCCTGCGTGTCCGCCGGCACCCGACGGTCATTGCGGCCGTTTCGATCGGCCACGCCGAGAGCAGATTAAAGTTCTTTTGAACTAGTCAAGCCTTTTCCTGACAGGCCGCGACTTTTAGGATCAGTGGTTGATCTGCAATCGGCTCGAAAGCCGAGCCGGATCAGCCAGGACTTGGCGAAGGCAATCTGTGGATATTTCCTCGTGCAATAAGGGACTTTTGCAACCGATCGCAGTCGGTCACCCACGCCGTTTGCTCACGCGAGGCGCGTCAGTGACAGCGAAATAATCAGGGAGCTTCGCGGTGACTGGCGTGGATTTTAATTCTATAACAGAACTAATTGGTAGCATCTGTCGATCCGGCGAGATCGGGGTCGGCTACTGGAAACCGACGCGTCGCTCTTGGCGCGAAGCGCGCTCGGCACCAGCGTGCCGTCCCCGACTCTCGATGGCGATACGCTCCGGAGTAAACATCGTGCGCTGATCGGGCGCACCATATGGCGTGACGGACGAGCGCTCCTCGTGCAGCCACACAGTCATGCGCCGCGGGTTGGCGGTCCTGCAGCACGCCTTTGAGCGGAAGCAAGCCGCCGCCAGTGACGATGGTCGCCTCGACCTTTGCCGTACCGCTGCCAGCGTTCCAGGCCGCCATGCGCCTCGAGGACTTGGCCGAGTAGCGCGTCCATCAGCACCTCACGCTTGCTTCAATAGCGCGGGATCAACCGGCATTTTGCGGAGCCGCTTGCCCGTCGCCGCAAAGATCGCGTTGCTGATCGCAGGCACGATCCCCGATGTCCCGGTTTCGCCCATGCCGCCGGGCGGCTCCGGAGCTTTGCACGATATGGACCTCGATCGCCGGCGCCTCATTGATGCGCAGCATCTGGTAGCTATCGAAGTTGGTCTGCTCGACCCGTCCGTCCTTGAGCGTGATTTCGCCGTAGAGCGCCGCGGTGACGCCGAAGTTGGTCCCGCTCTGGATCTGCGCCTGAACCGTGTCGGGATTGACGACGGTGCCGCAATCCATCGCGCAAACCACGCGCCGGACGCGGACCGCTGCCGTCCTTCGCGACCTCGACCTCGGCAACCTGCGCCAGATAGCTGCCGAACACGAACTGCAGCGACACGCCGCGACCGCTTCCCTTGGGCAGCGGCTGTCCCCAACCGGCCTTCGCCGCGGCGAGATCCAGCACCGCCTTGGCGCGGAGGCGACTTGTCGAGCAGCGCCCGCCGATACTCGACCGGATCCTGCTTCGCGGCCGCCGCCATCTCGTCGATCGACGCTTTCGGTGACGAAGACGTTGTGCGAGGGACCGACGCTGCGCCAGAACGCCGTCGGAATTCCCGGCGGCTCGACCCGCACATATTCGACGTGGAAGTTCGGGATGTCGTAGACGAGATCGATGGCGCCTTCGGTCGTGAATCGGGATCGAGACCGTTGTTGAACGCCGGCGGCAGCCACCGCGCGATCACCGAAGACCCGGCGAAACGGTTGTTCCAGGCGACCGGCTTGCCTGTCGCGTCGAGGCCGACGGAGATCCGGTCAAACCAATAAGGACGATACATGTCGTGCTGGATGTCTTCCTCGCGCGTCCAGACGACCTTCACCGGCGCGTCGACCTGCTTTGCGATCTCGACCGCGCGGGTGACACCATCGACATCGAGCCTGCGGCCAAATCCGCCGCCGAGCAGATGATTGTGCACCACCACCTTCTCGGGCGGCAAATCCAGGACCTTTGCCGCGCACGTCTGGGCGCGCGCAAGCGCCTGGCTGCCGACCCAGATTTCGCAGCCGTCCGGGCGGACGTGCACGGTGCAGTTCATCGGCTCCATGGTGGCATGCGCGAGGAACGGGACCTGGTAGGTCGCTTCGACCTTGGTGGCAGCGCCTGCCATCGCCTTGTCGGCATCGCCGACGTTCTGCGCCACCGCGCCCGGCTGTCGTCGTGGCGCTTTCGAGCTCGCGCGCGATGTCAGCCGGTCGCAAGCTTCGCATGCGGCCCGTCGTCCCATTCGATCTTGAGCGCGGCCAGCCCCTTCTTGCGCGGCACCCATATGGTCCGCCACCACCGCGACCGCGTCGTCGAGCCGGACGATCTGGCGGACGCCCTTGACGGCCTTGGCCGCAGTATCATCCACGCGCTTCACCCGCCCGCCGAACACCGGCGACTGTGCGAGCGTTGCGATCTTCACGCCGGGCGGCCGCGCGTCGATGCCGTAGACCGCCGTGCCGTTGATCTTGGCAGGCGTATCGAGCCGCTTCGCCGGCGTGCCGATCAGCTTGAAATCCGCCGGCTGCTTCAGCGTCACATTCTCGGGCACCGGCATGCGCGCCGCATCGGCAGCAAGCGCGCCATAGCCGAGGCTGCGTCCGGACGCCTGATGACGCACTTCGCCGCTTTGCGCGCGGCACGAGGCCGGATCGACGTTCCAGCGCTTTGCCGCCGCCGCGATGAGCATCGTTCTCGCGGTCGCGCCGGCTTTGCGCAGCGGCTGCCAGGCGCCGCGGATCGCATTCGAGTTGCCGGTCGCCTGCACGCCGAGCAGCGGGTTCACGTAGAGCTTCTCGTTCGGTGGCGCATGCTCGAGGCGGACCTGCTTCAGATCGACCTCGAGCTCCTCGGCGATCAGCATCGGGATCGAGGTGTAGGTGCCCTGCCCCATCTCGACATAGGGCATGGTCAGAACGATCTGCCCATCGCCGCCGATCCGGATGAAGGCGTTCGGCTCGAAACGTGTCGGAGGCTCGCAGCCTCGCCTCTCGCGACTGTGCGAACGGCAGGCTCAAACTGAGCAGGAAGCCCACCACTCGCCGCGCGCGCTCGCGCGGAGAAAGTCGCGCCGCGACAGATCAGCCTGGCGGTCGGTCAGGATCAATGTGTGCGTCAGCGTCATGATCAGCCTCCCGATTGCGCGGCTTGCTTGATCGCTTCGCGGATACGCACATAGGTCCCGCAGCGGCAGATGTTGCCCGACATCGCGTCATCGATATCGGAATCGGTCGGATGCGGATTGCTCGCCAGCAGCGCGGACGCGGACATGATCTGGCCGGACTGGCAATAGCCGCATTGCGGCACTTCGCGGTCGAGCCAGGCTTGCTGGATTTTGTTGCCGGCCGGCTGTCTTGCCGATCGCCTCGATCGTCGTGACCTTCGAGTCGCCGACGCTGTCGACCGACGTGATGCAGGAACGGACGGCCGCGCCGTCGATATGCACCGTGCAGGCGCCGCACAGCGCCATGCCGCAGCCGAATTTCGTGCCGGTCATGCCGAGCACGTCGCGCAACACCCACAAGAGCGGCGTGTCGCCGTCGACGTCGACGGAATGACGATCTCCGTTGATCGTGAGCTGGAAAGCCATGGTGACCTCCTTCAGAGACTATCTCGAGTTCACCTGCGCGAGCGCCGCTCGGACCGCGCATCGTTCAGTCGCTGAGCGCGATCGGCGGCATTTCGAAGCGATCGCGCGTCGTGGTGTACCAGGCGCCTTCCATGCGCCCGATCAGGTCCAGCTTGTTCGCATCCACATATTGGCGGCCGGCGTCGATCACGGCCTCGTCATTGACGTGAACCATCAGGATCTTGCCGAGCACCAGCCCGAAGCTGCCGAGCGCGATCTCCTGCATGAAGGAGCATTCCATCGACACCGGGGCCTGCGCAATGCGCGGAACGGTCACACGCTCGGATGCTGCAAGGGACAGCCCACGCTTCGCCAGGCTCCTCGACCCCTCTCGGGAAGGCGATGGAGGTGACACGCATTTCCTGCGCGAGCGAGAACGGCACCAGGTTGACGACAAATTGTTCGGTCTCGCGAATGTTCGCGCGGGTGTCCTTGGGCTCGGCCGGCCCTTGCTGCCGATGCCAATCCCGACGGTCGCGGGATCATTGCCGAACACATTGAAGAAGGAAAACGGGGCGGCATTGACCGCGCCGCGTCTGTCACGGAGTCGTCACCCAGGCGATCGGCCGCGGCAGGACGGTCGCCAGCAGCAATTTGTAGCGCTCCGGACGCAAGCATCGTCCTCGAAATCGAACTGCACACCCAGCTCTCCCATGATCGTGTCGCGTCGATTGCTCACTCATGGTAATCAGTACTATTCGGGTATAAACCGCGGCTTGTTTCGTTCTGAAAGAACCAATGGTTTATAATCATGGACCGACTGACCAGCATGTCCGTGTTCGCCAAGGTTGCCGATCTCGGCTCTTTCGCCGCGGCGGCGAAGGAGCTGCGGCTGTCGCCGACGATGATCGGCAAGCACATACGCTTCCTGGAAGAGCGGCTCGGGTCGCAATTGATCAACCGATCAACCCGCCGGCAGAGCCTCACCGAGCTCGGCCGCAGCTATCTCGATCACTGCCGGCATTTGCTGGAAGAGGCCGAGGCGGGAGATGCGCTGGCCGAAGAGGCTCTCAGCGCACCGCGCGGCAAGCTTCGCGTCGCGACCTCGGTTGCCTTCGGATCGTACAGCCTGGCTCCTGCGGTCGTCCGTTTCATGAAGAAGTATCCCGACGTTTCGGTTGAGCTCGTCCTGAGCGACAGGATGGTTGACCTGCTCGAAGAAGGTCTCGATGCCACCGATCCGCGTCGGCACTCCGGCCGATTCGACCATGATGTCGCGCTCGCTCTCACCCTATACGGGTGTGGTTTGCGCGGCGCCGAGCTATCTCGCCGAACGCGGCAGGCCGACGCATCCAAAGGACTCGTCTGATCACGAATGCCTGCGTTATCCGGGCTGGGCAGACGGTCAGAGATGGACCTTCTTCGGACCGGAGGGAGAAGTTCAGGTCGACGTCAGGAACCGCCTGACCATCAACAGCGCGTTCGGCATCCGCTATGCCGCGCTCGCGGGCGCGGGCATCGTGCTGATGCGCGACAGAACTTCTTGCTGAAGATATCGCAGCGGGACGGCTGCAGGTCCTGCTGTCCGAACTACAAAACGCAGTCCGCACGCGCCAGATCCTATGGCCGAAGAATCGCCAAGATGACCCCGAAGCTTCGCGCCTTCATCGACTTCATCGCGGAGACTTACGGCTAAGGCGCCGCTCCCGCCTCGCTTCTGGGCTACCACTCAGCACGCCACCGAACTGTTCCAGGGCTTGCCGTCCAGCGTTGAAGCTGGGTGCTGTATAGAGCCCATGTCACTGTTGTCGGGCGAGTGTTGGTTGCGATGCGCGCGGGATCAGGAAGCACAACCCGCGGATGGCCTGCGGCGCTCACACGCCTGTTTCACGTGATGGATCAATCTCCCGGAATGTGCCGGAATGCTCCACCAACAGCTTGTGGATGACACAACGCTGGGATTGCCGAGATCGCGCTCCACGGCGGACACCACCGCTTCGCGACACCGCGCGGATCCGACACATCGGCTCGCCCATGAGTTCGCGAGAGCCTATGGAAAGCGATCGGCTCTTTTGCGCCTATCCGGCGGCTCGTTGCTCCCCAGAACGAGCATCTGTCCTATATCCAGGATTTAGGATCAGAACCTGGGCGCGGCGAGAGTTTGCGGATTTCGATGACCTGGGGCTCCGCCGCTTGCTCCAATGCTGCTGCGGGGCGCGCAACGTTTTACAGGCTCTGTCTTTGGGAGGATCTCATGATCCAATGGTTCGACGACCTCGCGGTCGGCATGCGGTACAAGGGGCGGCGAAGCCGAAAGTCGCTCTGGGGCGAGCATCAGGCGCTTCGCCGCCGAATTCGATCCGCAGCCACTTCCACCTTGACGAAGCTGCTGCCGGAGGAAATCGATCTTCAAAGGTCTGGCCGCTTCCGGGCTGGCAGCCTGCCGCGATCCTGCAATGCGACTGGCGGTCGACCTACATCCGTTCCAGGCCGCATCCGTTGCTGGGTCTCGCCGTCGACGATCTGCGCTGGTTGGCTCCAGTTCGCCCCTGGTGACGTCAGCTTCGGATCGACGGTGAGGTGGTCGAACTCACACCATCTCGGACAAAGCCGCAGGGCACCGCGCGCGTCAGATGGACGGTGCTACAATCAGAACGGCGAACAAGTTTTGCAAACGTTCACCCCCGACAGATGATTACGTCCCTCGCCGTCCGAACACGTAACCAATCACCCTTTTAGGAGCGCGACACGCCCGCGGCGTACGAAACGGATCCCGTGCGGCGGCGTAGCCGCCTGCTGAGCTGAAAGATTATAAATCGTGCGATGGCCGAGGCGACCCGGCGCGACTTCGCGCCGGTCTCCCCCTTGGTCGAAACGCGTTAGCGCAACTCTCGAACCGCCGTGTACGGACCCGTACGCACGGTGGTGTGGGAGGGGCGGAGCCGAAGGGCTCCCCTATCGATCTTTGGCACATTTCGGACATGGCGCGATGTCGGCCGGTCTGTTATGCGCACAAAAGATGGGGTAATCGGCCGGCCCAGCTTGTGGATAGCTGAAGATTTTGGGTGCTGCGCTTCAGGCTGATGGTGAAACGAGGTCCGTGGTGACGGCCTCAAGCATCAGAAGGAGAAGCGCAGCATGGACCATTTTGGTGGATTGGACGTATCGGTCAAGGAGACCAGCATCTGCATTGTGGATGACACGGGCAGGATCGTGAAGGAAGTGAAGGTAGCGAGCGAACCTGCAAGCCCTGCTGAAGGTTCTGGGGAACCCCACCTACCGCTTCAAGCGGATCGGACTGGAAGCCGGGCCGCTGTCGCAATGGCTATTCAGTGCACTGGCGGAGCAGGCTTGTGGAGAACCTCTCGTTAGCGACAAATGGGCGTCAAATTTGATCGAGATCCCGGCGGAGCCGCGAGCCAGCGAGGGCGCAGCTGCCGCCGCTGCTCAAAGGGCTTCAAGGCCGTGCCGCCTCATTACCGACATCGACCTTTCGATGGACGACAGGTTCCTCTAAAATCTCCTGCTGGGGGACAGGTATGACGTGTCTGACCCGTTCAAGCCGGGCTCACCGGCAAAGTGAGATCACGGCGGCATCAGTAATCGGAAGCGACACATCCCGGCGCGAGGAACGGCGCGCGGCTTTCGACCCTCCCAGCATGAGGTTCGATGTGGGGCAGATATTCAGACGAATGCGGTTATATTATCCGCCGGGAAACGCAGCCCACCGCCGCCAGCGGCCGCCAATATGCCGTGTTGCACCTCATCGGGAGCCAGCTCCTCGACAGCGCGCCACACCGGAGGTCGGCGTCGCTGTTCGCCAACATGCGCCTTCAGTCGCAAGCGGTCGCCTTCGCCGCCCGGTACAGTGAATGCTTCAATCGGCTGACAAAGTTCGTCACCGGACAGGTCCGTCGTCCTGTAGACGCCAAGCTCCGGCTCGAGCCATTTTCAGGCTCGATACCGCGCAGTGCCGTGAACCTTCAAGCTGCGGTATCCATTCGATGCCGGCGCCACCCGCACTGGCATCGCTGCAAGCTCATTAGTGAGCCTTTCTGCGTCGCTGTCGAACAGCGTGATGGCCCAGATATCCTCGCCCGACCTCCAGCCTTGTCACGCCGTCATGCCGCGCCTGGACCAGCGTTGCCTCGAATGCAGTGAGACGACCTTTCGGCCCCTAGCGGGCCGATATGGCAACCGACCCACTCATGCATCTCGGCCATCGAAGATGGGCGGCCGATTAACCGGAGCGATATCGCGGCCGGTTGCGTCGGAAATGCACGCGCGGTTGCCGCCGCCGAATGCATGATTGTGCAGATCACCCTTCGGGGATCAGCCGAAGCGCTTCAGGTTGTCCGTCTTCAGCGCCTCCTGGAATGAGACCATGGCCGGTCAGCGCAGGACGAATGGATTGGCGGGAGCGTCTTTGGCGGTCGAAATCCACACGCTCTTCGTTTCCAGATATTCGTGGACGGCGTCGATCCCGCTCTCGCGCCCCGACATCTTGAATGCTTCATGCCGCCGAATGGCATCATGTAGCTGATGGCCCGGTAGGTATTTACCCAAACGGTTCCGGCGCAGCAGCTTTGCTTTGCGCACGGCGCGCGCGAGATCAGTGGTCAGATGCCCGCCGCTGAGGCCGTAGGTCGTGTCAGCGATACGGTAATCTCCTCGGTGTCGAAACCAATGATGGAGAGAACCGGCCCGAACCTCCTCGCGCGATCCGCAGCCTGTTATGACATCGACGAAGATGGTCAGCTAACTGAACTGGCCGCCAGGATTCCTCGCCAGGCCGGTTTTCCTCAGCGCGCGCGCTGCTTCCGCCTTCACAACTTCGATGTAGTCGAGCACCTTCTTGTACTGCGCCGGCGTCATGATCGGGCCGATATTTGCGTGTCGGTTTGCTCGGATCGCCAATCTTGGCGGATCGCGCAGTTCGAGCAGGCGCGCCACCAACCTGTCCTTGATCGAGTTCTGCACAAACAGCCGCGATCCGGCGATGCACGTCTGGCCCGTCGCCGCGAAGATGCCGGAGATGACGCGGATGCCTGGCGGCGTTCAGATCGGCATCCTCGAGACGATGTTGAGGGGACTTTCCTCCCAGCTCGAGCGAGACCCGCTTCAGGCTGCGCGCGGCGGTCTCATAGACCTTTGCGCCTGTCGTATCCGATCAGGAAGGTGATCTTGGCGACGCCCGAGGTGCGAGATCCAGCTCGCTGCCGATCTCGGGCGAAGCCAGTGACCACGTTGAAGATTCCTCGGGAATGCCGGCCTCTTCGTCAACGCCGCGAATTCCAGCGTGCTTGCGGAGGGTGAATTTGACAGCTTGACGATGACGGCGCAACCGGCGGCAAGCGCTGCTGCACATTTCAGGCCACGAACAGGAGCGGAGTTCCACGCCGTGAGTGCCGCCACGACGCCGACCGGCTCATGCATCGATGTAGGCGAAGGTATCGGCCTTGTCGATCGGCACCAAACGCCTTCGAGAGCTTGTCGACGACCCGCCGAAATACCACCACCATTCCAATGGTAGCGAAGCTGGCCAACATCTCGGCCATGAGCTTGCCATTGTCGCGCCACCTCGATTTCGGCAGGCCGTTCGCGTTCGCAGCGACGAGATCGCCGAGCTTGCGCATCGCCTTGCCGCGCGCCGATGCGTCATCTTCGACCAGGGGCCACGCCACATGGCCTCGTGGCGGCCTTCACGGCCCTGTCACGGCATCGGCGGCAGAACCGCGCCGGATCTTCGCCCAGGGCTTGCGCGATAGGGATCGTTGGAATCGAACCACTTTCGCCATTTGGCGGGGTCAACACATATTGGCCGTTGATGAAAAGCTGGTAAGTCTTCACGATATCCCTCCGCTCCAGGCAACACGACGATAGCGGCCAGCGAAACGATACACCGCAACCATACTTGTTTAAAACGACTTGGCAAACGAAGTCGCTTGCACAGAGTGGGCAGCGCCACGACGCAAATCACCTGGCTGATCCCGTACGTACGCCACTCTCTCGGTCGCGGGCGGTTAACTGCGTCAGAAAAGTAGCAATCAGGCCAATCAGACGCAACGCAGATTCCGGAGCAGGAAATGATGGGAGAGGCCAAAACCCATTACGAAGTCATCGTCGTCGGCGCCGGCGTGGCGGGCATCTACCAGATCAAGCGGCTGGTCGATCTCGGCATCGACGCCACCGTGCTCGAAGCCGGCGGCCGATCTCGGCGGCACCTGGTACTGGAACCGCTATCCCGGCGCGCGCTTCGATTCGGAGAGCTACACCTACGGCTACTCGTTCTCGCGCGAACTGCTCGACGAGTGGCACTGGAAGGAGCGCTTCTCCGGCCAGCCTGAGAACCTGCGCTACCTCAACCACGTCGCCGACAAGTTCGACCTGCGCAAGCACATGCAGTTCAACTGCAAGGTCGAGGCGATGCACTTCGACGAAGCGCAGCGATCTGTGGCAGCTGCAAGATCGGCGACGGCCGCGAGCTGACCTGCCGCTTCGTCATTCTCGCGATCGGGCTGCTGTCGATCGCCGACCATGCCGCGCGCTGGAGGGCATCGACGAGCTTCAAGGGCCGCTCGTTCCACACCTATCTACTGGCCGCACGAGCCGGTCGATCTGGCGGGCAAGAGAGTCGCCGTGATCGGCACCGGCGCGACCGGCATTCAGGTGATCGGCGAGATCGCCGACAAGGTCGGCGACCTCACCGTGTTCCAGCGCCGGCCGAACTGGAGCGCGCCGCTCAACAACAGGCCGATCTCCGACGAGCGAGATGGCCGACATCCGCCGCGCTACGACGAGATCTTTGCCGCCTGCGCCCGCACGCCGGGCGGCTTCGAGCACGAGCCCGACCGGCGCGGCTTCTACGAGGTGACGCGCGAGGAGCGGCTGGCGCTGTGGGACAAGCTCTACGACGAGCCCGGCTTCGGCATCTGGCTGGCGAATTTCCGCGAGATCTTCACGGACGAGGCGGCCAACGCCGAGTTGTCGGAATACATCGCCGACCGCATCCGCCGGCGCGTCAAGGATCCCAAGGTCGCCGAAAAGCTGATCCCGCGGGATCACGGCTTTGGCGTGCAGCGCGTGCCGCTGGAGACGAACTATTTCGAGGCCTATAACCGCGACAACGTCCATCTCGTCGATATCAGCGAGACGCCGCTCGTGCGGCGTCACCGAGACAGGGCCTGCGCACCACCGAGCGCGACTACGAGTTCGACATCATCGTCTACGCCACCGGCTTCGACGCCATCACCGGCGCCTTCGACCAGATCGACATCCAGCGGCATCGGCGGCGAGAACGCTGGCCGACAAATGGCGCACGCGCCATCTCGACCTTCCTCGGCATGATGATCCACGGCTTCCCGAACATGCTGATGCCGACCGGACCGCAAAGCGGCTCGGCCTCGACCAACTTTCCGCGCGGCATCGAGAACGGCGTCAACTGGTGCATGGACCTGCTCGCAGCACATGTCGGGACCGCGGCTACACGCGCGCCGAGGCGACGGCGGCGAGCCGCAGAAGCGCTGGACCGACGCACGTCACCAAGATGTACGCCATCATGCTGATGCGGAAAGCCAAGTCGTGGTTCACCGGCTACAACTCCAACGTCGTCGGCCACGAAGAGGGCACGATCCGCTACTTCGTCTACAACGGCGGCACGCCGGAAATTCGTCGGGATCATCAAAGACCGTGGCCGCGAAGGGCTATCAGGAGATCGAGTTCAAGATCGGGCTCGCGTGCCCAACGTGCAAGCGGCGGCCGCCAGCGCGCCGACTAGGTGGTGTGGACTCTTTGGGATTACAGTCGGGATAGGGGACGCCTCGCGATGCCACCCCTCCACACCACCGGGCATACGGGTCGCGTACCACGGCGGTTCGACCGGGTTAAGCTTCGGCAGCAGACATGAAGAGTCGGGGGAGACCGAAGAGAGTCGAACATAGCTGGTTGCGCAGGGCGTGTTGAACCGCCGGGTGTCCGGACATGCGCCAGAGCCCCGTCGGTGAACCGGCAGCGACCGCATGCAGCGAACTTCGGCGATGCCGCGGCGGCGCAGTTCCGTGAAGCGGTTATGCCCGTTCTGCCACTGCCGCCAAAGATACAAACGCAGTCTCCGGCGGATCCACGCTTCCAGGTTCGTGAGCACGCGCGGGGTCTGGCAGAACTGCGAAATGGCTTCGTCATTATGACGGCTTGATCGCAGAGATGTCGTCTGGATCAGCGTGACAACCAACCCGACAGCGGATTGGATTGCACGCCAGATAACGAAGCATTTCCCTGGAATGAGGCTCCCGCGCTATGATCCGGGACCGGGATCGCATCTATGGTACCGTCGTCACACGCCGATTGCGCGCCATGGGCATTCGGGACAAGCCTATCGCACCAGCTTCGCCTTGGCAGAATGGCTTTGCCGAACGGCTGATCGGATCGATCCGGCGCGAGTGTTTGGATCACGTCATCGTTTTGGGCGAGGCACATCTGCGCCGAATTCTGAAAAACTATGCGGCCTATTACAACGGCGTTAGAACGCATCGGTCTTTGCAAAAGGATGCGTCGGTCTCTCGGCCTATCCTCAATTGTCGCGCGATGGAGCGAACGACGTTTTAGTTCGACGGCCTCGGACGAAATAAATTCCCGAAGATGCAAATTAGGGGAGGCGCCCTGCGGCCCGCCGTTGCTCGAAAGCCTTGACGTTGGTGTAAGCGAGCAACAGCGTGTTACGGGTTATTTGAGCCTTGACCGCCCTGTCCAGCATGAAGCCGAGGATGTGCTCGACCTCCGTCTGCCCGCCCCGTTCGACGTCGCGCAGCATCGATGTCGAATATTGCAGAGTCCTGCTGGGAGAACGTCTCCTCCCACGATTTCATGAAAGCCCGCGCTCGGTGCATGACCATTGGCGGCAGCGATCGCGGCGCCACAGCGAAGCTGATCGAGAAAAAGATCGCGGCCATAGGGGGTGCGGACAATCTCGCCAACATTCGCCCGCATCAGACAGGTCATGGCGGCCGCGGTCGAGGAGGTGAACCAGCTTTTCCCACATTCGCTGCACGATGTCGGTGACCGCAACGACCTCCATGCCCTTCGCAGCCTCGAACAGCGCAGCCAATGTTCTTACGCGCTCCGACATCTCGCCTGATTGCTCGCCAAAGGTGAGCGTTCGCCAGTCGTTGAACTGCCGGATCGCGCCGTTCGGCGTGATCGTCGCCTGAGATCTTCGCAGTACCGCCGAGCACACGATGCCGGCCGAACTTCTCATTCAGGACGTCGATATGGGCAATGCCGTTCAGGAAAGGCAGTACATAGCCGGTCGGCGCCACGGCCGGCGCGATTGCCGCGATTGCAGCATCGAGGTCATATGCCTTGCAGGTCAAGATCACCGCGTCATAGACCGGTGCCACCTCCGGCGCGACCACGGTCTTCACTGCTATTTGCGCGTCTCCGAACGGGCTCTCGATCCGCAACCCTGCTCGGACAGCATCTTGCGCCGTCCTTCACGGACAAGAAACGTGACATCGGCCCCGCTCTCGGCCAAGCGGCCGCCGAAATAGCCGCCGGTGCCGCCGGCTCCGAGCACCAGGATCTTGGGCTTGCTCACAATGTCTTCCTCCTCGTCCAGCCCGTCGAACCGCCTTACCGCGTCTTGCGCACGCCCTCGAGGCGAGGATCGAACGTAAACTCTGATCCGCGCGCCGCTCGGCTCTCGCACGATGAAATGGATCTCGGGGCCGGGGCCCGACAGCTGCGGACCGAATTCGACGACAACGCGAGGCCAATTCGATACCCGCTGGTAAAGGGCGTCGAGGCCCGTTCGATCAACGACAGCGATGGCCAGATGATGCAAACCGACATTGGCGCGCCGATCGAACGCGATCGCCTCATCCTGGCGACTCGACCTGCCACAGCGTGAGGACGCCGCGTCCATCCGACACAAACGCCGCCGGATAGTCTGGCCGCTCGCCGACGACGCCCCATCCAGGCAATCGCAAAGAACTTCCGCGAGCTTGCGAGGTCGCGAACGCTCAGCCCGACATGGTCGAAGCCATAGGTGCTGGTCGTGACTTCCTCTGCCATGGTCAGATCGCCTCGAGCTTGCGTATCTTGTCCTCGTCCACGCAATTCCGCTGCCGGGACGCTGCGACGTCAGCACCTTGCCCTCGATTAGTCGCAACGGCTCCTGCAACAGCGCGTCGGCCCAATCCACGTACTCGAGCCAGTGGGCCGTCGGCGTGGCGGAAAGAAGTTGAGCGCTGACCTCGGGCATCAGGTGAGAAGACATCTCGACGCCTTTTGCAGCCGCAAGCGCTGCGGCCTGCATCCAGCCGGTGACGCCCCCGATCCTTGCGACGTCCGGCATGACGTAGTCGCAGGCGCGAGCGCTCAAGGCTGACAGCATGCCTTCCGGTCCATTGAAGTTCTCGCCGATCTGGACGGGTACGCTCAATTCTCTGGCAATGGTGGCAGTACGCTTCATAGTCCTCATGGGGGATCGGTTCCTCGAGCCAGTAGATCCCCTCCTTCTCGAGTTGGCGTCCGCGCGCGATCGCCTCGGCCGCCGTAAGCGCCTGATTGTAGTCCGCCATGATGGCGACGGCGTCGCCGACAACACGGCGAACGGCCTTCAAGGCGGAGATATCCTCTTTGGCCGACGGATACCCCAGCCGAAGCTTGACGGCCTTCAATCCGCTTGCGAGCAGCGCATCCGCTTCTTTCGACAGGACGGTCGGGCTCCATCAGCCCGAGACCGCGGCTGTCATAAGCCCTGCAACGCCCGCGGCTGGCTACCCAGCAGAGCGGCGAGCGGCATTCCCTGGACCGCGCGAGTGCATCCCAGAGCGCCATGTCCGAACAACGAAGCGCCATTCGCACCGTGCCGGTGACGCCCGAGCAATGCGAACTGGCGCGACAGCGACCGCGTGCCGCGTCGTAAGAGGCACCGGGCTGCCTCGCCAGCAGATCGAAGGCCTCCGCCAGATGTGCGGCGATCGCGCGGTGCTCCCGATGGCCTGTAGCAGAATGCATAGGCATGCCCGGTCACGCCGTCGTTCGTCACAAGATCGACCAGCAAAGAGGAACCGTACTGACGATCGCCGCGCTCGTTCCAAGCGTGAGGTTGAGCGGAACGAGCACACCGCGCAGAGACGAGGGAACGAAGCGAGCGGTCGCATGACGGTATCGGAGAAAGCCATCGTATATCATCCATCAGGTTGTCGTGTCGCGAGCCCGGCACCTGGTGCTCTACGCGGCGGCCTCGAGAACAAGCTCTACCTCGACCGGCAAGCCCAGAGGCAGGCTGGCCACGCCGAGCACGATACGGCCCGACGGCATCTCGGGGCCGAGGACCTTGCGGGGCACTCCGGAAGCCCCGTCGGCAACCTTCCGGGTGATCGCGGAAGTCCCCTGCCGTTGCGATGAGACGCCGAGCTTGGCGACGCCCGTCACCTTGTCGAGCGAGCCGAGATGCTCCCGTACGGCGGCGAGGGCGCTGCAGGGCCGGCGAGCTCCGCGGCCTTTCGGCCCTCCTCCACCGACAACTCCCCGCCCAGACGGCCGATGGATTGCGGCTTTGCGGTTGACCACCGGCAGCATCCCGCTCAGGAAGAGCAGCCTGCCGATCTGGACAGCCTCCATAGGCCCTGAAAGGGGTCAGCGGGCGGCGAGGGTAGATGCCAGTCCTTCAGCCGCTGTTCGGCACCGGCGGCATCAGCGGCGCGTGGCCAGGGGTTACCATCTGCCCAGATGTGCGCCGCCGTCGACGTGCAGCACCTCCCCGGTGATATGCGGGCCTCGGTCAGGAAGACGACCGCATCGACGATCTCCTGCGCGCTCGAAGTGCTGTTCATCGGCGAAAGCGTCTTCAGGAAATCCACTGGGTTGTCCTTGTGCAGCGGGGTGTCGACGACGCCCGGCGCCACCGTGTTCACGCGGATGCCGTCGCGCGCATATTCCATCGCGATGTTCATCAAAGGCGGCCTCGATGCCGCCCTTCGGTGATCATCGCGCCGAGGTGGAGCACGCGGCGATCCGGGTGGCTGATCAGGGGCGTGGTGATGCCGGCGATGCTGCCGCCGTTCTTCTGCTCCACCATCTGGCAGCACCACCAGATCGCGTCCGAGGTGGAGGCCAGCTTCGACATTCGTCGCCGCGCGCTGGCGGATGATCGTCTCGAGCGTATCAGTCGACGGGGGCTTGGCGAGAAGATGCCGGCATTGTTGACGAGGAGCATCGATTCTGCCGAAGCGGGAGAGCGCCGTCTCGACCACCTTGCCGGCGCTGGATCGCCGGATCGGCGCGATGTCGCCGTCCACGCGGGACCACCTTCATCGGAGGCCGGAATCTCGCTGGACCGGCTGACGCTCCGCGGTGGCGACCACGTTGTAGCCGCGCTCCGCGCAAGCGTGTTGACGAGGCCCGCGCCGATGCCCTGGGAGGCACCGGTAATCGCGATCGTTTTCGATGTCGACATTGTCTTTCTCACTTTGAAAAATGAGGCGCCTCAGCGCGCTTCAGTTGCGAAGCCGGATCGATCAGGTCGGATCAGGTGGTCGAGGTAGTTGCCCATCGTCGCCGAGCGATGCCGACGGTGAGCTCCTTCAGGGCGGTGGCGTCGTAGCCGGCAGCGAGGAAATTCCGCTTGGCGCCTTCCGAAGCGAAGCCCCGTCCCGCAACGATGTCCCCAGTGATCTTCGCACGGGGCATTCCGTTTCGGCTCCTGGAGCGCCGTCCGGTTCCGGATGGCGGCGATCGTGGCGAGGGCCGTCCGCATCGCCTTCCGGCATCGTCGTGTGGAGTGCTGCGCAGTGGCGGCAGCTGTTCTCCACGGACGCGGCGAGCAGGACGATCTGGCGTTCCTCGGCCGTGAAGGACGAATGGTCCCAGGCCCGGTTCAGAGCGAGGTAGCCGTCCAGCGCGGCCGGCGCGTCGGCAAGGCCGACACCAGGTTCGGTATGAAGCCCAGCCTCTTTTGGATCTCGTGCAGCCACGGCCTTCGCCCCTTTCGGCTCAGTATCGATGTTGTCTGCTCCATCCAACCCCTCCGCCGTTGCGTCGGTTGTGTCGCTGAAATGTGTCGAATGGAGCCTTCTTTGATTAGATGGAAAGATGTGGAATCTATTTTCCATCAATGAGAAGATTGCAGCATGATCGATCTCAACGACATCGCGATCTTCGCAAGGGTGGCACAGCTCGAAAGCTTCAGCCGTGCAGCGCGCGCCTCGGCATGCCCGGTGCACGCCATGCTCGGTTTCAAGATCGATCCAGCAAAAGAGGACTGTCCTGACGATGGCCGCACTCGTGCCGAGCGTAAAGTTCAACGGAACGATCAGCCGCGCGAAGTCAGAGAGCAAGCTGACTGAGCCGACGCCCGTTTCATCCGGTGGGTTTCATCTTCCATCGTATCGGGGTTTCCATTTGCCATTCTTAGGAATCCCTGAGGGGCAGTGCGTTGTCACGGAAGCAGCCCAACATGCTGCTGGTGACCAGGTCCGATGCTGGACCTGTGGACCCCACGGGCAGTCCACCCGCATGATCAGCTTTTCAAGATGAACGCTCTGGGGCCCTATTGCGAGTGACCGCGAACACCAGGAGACCCGCCATCGCGAGAAATCCTCCCAGCATGATCAAACCGGACTGGAAGCTACCGGTCTGATCCTTGAGATAGCCAACCATCGAGGGTCCTAGATACCCACTCCAGATTACCAGTGAGTTGATCAAGGCTATGCCGCCGGCCGCAGCTGTCCCACGCAGTATTGCAGTGGGCAATGTCAGAAGACCGGCAGCGCCAGTGATATTCCAATTGCTGCGAACGTCATGGCACTCAAGGCCACAATCGGGGCGCTCGCAGGAAGCGCTCGCAACCAGACCACCAGCGCCAGCAAACGCCGCCAACGCCATGTGCCAAACCCGCTCGCCCGCCTTATCGGAGTGCCGCCCCCAAATGACCATCGCGACGGCACCAAACGGCGTGAGGAATGGCGGTTATAAGCCCGACCTGCCTGGTTGCTTAGCTCGCCAAAGCCTTTGACGATTTGCGGCAACCAAAGGCTCATGCCATAAACGCCGATAACAATTCCGAAGTAGATTAGACCAAAGAGCCACACCTTAAGGCTCACCAATCCAGCCCGCAAGAGAGTGCTTTTTCGCCGCCATGAGCAGCCTCGCGGCAGTCCTGTTGCCCTGACAATTTGACGTTCCGACGGAGAGAGCCATTCAGCATCGGCTGGCTTGTCGGTCAAATATTTGAGAACTACAAATCCAAGCAGGATTGCTGGAATTCCTTCTATCAAGAAAAGCCATTGCCAGCCACGTAAAGCCAAATCCCTCCAGGTCAAAAATTGCGCTGGAAACTGGAGCACCAAGAACGCTCGATAACGGAATTGCGACGAGGGAAAGCACCAGTTATCTTCGCCCGAGTTGACGCGGGAAACCAATAAGTGAGGTACAAGATCATACCGGGAAAGAATCCGGCTTCCGCAGCGCCAAGCAGGAAGCGGATTACAAAAAGGCTGGTTTCTCCCTGCACGAAGGTCATACCCGCAGAGAGAAGCCCCATGTGACCATGATCCTTGCGATCCATCTGCGCGCACCGACCTTCTCGAGCATGATATTGCTCGGAACCTCCGAACAGAAAATATCCGAGGAAGAATATTCCAGCCGCATTTCCATAAGCCGTCGCAGAAATTCCGAGATCCTTGTTCATTGTGAGTGCAGCGATACCGATATTGATACGGTCAAGGAACGCTACAAAGTAGGAGCAGGATCATGAATGGTATGAGGCGCCTAAGCCACCTTTCGGAATGCGTCATCCGCGGGCCCGATCTTTTCCGCTGCCCTCAGTCGTACAGTCGTGTTGGCCATTCCCGTTCCCTCGTGCTTTCGCGGCGTTTTTCGATGTTTGTCAGGTGACGAGCCCGGCGGGCGCACTCAATCTTGCCGGGGTTCGACGACCAATCGGCAAACCTCAGTCGTAGAATGCAGGGAGCAGCTTAAGCTTGTCGGTTTGCTTTTTGTCATGATTGATGAAGAGCGTCGCCTTGTATATTGCGATCATCTGCCTGATTTTTCCATCGACGCGATCTGATTCTGCCTTATTGGTATTGAGGGACGGAACTATGTTCTTCTCGAAATTCTCTTCCAAATGAACGACGTCGCCGGACAGGATGATGAAGCCGGAATTCTTGAGATGGACTAGCAGCGACTGGCTGCCGGGGTGTGCCCTGGCGTGGAAACCAAAGTGACGCTCCCGTCGCCGAATACATCGGTATCACCGTCGATGAGCTGAAGGTTCTTCGGGGTGCCCAAGAGCTTACGCGCCAGTGCCATCAATTGATTTACGTTGTCGTTCGGCCCGTTGCGGGAATGTATCCAGCTATACTCAGCTTGCTGCATCAGAATTGTGGAGTTGGGGAACAAGCCCACGTTACCTATGTGGTCTCCATGTGTGTGCGATATTGCAACACGAGCGATATCGCCTGGCTTCAGTCCGATTTCGGCGAGTTGATCTGTCAGTGTCTTGTCGAGGTGATAGACGATCAATTTCGGGCAAAGTGGACCAACCTCGAGGGTCGTTGAGCGCGGCTTCAGGAACACCCGGTATCCCAAAGCAGCCATTCGCTTCCATGCTTTATAAGCCAGCAAGTAGACGAGAATTCGATACTGCGTCCGACGTTTTCGCCCGGCGTCCATACCGACTCGTCGTTTGCGAGGGAGCGACCACAATCCAACCTAAAAAGCTGTTTCGGCGACATCGGCGTTGATGGGATCTGGTAGTTTGGAGTCTGCGTTCGCATCTGTCGTGCCTTCCATCATGAGCAAGAAGGCAACCAGGACAAATGATACCGCTAATTTAGCTTGTCTCAGCATGACCAGTCCTCCTCTTCGAAAACGCGGCGCTCGTCACCGTGTCGAGAGCCTTACACTCTGCAAGCGCGCGAACTGAAAAGCCGGCGCACTGTGGCGGCAATTCGGTGAATATCACGGAGCCGTGATACCAACGGCTTACCCTTTTCGACGATGTAGTGGGCGATAGCTGCACCGAACCGGCCCGCCGCTGACATTGCAGACGTTATGCACTTCCTCGAGTGCGAACTGCAGCGGCTGTCCGCTTTGGGACTCAAGTCCGGCTTGCTATCGAACTTCGCAACAGCCTCTCCCTCAGAACATAGGCGCTTTCAATGCCTGGATGACCATGGCGGCCGGTGCACTCGCCTGACTTGAGTTCAGCAATCACAGACTACCGTCTCCGCTAACCCGGTGGGAATTCGATCGTCTGTAGCTGGCGTTCGCTTCTGGGCAAGTGAGCTGCTTGCGGTCGCAGCAAACAGAATGATGGCACCCAAGAACACCGCCAACGGCCGCGTAACGCACATTTCTACTTCTCCCCCTAGTGACATCAATGAAGTGACGCGGCCCCTCGCGAGCCTATTGTCGGCGTCTCCGACAAAACCTATTTGCGAACTTCTCTCCGAGGCTGGCATCACCGACCGACTTTGTCTGCCATCCGGACCCCTTCGCTGTGGCGTCGGTTTGCCGTGGCGGAAAGTCTGCCGAATGGAGCATTGTTTGATTAGATGAAAATATGTAGGATCTATTTTCCACTCATGAGAAAATAGCGGCATGATCGACCTCAACGACATCGCGATCTTCGCAAGGGTGGCGCAACTCGAAAGCTTCAGCCGTGCGGCGCCGCGCCCTCGGCATGCCGTGTCGACGGTCAGCCGCAGGGTGACGGTGCTCGAGGAACAACTCGGCGCGACGCTTCTCCAGCGCACGACACGCCGGCTGAACCTGACGCCGCAGGGGCTCGCCTACCTCAATCAGTGCAGCGAACCCCTCGGCGAGGCTCTACGATGCCGAACAGGGCGCTCACGCAGATTCAACGAAAGCCGGAGGGGCTGCTCAGGGTTTCGGTGCCCGTCACCATGGGACGGGGTCGTTCTATGAATTCATATCGTCAGTTCCTGCAGGACCTATCCTCGCATTCAAATCGATCTGTTCGTCACGAAGATACCTTCAGACCGACTGATTGCCGAGAATGTCGACGTCGCCCTGCGCTATGGGAATTGCGGGACTCGACGCTCGTCGCTCAACGCATCGGAAAGAGCGCGTCCGCTATCTCGTCTACGCCGGACTACCTCGACGGTCGCAATCTTCCGTCAAACCCCACGATCTACGCGAGCATCAGTGCGTCCTTCTGTAACAGGGCGGAACAATGAAGCCAGTGGGAGCTCGTCAGCGGCGAGAAAATCGATCAGGGTACCTGTTTCCGGTCCGACGTCTCCGCTCGCGACCACCATGCTGTGAGCGCCTTCACATACCGCGGCCACGGCATCGGGTTCCTCCCCTCAACATTTTGCGACGCGCGGATCGCAAGAGGAGAACTCGATCCGCCTGCTCCCGGAATGGTCCTCTCCGGAGATATTCATTCACACAGTCTACCCCACGCGCCGGTTTCTGCCGTCCAGGCTTCAGGTGTTTCTCGAGGCATTGAAGGGCTGGAAGAGCCCGCTCTGGATTCCGCTGCGGTGATGGCTCGTCGAGGTGGGCCTGCCACCGCAATGCAGGCCGCACACTCAGCCCACCAGCCGTCGCAGCAACGATTGCGAGCTCCACTGAACCGCCATTTGGTTTCGAAGACAGGAAAGCAGCCGTCCTTGGGTCAGGCGCACATAATCGCCCGCCGCTGCGCGTTTGAGGCGCCGCATCGATCGACGCCGAACCGAATTCATCGTCTAGCTCGATACCGTGTTTGGCGAGTACCCAATCCGCCAACATCCAAATCGCTCCTCGGGCCTCGTCAGGTTCGCCCTGGGCAACGCATTGTTCTGGCAGTTGGAGTTCTCACCGAAACGGGCGGTCGCTTGATCGACCTCGAAATCGTCAAACTGCCCGGCTCGACAATTGGACCGATGAAGCGACGCTACCGCTCAACTCTTCAAGAACCAAAGCTTTACGAGATCGCCGGGTATCATTTCTCGACTAGCAAAAAACCACGCGCTGCATGGGTGCTACGCCAAAGCGTGCGTCCGATCTTGAGAATACCATGCCTTTACCCGTGCCCGAGCTCACGAATGCGCTGTTCAACGGGCCCTTTACCGGGCGACGACCAAGCGACGCCACGCTCTTTTAGCTCCGCGCAAGCCCTGCGATGACAACGCTCACAGATCGGCGCTTCACCGCATTTCAGACTCGGCGAAGACGCCACACATTTGAAACATGGCCCGTCCGAAGGCGTGCTGGTGTCACAAGCGCCTGCTGGTGCAGATATAGATTACAGCCGAGCGCCCGCAGATCTGTCGGAAACCGACCAAGTGTTGCAGGCTGCGTAAGCCGATCTACTGACCAGGCTGCGATCATGTTGATCTTGCGCGCGGTAGCGTCCTGCAGGAGACGATCGAACCCCAGCCATCCATCTCGGCCCTTGGCGCGGATCCGGCATCTCATGAATCCCAACAATTTCCCATCCAGAACGCGCTGCGGCAGACCATCGGTCATGACGCGATTCTCCGGTCGTCTGCCCGTTGGTACTGACACCGAGATAAATGCTGACGCGCTTCACACGCGATTACAAGAATCACGTTCGCGCTGCCTGCACCCAGAGCAGGCGCGCGGCAGAGTGACGCCGGACCGTCAGAAAAGGTGGAAGTCGGATTGATGCCGTAAATTTTTGTTGACCATTCATTGGTGATCGTCATCGCTGGCGTGTCGTGATCACTGCGCCTGCGGAAGGTCCTTCCGCATCTGACTGGAAGATGCTTCACGTGGTCAGACGCAGAGGAACGGCTGAGCTGCAAGGAGCAGCCCGTCTCGATTTACATCGAAAATCGCACGGTCACCTTTCGAAGCCAGGATTGAAAACGAATAGGTCACGTTTACCAGCAGCTCCGATGAACGTCTTTCGGACAACGATGAAAATCATTTTCTGATCACCTTACTGAGTGTTGTGGCGCTGGTTGCGTATACCGTCGCACTCAGTCGAACTGGCAGTGTTTCCTGCAACATCCGTCGCCCGGTTTCCGCGTCAATTGGCGAGCCGTGTTTGCCGGTTGAAGTTAACCTTGGCGACGACCAATTCCCTGTATCGTTGGCCGTAGCTGGGCCGAGCAGCTTGGTGCCTTCGTATACAGAACGGTGCTATATCCCGCGCTTCGAAGTCCCGGTCAGCACGCTCAAACCGTAACCATTATCCCTCACCACATCAGCGGTAGCGAGGGGACGGGTTTGTAAGATCAACGACAATCTGCGGCTGAACTACGACGTTTGAGTCGTATTCCCACGGCCAGGTCGGTCGCAACGGTGCTAAGGCTGTGTGCTTGCCCTCAGCCATAACATAGAAGAATGTCAACTGCTTCCCGTAATCGTGGCGGGGCCCAGATCCCATTGGTGCGTCGAACATCTCTGTTGGGCTTGATACCGTTCAGATCGGAAACAGTCCAGACACCTTGACATGTGCATCGCTGGTAACCCGGTCATTGGCAAGTGACCCGGTATCTTTTGTGAGCGACTGGCAACGAATCGTGATGGTTGGTCCTATCCTATCAGGGTAAACAAGATCGAATTGCTACTCCCGACATTTCCTGTGGCGTCCGTGGCAAGTGATAGCGCTGATGGTGTGAGATCCGTCTCCAACCAGGGTGATATCAGTAGACCAAGTACCGTCGGCCTGTACCGTTACTGCGCTTCCGACGTTCACGGTCCCGTCGAATACGAAAACCATCAGACCCGGCGTCCATGGAGTCAGCTGCCCGGAAATCGTCTGGTTCGATGGCAGGTCAAACCCCTCGGAATTGGTGTGTACAACCGGAGCGTCCGTGTCGATCGGATCAAGCTTCCAGCTCACCACGTAATTAATATCTCGCTGTCAATGAGCTCTCCTCCGAGTATGAAGCCGCTATCATCGATGAGATAAACGTAAGCTACGGGAACAGCTCAGGCGGATCGAAAACGTGTAGCTCCATTTGATAGACAAATGCATGCCAATTTGTGCCGTCAAACGCCGATCCAGCCACGCACCTGTTCCCCTTCGCCATTGAGTACTGGCCGAGCCGCTGATCATGCTGGGCGGTATTGGTGGAGTTACCTGCATAAATCACTGAACAAATAGCCCTGGAGGGATTTTACCACCTGAACTGTGAATGTGTTGGCGATCGAGTTCGATTGGACGCGCTACCTATAGGGCCGTTCGCGACCTGGGTACTCGGTCGTTGTCCCAGTCACAATCAAAACTGCTGGCCCCCTTGGTCCCTACTGGCTGCAAGAACGCGTCGCCATTTTGTTGCTGAGCTCTAACGATGAGCCGGCGGACTGGTCTCAGGGGTAATGTTTAGGTACTCTCCTGGTGGTAGATGAATGCCTCAAGTCCCGTCCGTCGCGACGGCTCGTATTGGCACGTCTGGAATCGTTGATATCTGCTGCGTTGCTACTTGTCATGCCAACGGCAACAGGCTGATGAGGACGCCATCGCTGTACCAAAACGCTTGCGGCGTCGTGTACCCATTTACGACTGCATCGCCTGTCGAGTTGATCGAAGCGACAAAGCCTGGAAAGTCGAAAAACCTGAATGTCTGTGATAAGCACGATGAAGGGAGTATTGATCCAGAAGCAATGTAAAGATCCGCCATGATCGCAACGCTTTCTGAAGAAAAGGCCAGCGAGACAGGAGGGAATGAGGACACCAAATCAACGGGAGGGTGACGACGCCGCTGACAGAATAAAGTTCGACATTGTACGTATATGAATGCCTTGCCGTCGCTCAATTGGCGGCTTGCCGTCCTCGACAGCAATTTCGAGGCGGCCGGCGGTGAAAGTGCCGACGAACACGACCTTCTTGGCATTCTGACTGATGTTGATGAACCCGCCGGCGCCGGCGAGCCGCGGACCGAACTTGCGACACGTTGAGGTTGCCGTGCCGGTCGGCCTGGGCGAGGCCCAGAAACGCGACGTCGAGGCCGCCGCCATCGTAGAAATCGAACTGATAGGGCTGGTCGATGATGGCCTGCGCGTTGATCGCGGCGCCGAAATTGAGCCCGCCGGCCGGAACGCCGCCGATGACGCCCCGGCTCGGCGGTCAGCGTCATGCAGGTCGATGACCTGTTCCTCGTCGGCGACGGCCGGCGACGCCTTCCGGCATGCCGATGCCGAGATTGACCACGCTGTTGGCGACGAGCTCCGACGCGCGGCACGGCGGGCGATGATCTTGCGCTCGTCCAATTCCATCGGCTGCGAGCGAGTCATGCGCGCACGCGCATCTCGCCGGCTGAAGGCGCGGAGTCGGACTGCGGCGAACGGTCTGCCATGTGATACTTCGGGCCGCTCGCCACCACGACGCAGTCGACGAGGATGCCGGGCACCTTCACCTGCCGCGGGTTGAGTGTGCCGCGCTCGGCGATGCGCTCGACCTGCACGATGACCAGACCGCCGGAGTTGTGGACCGCCATGGCGAGCGACAGCGCTATCACCGTCGGCGCGCTTTACTCCCGCTCCATCGTGACGTTGCCGTCGGCGTCGGCTGTCGTCCACGTATCAACGCGGCGATGATCAGAACGCCTTGTAGAGATACTCCTTGTCGCCGATGACCATCAGCTCAGTCAGGTTTTCGGTCGTTCTTTCATTCGGTTGCCTCCCCGAAGCGCGGATCCGCGAGGTGCCGAGTCCGACGCGCGACAGATGGCGGGTTTGCCCGCGGCGATATCGCGATACAGGTGCGACAGCAGGCCAGGAGGAATGTTGCTGACCCTCTCGACCTGATTTCAAAGCCACGAGCTGGTAAAGGGCGGGCACGGCCGTCCAGTGACCTCCGATGAGACGTTTGGCTGAGACCGGGTCGGCGAGGCGCTGAGCTCACGCTGCTGGCCGTCTCCGGGACTGACGCACCACACCAACGTTAGATCGCGAGGTTTGCCGAAAGACGCGGCTTCGGCATCGTACACGATTCGTAGATCGCAGCCAGTTCTGTGGATGGCTTTGCATGGCGAGGCCGATGCCGGGAGATCCGCCGATCGCGACTATATCACCTGTGCGTATCCAGCCGTGCGGCTTCGCGCGCCGTGAGCAATCTTTCCGGTGTTGCCGATTGTGCCGTCGGAACGATCGCTACGCTCATCTGAGTTCCCCAATTGCCGTTTCTGCGACTGAGTCAATGCAGCTTCACGCGCGCGCGGCTCGGTGCGCCGCGAGATCAGACTAGCAGCCGTATCGAGCGCGGTCTTCGGCGTTCCGTGCAGCGCTCGCTGGTGCATTTTGTAGAGCGATCAGTACATGGGGCGGGCGAACACGCCTTCCAGGTAGACGCTCACGCTTCCCGACCAGCCCGACCAGGTTGCCTACCGTCCCGTACTCGAAGGTCACGAGATTGCCGAAATCCCGATACTTGAACTTCGGCGGGCCACCAGCAATGCTAACTG
>ERZ1370068.9765-contig-8518_pt1 | contig 72512 bp, 90 predicted proteins | sample MGYA00561227_ERZ1370068 | MGnify/ENA primary metagenome ERZ1370068 (study PRJEB38410, sample SAMEA6850437) | metagenome | study: Metagenomic assessment of the ecological functions of the soil: analysis of the soil microbiota associated with the... | reverse complement strand
AAAGCTGCGTTCCAGTTACGTATTGCTATTTCGTCCGCGAATGGCGCCAGCGCTCGGCATTCATTTTGCCGATCTTTCGCCTACCGACCTGTGGTAGTAACTCGTGTGGCCGTTTGAGACAGTTAAGGGCGGCTGGCACGCGTTCAGGAGTTGCTGCGCTAGCTGATTATTTTCGCAAACCACTCCAATTGCCCCAGCACGTGCGCGGGCGGTCGCCTGAATACCAGTTCTGCTGGCGTTCGCGCGCGATCGACGCTCGCGCCCCCAGCACGCCTGAACGGATTTGATCGCCCCGGTTTTCGGCTGGGGCCGAAACCACCGGGACCCGCCACACGAGAAAGCCAGCGCATTCAGTCATCAGCCGGCCAGCCCAGCCCTTCGCTGCGGCATCCCCTTTTCCGAGCAGTTCTAGGAGTAGCTTGATTTGGGGCGCTTCTGTGCGCGCGCACTAGCCCAGAAGTGTGAAATAATCGGCAAGAGATCGGGCAGCTAACAGCCGCCGCGGATCTCTGGCGAGTACTCGCGCCGAGCAGCCGCTGTCGCCCTTCAGCACTGAAGAGCGATGGTCGGAAGGCGTTTCTGACCAGACGTGAGCTCACGAGGCTGCGCCGGCGCTTGCGATCTACCACGGAGGAAGCCATCCGCATCTCATTCAAAGATTTACGATCGAGGCGGCATGAGAGTCACGGCCGACGGCAGTGCCACATTGCCGCTGCCTCGGCCGATCATCGCTTGCCGCCGCTCGTGTCGGCGGCCGATTCACCGACGACTGCCATCCGCTGTCATGCGGAAACTTGACTTGGCGTCAGCAAAGGTGACGCGGATCAGATGCTTTTGAGACAGGCTATTTGCCCACGCTGATCTGACTGAACGTTAATCGACGCCAAAGATCGGAAGACGACGTTTCGAGCGCTGGCGGAACGGAAAACGATGTCGCCATCACGCCTGCCGCCATCGCTGCTTGCACGACCGGCCAGTTGCTTCCGCAGTTGGATGTATGCCAGCCATTCGACCCATCAAGCAGCCGGCAGGATGTTGTCGTGCGGCATGCGCTGCGAGTATCAAGGGCGCATGTTCACTGTGCGGTCACGGCTCAGCTTTTTTGTGTTATCGTGAGGCCTGCTCTGCGCGCTCACCAATAGCCGAGGATCAGACTACGGAACGATCGACGACAAAAGCCGCGGCGATGTTGGGCGTCATCAGCGACACCAGTTTCAGTCAGGTGGAGCTTTCACCCTAGTGCACATCATCGCTGGATGACGTCGGTTGTTTATCACCTCAGTTAATGTTCGATCAGCCCTTGGGTTAAGACAGCGCCAATCGGTGCTGCAAGGCTGGGAACGACTTCTCAGCCGGAGCCGTTCAGAAGTCCTCGGGTTTTGCGCTCTCGATCTGGCTGACCCTCGAAATCGGAATAGCCCTGCTTTGGTCGACACGATATCGCCGGGGGCGAAGGTCATCTTCGAGAACCCGTTCTCGGAGGCCGCTTCAGCTATCTCATCTCTGGGTGGGTGGCGGCGCTGCCAGGCTTTTGCGCTCTCGCCGCATCAGGACCTAGCCGTTCAGCGGGAAGGCTTTGACACCGAGCCTGCCAGTCTCCTCGCTCATCTGGGTTGTATGCATCTGTCCAACAGCTCTCTGCGCGCAACGCAGCCGATTGAAAGGCTCATGCGGTCAGGCTAACCGTCGCAATAAGAGAAGCTCCGACGCATGCGCTTCGATATACTCGCAGTGATGGCGCTGCCTCTTCAGTCCGACTATCCTACCCGACGTCACCGGTACCAGCGACCACCCTCAGTCCCGAAGGGATTGACAATTTCCGCGCGCGCTACTCGAGACGCAAGATGTGCCATGATCCGCGATCCTGGGTCACGGCGGGCCGGCAGCCTCGCACACCGATGGCGTTAGCCGTCGTTGCCAACCGTCACCGCGATTTCACAACGGTAAACGAAAATGAAATGTCGCTGAACAGTGCGGCTGGGGAAAGCCCTCGGTTGAAACGAGGCTCGGTTTATCAGGAGTTGTAATGAACAGGTATTAAGCGCGAGCCGCGGCGGTGGCCGCATGGTCGCCGGAACGTCGCAGCGCTAGTGCATCTCCACGCACACGGCTGATGTCATCAGCAATCGGCAGACACCGACAGCTTTTGTGTCATGCCTTTCGGCGCTTTGCAAGGTGGTCAGCAGACACAGTTCGATGGGACAGACGTTTTCCGCCTCAACGCACCGGCGTGCTTACGGACTTTCAGTTTACCTGAACAGCTCGACTATCACTTCGTTATATGGGGCAGTGTGCACGCGTGGGATGGCTCAAACCGTCCACTGCTCAGCAAAGCCAGTGATGTCGGAATTGGCTCCGGAAAATATGGAGGCGATGTCTTTTCGGACTTCTCGCCCACGGGGGTAAAACGTTGCGCAAGGCCTGACCTATGCGGCCGTTCTGAGCACTTACGGGATTCAAATAACAGCGGTTTGGCGACCGGTTGCGGATTGTTTGCCTTTTGCCGGCTGCAACTCAACTCTATCCCAATCTCAAGCAATATGGCGTGGGCCAATATCCTTGCCGACGGACCTTCCTGGACGTCAGTGACCTTTAGGAGACGCCACATTTTCGGCGAGCGATCAGCCGCTGGCTGATCCCCGGCCCATCCTTGGCGCAGGGCTACCCGGATCTTGTGATGGCGTTGAGGCGACGGGGCTGAGTTGCTTTGCGTCGCCGAGCGGATTGGCAGCTGCGTGGAATTTCGACACACGCTAACCGGATCGGGGGCCGCCTTCGGGCGGTCTTTTTGTTTGGCGGTTCAGGTTTAACTCGCGGCGCCGACATCAAGCAACGGGCGTATTGCCCGTTGCGACTTCACTACGGGGTCAGATACGGCGCGTCATCCACCGGGGCAATTTTCCCAGCGTCCGGGCCCACACCACGGCGATTCAGGCGATCATGCTCCGCTTGCCGGCTTTGTTTTAGAGCATCGCCAGCAAATGAACCATTATCGCCGCGTCGTTGACGGTTGATTACGATGGCAAGTTGAGCCGGCGACACCGCGGCTACCGTTTGCACGACAATGACGACGATGTACAATTGTGTGGGCCAAACAAGTGGTAGATGAGGCGCCAGTTGAGCTTTGGGCGGCGGCGGCGCTCGTTTCGTCACTCGTCTCGAACCACGATCTATACGAAGGCCCGATAGGCGCGCGCGATTCGCACGGCTTTCTTCCATCGTCGCCTCCATTTACGTTGAATGCTTAGGTTACAACTGCTTCACAGCGCAGGCCGCCACCACCTCGATTGGCTGGGGATGGGCCGCCGGCTTCTTGTTGAGGACAGGAGGTCGGCGGTCAGGTTCACTGCACCACTCCAACGTTTGGATAGTTGAGAGGGACGATTGAAGTCCCAGTCTCGGCGTCCGCAACTACATCGATAAATTTCCGCGAGACCGCATCGCATAAGCGACAGCAAACTCCTCCGGCGTCGACCGCTTCAGTTCGCTCCATCTACATGGCCTGCAGCAGAAGATCAACCTCGAAGGATGGGAGCCGGGCCCCGCTTGCTGCTTTCATCTTCGCCAGCGTGAGCAATACGGCGCGTTAGCCTCGCGATCCTCAGAGGTCAGAAGATTTTTCAGCCATCCTCGCCTCACGCAGCGGCCGAGAAGGCCTCAGGCGTGAACCGGCTTTTGCCTGTGTTCCCGGATTAACCCGCAACGCGGACGTCAAAAACACGCTGAAGAGTTTCGTTGCAGCCGATGCAAAAGCAGGTTTAGCGTGACAGCGGGTCGCGCAGATGGCGATTAGTCCCCGCCTGACTACTGCGCACGACTAGGCCGCTTCCGTGCCCTAAGCGGCCCGCCCCCATTTAGCACGGGCATTGCTAAATATCGGAGACTGGGTTCAGAGCGCGGTTTGAAGCCAGGCGCCGCCGGGACAAGGCATTTCGAGCCCGGCGGCGTATTTTTGATACACGCGCACCCCTGCTTCGCCATCGTTTGACTGCGCCGGCTGATGCCTGGCCTGAGGCGTGGCGCGCCCGGTGATGATCTTCCGGACGTTGGACCGGACATCTGGCGACGCATCAAGGAGGCGACACCGGTCTCTCCGCAATGTGCGACAGATCAGGCGGCTTTCCGGTCCGTGATGATACCATTGGCCCGGGGCGCTACCGATGGAAGCGCCAAACGGCTACTCTCGCGCACAAACCTGCGATCCGTTCGAAATGCCGCCTCGCAGCGGCGCACCTTTGTTAAGTTTTTCATTTGCATTATGAATCCATATCGTTGCCTGGGACCTGGCTATGAAAGACCGAGAACTGGAGAAGATGAAGCATTGACACTGGGACCTGCGCAGAGAATCATCGACGTTCTTGATCGGAAACTGGAACCGAAATGCGCAAGCTTCAAGACCAACTTGACGAACTTGGTCGCAGGATTCGGCGTCTCCAGACATCACAACCATCAGCCCTACCCCAAAGTCGAGCCGAAATTCAGAGCGAACGACCCGTCAGAGACGTGGTCAGGCCATAACAAAACCCCGCGCTGGATGAGTCGAAATGATTGCAGACGGAAGAAGCATCGACGACTTCAGGATCAATAGCTACTGCCGACAGACACCGCCTTTGGCGAGGTTGGGTTTGCCGCCGTTATTGCCATCCTGGGGCCTCGCCAAGCCGCGCAAGCATCCAGAATTTTGATATCAGTTCATCGCTGGTTTCATGACCAACGGGAACCGGAACCCTGACCGATCGCCGTTAGAGTCGCGGACAGCAAACCAGCGAGGCTGCGATGACGAGACCAGCGATCTTGCTTGGCGCGGTGGCTATCTTAATTCTGCCCCGCTCTTGCCGGCCCACGGCGTTGGCGCAGCACGTCATTACCAATCGAGCTGGTGCGCCCAGTTCTATCCGAACGCAAATTGCCAAAACTACGGGCGCGGAAACCCCTACTCGAGCTATGGTTACGGCGGCGAGTCGGACATCTCGTCACGACGGGTATCGCTATCGCGCCGCCATTGGCACTGATGCCCAGGCGGCCTGTCGGACTCTCCCTCGGCTAAGAACAGCCGGAACTAGCAGGCAACGCGGGTTCAGCTATGCGATTGGGCGATGCTTCCACCGCTCTCGCGCGCAGTGACTTGTGGCAGGGTCAGGCTGAAAGCATCCGATCGGCCCGACGTCGCCAGGGTTGCGTTAGCATCGATGGCTGCCCTCGAGCAGACCGCGCCCTTTCCCAGGCGCCCATGCACCTTCCGAGGTGGCCCGAGCAATTCGGCCAGCAGCTTTGTTCGTACGCTCGCATTCCCTCACCGAGAATCGGCCCGATGGCCGCTGGCGATAACCTTCGCCTCGAGCAGTTCAGCCTGCAAGCTCTCGATTTTCTGCTTCAGGGCGGTGACCAGCTGTTGACCGGCCTGTGCTTGCGGCGGACGGGATATCGGGGAATGGGTGATTTCGGTCAGGTCGACCTGCACGAGCGTTGCCGTCATTGGAACGGGAACGCGGCCACCGGTGCCGCTTTGCAGAGCCCGGGCAGCCTCTGGGGAAATTTTTGAGCCGTTCGCCCAGGTCGGCGTACGTCGGCATTTCGACGGGCATAGTATTCGCTCCCTTAGCCGGACGATCACCACCCGGACGCAAGCGAATGGCAATTGTTACCGGTCCTTGGTTAAGCGTTGGTTTACCGTGGGGCGGGCTCACCCCAGGCGCGTGTGAACTCATTGCCGGCGCTACTCGCGACGACGGTCCGCGTTGAACCAGAACTACCCCTATCCTCTGCGGCGCATCCGAACAGATCGAGGGCCCCAGAGGCCAGTGATGAGGATCCAGAGCGCACGTGCTTACAGCCAGCAACAAGACAATCGCTGGCATGACCGAGACGCTCCGCTGGTGTCGCAAGCATGCGCCTGCCGCAAGGTGTCATCATTCAGTTCCGGCCGGCGATGGACGAAACCATTTTCCGGGGCCGACGAAACATCCTGAAACAAAAGGCCGCTTAGCTGGTTGTCAACAAAACAGGGACGACCGACATGCAGTTCATATTCGACCTTATTGGAACCAGTCACGCAGATTCTCGCCAAAGATCGGTGAGGGCAGGAGGTGGAAAATGATCGAGTTGTCGGCAACTATCCTCGCCCTTATCAGCGTGGCCATCTTCGCCGCCCACGCGCTGGATGCCACGCACCGGCTGGCTGCTGCGGAGACGGCATCAAAACGAAACTTCGCCTCAGGCCGCAGTCTCGCCTCGGCGACGAATTCGTCAGCGCAGGCGGTGCATTGTAGCTCTTGGTCAATCAAGATCCGCGAACTCCCGAGCCGTCGCCTGTGATCGCGCCTTAAGCGATAGTCAGTTGGTGCGCTTTGTGAAGGCCACCCCACGATCCCTGATGTCCTCGGCACCGTGCCGTTCGGATAGCACTTATCGTCCCGCTCATCGAGATCGTAGCCGTTTCCGCACGGTGGCGGACGGCCGTGACGGCAGTACCGGATTTCCTGGACCAGGGGGATGCTTTCATTCAGCGGGTGGGCGGGTAGGCCCAGTTGTAGCGCGGGGGCTGCGCCGGCAATGCTCGCGATCATCGATCGGTCCCCTTTGGTGAACATTGAAATTCCCCCTACGGCCGATCTCCGCTTCGGGTGTGCGCTCGTGGTCACGCCGGAGGTATCTTTTTTGGGTCGCGTATGCATGAAGCGTCCATGATTGAAGACATCACCAAAACGCCCCTCCGGAAAGGCGATGAAGATCGCGATCAGGGTCTTACGACCGTCTCTGGCGGATTATTTTCAACCCGCAAACGTTCCACCATGATCGTCAGCATTTTGCCGCCGCGGCACTGGCCGTTCGGGTGAGGCATGATACCTGGAAGCGCTGTCGCACCTGTGTTGCCTCAAGCCGTGCAATACCGTGTTCCCGTCCATCCGCCGCCAGCGCGGTCGCGGCTGGGATCACAAGGCGCGCGCGATGGCATGTGCTATCCGAACGGCTATCTGCCGCCACAGGGAGCAGGCCGCAAAGGCGGTATCCGCGTTACGATCGCGGCGGCCGCTATCCCGTGCCGTGCAGGCATGGCGCCGACCTCGATGTCAGGGATGGCCAATGTTACGCATGAACTGGGATGGTGCCGCCGCAATATCGGCAGGGCATCAGCTTATTACGGCGAACGGTACGACCGACCTTCCGCCTCTCCGGGCCAGTACTACTATCGGGACTGAGCTACGGCCGGCGCTCAGCTCCGCGACAGCTTCGGCTACCACCGCAACGAGCGAAGCCAGCTGGTGTACAGGCTTCGGCAGCCATCCGAGCGAGGGCATAGGGCTCGGCGCGTCCGCGCGTGTGCGCATCGTCATGCGCGGTCGCAAAGATGCAGCGAATGGCGAAGTCCTGGTACAATTGCCGTGCGGCGTCGATGCCATCGCGGGTGCTGGCGAGACGAATGTCCATCACGGCGAGCGTCAGGCTGCGCCTCGCCGGCCATCGCGACGGCTTCCTCGGCGGTCGTGGCCGGGCCGATCACCTGCAAAGCCAGCTGCCGTCAGCGCGATTTCGGTTTGCATGGCGATCAAGAAAATCGTCCTCGACGACGAGAACGCGGCGGGCCCTGCTTGTCTTCCATCCGTCGGGCCTCTTCCAGCCGGACGACGGCGGGTTCCGGTCCGGCCCGGACGGCGACGCAAAATGCCCTGCGCGCTGCTGCGGCGTCATCGTTGACCGCCCTAGATTTTCGCGGCGGGAAAATAGAGGCACGCCCGCGAGGGATTTTCGTGACGGAAAGCGTTCCGCGCAGCTGACGCGCGAGACCGAGTACCAGCTGGAGTCCGGATGAGGTTTTGCGTACCTCTTCCAGGTCGAAGCCCTCCCCGTCGTCCTCGACGCAGAGCGCCAAACTTCCGTCCTGATCGGTCAGAGCTGACCCGGACGCCTTGCCTCGCATGATCCTTGACGCCGTGCTTCACGGCGTTTGTCAGGAGCTCGTTCAATATCAGGGCGAGCGGCATTGCCACGTCGTTGGAAAGCACGCCAGTGCGCAGCGCCGCACTCAATTCGCGCATCCGGCGGCAGCAATTGCCGGATGGTTTGGCAGACCGCCGGCAGGAATTCTTCCGCCTCGAAACGGGTTGGCGTCGCTGCGGCCGTACAGCACACGCTGCGCCGCCGCCATGGCCGCGATCCGCGCGCTGGCTTCGTTCTAGGACTTTCCGCGCCTCCTCGCTGTGCGCGGTTCTTGCCGCGGAGAACAGCAGCGACTGCAGCATCTGCATGTTGTTCTTGGTGCGATGATTGAGTTCATCGAGCAGAAGCCGCTGCTGGTTTCCGCCTGCCGCCGCTCGCTGATATCCACCAGCATGTTGATGGCGCCGGTGATCCTGCGCGGAAGAGTCCCGCAGCGGCGTCGGGAACGGAATGAAGGGCACCCGCGTACCCGTCCGGCTGCTCCGCGACCGCTTCGGCGCCGCGCACGGCGCGCTCTTCCTTGAGTGCAACCGCCATCGGGCACTGGTCGTGCGGGAGCGGCGTGCCGTCCAGGAAGGAACAGCTTCCACGTGACGCACCATTCGTCACTGCCGAGCGTCGGGCGTCCGGCCGGAAAATTCGACCGCCGCCTCGTTGAAGTAGGTAATTTTGCCCTGCGCGTCGGTCGTGTAGATCGCGGCCGGTATAGCCGCGAGCAGTTCCGTGAGACGCTGCTCGCTCTCCCGGAGCTTGCGTTCGGCTTCCTTGCGATCGGTGATGTCGCGGGCGATCTTCGAGGCGCCGATGATCCGTCCCGTGCCGTCGCGCACCGGCGAGACGGTCAGCGAAATGTCCAGAAGGCTGCCGTCCTTCCGCCGGCGAGCGGTTTCATAATGATGGATACGCTCGCCGCGCCGGATGCGCGCCGAGGATCCCGGCTCCTCGTCTTCGAGGCCCGGCGGGAAAGAATGGTCACGGGCTTGCCGATGGCTCTCGCCGGCGGCATAGCCGAACAGCCGCTCGGCGCCCGAATTCCAGGTTCGGATGATGCCATCCAGATCCTTGCTGATAATCGCATCGTCGGAGGATTCCACGATGAACACAGAGCTAGCTGCGCCCGGTCTTCGGCGGCACTCCGCGCCTCTTCCGCCCTCAATCTCGCGATGCCGAAGCCGAGTTGCCGCGCCAGCGTCAGCGCGACGTCGATCTCCCGATTCGGCGAAGCGATGCGGCTTGCGTCAATAGGCCATGAATTTTCCGGCGAGCCGGCCGCCGATCATGACCGGAATGAAAGCAACCGCGGCGATCTGTTCGCGCGCAACCGTTTCCTTGAGGGCATCGGAAAGATCGGACTGGCCAACGTCCTCGAAATAGACCGGACGCGGATTTGCTTCGTTCCTGTCCCATGGCAGAATGGCCTTCGACGGCCTTCCGGTACCCGTCCGACAGACCCCGCCATCCGACGAAACGCATCACGCCGCTGTCGTCGAACAGCAGAATGGAGGCGCGCTCCGCAGGCGAGCGCGCGCGAGGATGGCGTCCAGGCCGGCGTCGTAAACGTCCGGAAGCGACGTGGCGTATTGGAGCTCTTCGGAGAACCGGAACAGTGCCGCCTGCTCTTCGCTGCGGCGCGCCAGCGCCTGTTCGGTCTTCCTTGCGGGCGCTGATGTCATGCTGAACGCGCACCGCGTACAGGAAATTTCCCGACGTATCGCGAACGCTCGAGGACGTCACCTCCGCCCAGAAATATGAACCGTCCTTGCGGGCGAGACGCTTTTCGATGGTGTAGCGATCGATTTCGCCCGCGATCTGTCGCCTGAACTCCGCGAGATCCTGCGCGAACGTCCTGTGGCGAGGTCTCGTCAAAGATCGAGCGGCCGAGCAGATCGGCCGCTTCGCGTCCCGTCAGCTCGCAGACCTTCTGGTTGACGCGCAGCATCCGCCCGGCCTGGTCGATCTCGGCGATGCCCACGCCGACATGTTCGTAGGTGACGGCCAGACTGTCTTCGTGCGCACGCGGCCATTCAGTGGCGAGGCGCTCGGAGCGACGTCCGGCTTGGTGGACTGGCCTGGCGGGAGAGCGGTCTCGGCCGTCCGTTGCTGGATGTTCATTCCCGCCGTCCCTGCCCCAAGGGCAAATTTTAGCGTCACTCGATACTCGGCAGATGCAGGGTCAGCATGCATGACCGCTGAGCCCAACCTGAATAAGTCCGGCAAGAGAAAATTGTTCCTCGCGGTGGCCGGACATCGAAATGTCCCGTTTTCTTGCGAGGTCGCCCTGTCGGAGCGGATCGCCAGTTGGATCGCTAACAGCCCCGGCAGATCCCGTGTGAAACTGCTCATCTCCGGTCGCCGCCGGCGCCGAGGCGGCGGTTTTCGCGGGTAACGCTGGCGCGCACTGAAGATCCGCTGCGAGGCGCCGGTATAGGGCGGCGTCGCGAGCCGCGCGCGTGGCGCCGGCGTATCGACCGAGCCGTAGGAGGTTACCGGCGCCGTGGAGGTTGAGGCGGAGCGGCGGGATATTCGCGGCGTTGCCGATGCCGCTGGGATCGGAGAGCGCCTGGGATTGGCCGGGCCGAACGGCACGCCTGATATCGCCGAATTGCCGGCGCCGGCCGAGCCGGCTGGCGGCGTCAATTGCGCGAATGCCGCTGCCGGGGGCGATCAGGGCGAGCGCCACGAAGAGAACAAGCGCCGGATTGCGGGACATCGAGGTCTCTCCAGGAGGCACATCATGCAACGATCATGTAGGCAGTGCGCGTTACGCCTTGCCCTGGTTGTCTCTTTGAGGCGCCGGTTTCTTGCCGTCCGTCCTGCTACGGAGTAGGCGGCGGCGAGAGAATCAGACCTAATCGTGGCGCGATCACGTCTTTGAGATTCCGGCGGAATGAACCAGCCTGAGATCCTCGATCCCGATATCCGCGCCCTGCAGCAATGGCTGCGCGCTGCCTGGCAGCAGCTCGGGCGATCCCTCCCTCACCACCTTCAGCCCGGCGCGAGTTGCGCAACCAGATGAAGCAGTGCAGCGCCGACCTGCGGGAGCAACTGAGCAGAATGGCGGCCGGAGCAACAGTCCGAGCCGGTCCAGCAACCCGATCCCGAGCGCTACATCCCGGCCGGAAGTCTGCGCATCCTGTCAGCTGGTGATCGGAACCGAAGGCTCAGGCGCTGCCGCGTCGCCGCTCCGTCGCCAGCCACGAACACACCGCTGATCGGCACCGCGCCGATGAGGCCGAACAGCAGGACTTACGGCCCGTGGCGAAGCCCATCCAGAACGCGCACTGCCAGCGGCAGGTAGCTGATCGCGTAGCCGAACAGCGCCGTGAGCGCGACGCGGTGCGAGACGTTGCGCTTCGCCAGCGCATGATCGAACCACGCGACCAACAGCGCCGGGATCAACCCGACCAGATATATCGTCGGCAGCATCATGACCTGCGCGACATCGAACGTGCTCGGGCTGCCCGCAAGCCAGTTGGCAATCTGCAGCATCACCCAGAACGCGACGACGAAGCCGAGCGGCGGCGCTATGGCGGCAAAGATCAGAAAGCGTTTCATGCGGAGCAAGTCCGTGGCTGCCAACTCCTGGGCCCGAACCGTAGCGCCGCGTCGTTCCTGCCGATGTGACGCCTCGCACGCTGGCCGGCGCCGTGCCGGCTCCGACGCTGCGCTGCAGCCGATCGTTCCGGCGGGGGCCGGCGCCCTACCCGAGCTGCGCTCGGGCTGCCCTGCCGCTCCTGTTGATAACCCCAAATGCCCCGGGCCCAGCGTCGAAACAGGCCGCCATGGTGTGCTATCGGCATACCGGCCTGACTAACGACGGACAGAACACATGCGGATCACCCTGGTCGGTTCCCGCCATTTCGGCGTGACGACATTCAACACGCTGCGCCAACACGGGGTCGATATCGTCCGCGTCGTCGTCCACGACGGCGAGGACCGGCTTGCCGCCACGGCGCAAGGCCGCCGGGATCGAGGTCGTGGTGCAGGCCGATCCGAAACTCGTCGTGGCCTCGGAGATCGCGCCCAATACCGACCTGATCGTGACCGCGCACAGCCATGCCCGCGTCACCCGGGAGGCGCTGGCCGCCGCCAAAGCTCGGCGGCATCGGCTATCACCCCTCGCTGCTGCCCCGGCATCGCGGCATCGCCGCGGTCGAATGGACCATCAAGGAAGGCGATCCGATCGCCGGCGGCACCGTCTATCACCTCGCCGACCGGCATGGATGCCGGCGCGATCGCCGCGCAGGAGTGGGTGTTCGTCAAGAAAGGCGAAACCGCCCGCGAGCTCTGGGAGCGCGCGCTGGCCCCGCTCGGCCAGAAGCTGCTTGCCGACGTCATCTATCACGCCAAGGCCCACAGCAGCCTCGCCCGCCACGCCGCAGGACGAGGAATTCGCCACCAAGGCGCCGAGCCTGTCCGACGCCAAGCACTGAACCCTACCTAGATACCTCGACGGTCTACTCTGGCCAGATCAGTGCCAAAAGAGCAAATTTTCGTTCCGCGGCTGGAACCGGATTCACCTTGATGTGTTTGAGTTCTACGGGAACATTTCTACAGTGCTGCGGCGCACCCAAGTTTGGACACATTGTGACCGGATAAGGCGCGTCATCACACACATCTCAGGGATTTGATCCATGCGCGCCAATCGCATCAGCGACATTTTGTTTGCTTCGTTTCTTGCCTCCGCCGCGCTCTTGCCGCAGCTCCGCCTCCGCCCAGTCAGCCCTATGACGGCCTTTGGCAGGTTACCGTTGTCACCAAAACCGGCAGTTGCGATGCGCAGACCACTTCAACCGTGAACGTCGCCGACGGCAAGATTTCGGGCGGCCCGGTTTCCGGCAGCGTCGGCAGCGGGGGACTTGTGCGAGTCTCGATCAATGGTGCATATGCGAACGGTCAACTCAGTGGCAACTCCGGATCGGGGAAATGGAATGGGGCTTCAGCTGGTGTCGCGTGCAGCGGTCGATGGGAAGCGTCCCGTCAGTAAGGCAAGCCAGACTTCAGAATTTTTCGCCCAAGCGCGGCGGCTGACATTCGCAGCCGTCGCGTTTTTTGACGGCCTTGCGGCCTCCACGAGCTACGCCCAGTCCGAGCGCGTTCGCCGGCATGGCCGGCACCTGGTCCGGCGGCGGCACCGTGACGCTGGATGACGGTTCGAGCGAGCGGATCCGCTGCCGCGCGACCTACAAAGTCAGCGGCGCCAGCATGGACATGAGTCCTCACCTGCGCCAGCGACGCCTACAAGTTCAACCTGTCAGGCGGCGGTGGTCGCACCAGGGCGGCGAGGTCACCGGCAGCTGGAGCGAAACCAGCCGCAATATCGGCGGCAGCATCCAGGGCCGCGGCGCCAGCGGCAGCTTCAGGTGATCGCCCAAGCGCGCCGGCTTCAGTGCCAGCATCGCGCTGAAGACCACCGGCAACAAGCAGTCAGATCGCCATGAAGGCCGACAGCCAGTTCCGCGCCGCCAATATTTCGCTGTCGAAATAACGCGTCATCCGCTCATCCGTGCTCATGCGGCCTGCGCCGACGTCGCGATACGGCGATCCGGCGTTCGCAGACGTGCGCGATGTTGCATCGCTGCTTAACTCGTCTTCGGCTTTGCGAGTTTCGCCGCGGTCTCCTTGATCGTCTTGGCGATCAACAAGGCCTGCTCCTTGTTGAACGCAAAATCCTGCACGCCTCGGTGCGTGGTCAGCGACAGCACCATGATGTCGGGCTGGTGCTCGGGCCAGCCGGTTGCGAAGGCCGGTGACGAAGTCTGCAGAGGTCGATCGATTGGTCATTGGCTCACGATATCCTTTTGTCTTTTCCGGCGCGCGTTGTCGTGGAAGCGCGCGCGATCGCTTGTGATGTCTGGTTGCGCCTCGCGCCTAGGCCTTGGGCACGTAGGCGGTGACTTCGATTTCGACCTTGGCCCTGACGTCGACCAGCCCGTCGATGTAGAGCAGCGTCGATGGCGGGAAATTGCGCCCGAGCGTTTCCTTCCAGGCCGCACCGATGCCGGGACCTGCGGCTTCGTATTCGCTGCGGCTGGTCAGGTACCAGGTCAGGCGAACGATGTGCTCGGGTCCGGCGCCGGCTTCGCCAAGCAGCTTGATGATGCGCTTCAGCGCCGTGCCGACCTGGGCGGCCATGTCGGGCGCATAATCGCCCTTCTCGTCGCCGCCGGTCTGGCCGGCCAGCACGATCCATTTGCCGGGGCCGTCGACCTCGACACCGTGCGAGAAGCCGCGGGGTTTCGACCATTCGGCCGGTTGCAAGATACGCATGCGTAGGTTCCTCGCGCAGAGCACGGCTCGCTCCTTAGCACCGAACCGGCACGCCGCTCCCACAGCGAAATTGCCACGCCGCGCATCGCTGCCTCGCGCATATGCGCATTGCAAATCGGCGCACGCTCGCCGATACCGGCCTGCCCCTAACCTCGCAAGCTCGCTCCCGAATGGACCGCACACCATCCAAAACCCTGGCCGCGCTGTGGATGGCCGGCTGGCTCGCCCTGATGCTGATCGTGGCGATCGCCGGCCGCGAGGCGGTGCGCGAGCTCAACGTGTTCCAGCTCATGGAGATGCGCTCGATCCTCGGCTTCCTGATGCTGTATCCGCTGATCCGCGCCAATGGCGGATTTGCCGTCGATGAAGACCGACGCGGCTGCCGCAGCACATTGCGCGCAACCTCATCCATTACGGCGCGCAGCTCGGCTGGTTCTTTGCGCTGACGCTGATCCCGATCGGCCAGGTGGTGGCGATCGAATTCACCATGCCGATCTGGACCGCGATCCTGGCCGCGATGTTTCTCGGCGAACGCATGACGATCTGGAAGATCGCGGCGATCGTGCTCGGCATCGTCGGCGTCGTCGTGATCGTTCGCCCCGCCACCGGCGAGGTCAATCCGGGCCAGTTGATCGCGCTCGGCGGCGGCCGTCGGCTTCGGCGTTTCGATCGCGATGGTGAAGTCGCTGACCCGCACCGAGCAGACGCTCGCGATCATGTTCTGGATGCTGGTGGTGCAATCGGCGGCCGGTTTGTTCCCGCGCTCTACGTCTGGACGTGGCCGTCAGCCTATCGTCTGGGGCTGGGTCGTGGTGATCGCGTTCTGCGGCACGTTCTCGCACTACTGCATGGCGCGCGCGATGCTGCATGCCGATGCCACCGTGGTGATCCCGATGGATTTCCTGCGGGTTCCGCTGACGCGCCGCCGCCGGCTGGCTGATCTATTCGGAGCGGCTGGATCTGTTCACCGTGCTCGGCGCGGCGCTGATCCTCACCGGCAATCTGTTGAACCTGAAACCGAGATCCGCTCCGACCTAAGTGCGTCCGCGCCCAAGCTGAATTTTATTTCGCCTGCGTTGTGATCTAGATCACGCGACGGCGTCGTGTCGCGACGGTAACGGATGGCGCCGAGATTTGGTTGTCGGGCCTGCTATTTTTGTGGCGCGAAGCAGGCGGTTTTCGTGTAATGTCCAGCCAAGCGTTACAGCCAAAGCCTTTATCGATTCTGCAGGGGATTTCCTATGCGCTACCTCACCCTCATTTTGTCCGCCGATCTGCATGGTCTTTACGGCCAGCTGCCGCCAGCGCCGAGAAGCGGGTCGCCTTCGTCGTCGGCAACGGCGCCTACAAGAACGTCGCCCCGCTGCCGAATCCGTCGGTCGACGCCAAGGCGATGGCCGGCGACGCTGCGCAATGTCGGTTTCGAAGTGGTCGAGGGCACCAACCTCACGCGCGACAAGATGACCGAGCGGCTGCTCGACTTCGGCAAGAAGGCGCAAGGCGCCGACGTCGCGCGTGTTCTTCTATGCCGGCCACGGCATCGCCATCTCCGGCACCAACTATCTGTTGCCGATCGACGCCGACATCAAATCCGAAATGGACGTCAAGCTCGGCGCCGCGATCAACATCGACCTCACGCTCGACCAGACCATGGGCGACGCCAAGGTCAAGCTGGTGTTCCTCGATGCCTGCCGCGACAACCCGTTCGCCGCCAAGATCAAGTCGAACTCCGCGACCCGCAGCGTCAACGTGCAGACCGGTCTTGCCGAAATGAAATCCGGCGAAGGCACGCTGATCGCGTTCGCGACCGGCCCGGGCCAGACCGCGCTCGACGGCCAGGAAGGCGCCAACAGCCCGTTCACCCGCGCGCTGCTCGCCAACCTCACCCAGCCCGGCGTCGAGATCCAGCAGGCGATGACCAAGGTCCGCGCCCAGGTCAACGAGGAGACCAACAAGGGCCAGTTGCCCTGGGGTCACACCAACCTGATCGGTTCGGTCTATCTGAACGGCGCGCCCGCGCCCGGCGGCACGCGGCGCCGCGCGCGCAGCGCCGGCGGTCGCGGCGCCGCACCGGCTCCGACGTCGAACTGGAGTTCTGGCGCTCGATCAAGGATTCCAACAAGCCGGAAGAACTCAACGCCTATCTGAGCAACTATCCCAACGGTCAGTTCCGCTCGCTGGCGCTTGTCGCGCATCGCCTCGCTTGAGACCGGTCCCGAACACCCGATGCCACCCGCAACCTGACCACCGGCGTCGATCCCGCGACCTTCACGGAGGAAGCGAACCAGACCACCGAGGATCAGATCGGCCTCGACAAGGGCCAGCGCCGCGACGTGCAGCGCCGCCTCACCGGGCTCGGCTTCGACACCAAGGTCACCGGCCAGTTCGATCGAGCCGACCCGCGGCGTGATCACGCGCTGGCAGGCCGCCCGCGGCTATCCCAAGAGCGGCTACCTCAACAAGCTGCAGCACAAGGCGCTGCTGACGCGAGATCGTCGCGGCCACGCCGACCGCCAGTTCCAGCGACGAGGAGCGGCCCGAGCGCCGCGCCAGCAGCGGCGGCGGCAGGCGCAATCGCAGCCCCAGCCGCAGCGGCCAGCAGCAACAACGGCGGTCCCGATCCGGCCGGCGCCGGGCGCTTCATCGGCGGCGTCGTGGGCGGCATGCTGCGCTAAGGCGCACGCGACCATCATGCGACAAAAGGCCCGGGTTCATCCCGGGCCTTTTTCATTGGCGCTTCGCAAAATCAGACATGCAGATGCTCGCGGCGATCTATTTGCCCGCGGCCTTGCGCAGCGCCTCGTTGATGCGGTCCTGCCAGCCGGGGCCGCCTTCCTGGAAATATTCCAGCACATCCTGATCGATGCGCAGCGAGACCAGTTCCTTCACGCCGGGAAGCGCGGTCGTCTTCGGCGGCGCCTCCGCCACCTTGGTGGTGGTGCGCTTGAACGCGGCCTCGGCCTCGGTGCGCGCGTCGTTCAGGGTTCTCGGCCGTCTCGGCTGGTCCGCCATCGCTCAGATTCCTTCAAACAGCGCGGTCGACAGATAGCGCTCGGAGAATGACGGCACGATGGCGAGAATGGTCTTGCCGGCGCTCTCCGGCCGCTTGCCGATCTCGAGCGCCGCCGCGATCGCGGCGCCCGAGGAAATGCCGCCGGGAATGCCCTCGATGCGCGCCAGCGCGCGCGAGGTCTCGATCGCGGTCGCGCTGTTGACCTTGACGATCTCGTCGATCACCGAGCGATCCAGAATATCCGGAATGAAGCCGGCGCCGATGCCCTGAATCTTGTGCGGCGTATGCTGCCCGCCCGACAGCACCGGACTTTCCTCCGGCTCGACGGCGACGATCCGCAGCGACGGCTTGCGCGGCTTCAGCACCTGGCCGACGCCGGTGATGGTGCCGCCGGTGCCGACGCCCGCGACGAAGAAATCGATATCGCCGCCGGTGTCGTTCCAGATCTCTTCCGCCGTGGTGCGGCGGTGAATTTCGGGATTGGCGAGGTTCTTGAACTGCTGCGGCATCACCGCGTTCGGCGTGGTCCGCACCAGTTCTTCGGCGGTCGCGATCGAGCCCTTCATGCCCTGCGCTGCCGGCGTCAGCACGATCTCGGCGCCGAGGAACGCCAGCATCTTGCGCCGCTCGATCGACATCGATTCCGGCATCACCAGCTTCAGCCGGTAGCCGCGCGAGGCCGCGACGAAGGCGAGCGCAATGCCGGTATTGCCCGAGGTCGGCTCGATCAGCACGGTGTCGGCGTTGATCACGCCGGCCTTCTCCATCGCGATCACCATCGCCGCGCCGATGCGGTCTTTCACGCTCGCGGCCGGATTGAAATATTCGAGCTTGGCGAGGATGGTCGCGCTGACACCATGCGCCTGCGGCAATTTGCGCAGGCGGACGATCGGCGTGTCGCCGATCGCATCGACGATGGAGTCGAAAACCCGGCCCCGCCCGGGACGTTGCACTGCACTCGTTGCTGACGACGCGTCCATCGCGACACTCCTGTGGCGAAAATGTGCGGGAAATTGGCGGCCTTCCCTAATTAGGAGCGTGCAGTGCGATGCGCAAGTGCGAAACGCGTCGAGCCAAGAATTCGCTGCATTGCAAAATCAAAAAGTCGCCAAATAACTCAAACCAACGCATTTGTGTTGCGACATCGTCAAACAAATCTGGTGTATACGTTTCGTCGTGAGCAGAGCTTCAGGTTCAGATCGCAAGGAGGTCACGATGCCAGCAGTTGCTGAAGTCCTGTCGACCGTCGCGTCTCAAGCCCGATCCGCGCGGGTGTGATTTGCCGACCTGCCCGGTGTTGCGCAGACTCCATGGTGGCTGCGGAAGCTTCCGCCTACCTCAACGACCACGTGATCAGCTATCTCTGGACCTGCGATACCTGCGGTTACGGTTTCGTGACCAAGCATTCGGTGAAGCGGTTCGCCTGTAACTGACGCTCACGGCTCTATCTCGCAGCAGATGTCACCGCGCGCCCAACCGGCGCGCGTTTGCATTTGGAAACGCCTCGAACGTGCCGCCGGCGATCGCCATCGCGCATGTCCTGCATCAGGCGCTGGTAATAGGCGACGTTGATCTCCGACAGCAGCATCGCGCCCAGCGTCTCGCCCGACCTGCACCAGATGATGCAGATAGGCGCGCGAGTAGTCGCGCGTCGCCGGCCATGCGCTTTCCTCGTCCAGCGGCCGCGGATCGTCGGCGTGGCGGGCGTTGCGCAGATTGATCTGGCCGAAGCGGGTGAACGCCATGCCGTGGCGGCCGTTGCGGGTCGGCATCACGCAGTCGAACATGTCGATGCCGCGCGCGACCGCCTCCAGCAGATCCTCGGGCGTGCCGACGCCCATCAGATAGCGCGGGCGATCCGCGCGGCAGCGCCGGCGCGGTCTCCTCGATCATCGCCAGCATCACCGCCTGCGGCTCGCCGACCGCAAGCCCGCCGATCGCGTAGCCGTGAAAGCCGATCTCGACCAGCCCGCGCGCGCTGGCCTGGCGCAGCTCCGGGCACGTCGCCGCCCTGCACGATGCCGAACAGCATGTAGCCTGCGGGCGCGGTCTCGAAGGCGCGCTTGCTGCGCTCGGCCCAGCGCAGCGACAGCTGCATCGCGCGTTCGATATCGTCGCGCTCCGGCCGGCAGCCGCACGCATTCGTCCATCTGCATGGCGATGTCGGAGCCGAGCAGCCGCTGCACCTCGATCGAGCGCTCCGGCGACAGCTCGACCTTGGCGCCGTCGATATGCGAGCGGAAGGTCACGGCGCTTCTCGCTCACCTTGCGCAACTCCGACAGCGACATCACCTGGAAGCCGCCGGAGTCGGTCAGCATCGGCCCGCTCCAGCCGGTGAAGCGTCTGCAGGCCGCCGAGTGCGCGCGATCCGCTCGGCGCCCGGCCGCAGCATCAGATGATAGGTGTTGCCGAGCACGATATCGGCGCCGGCATCGCGCACCTCGCGCCAATGCATGCCCTTCATCGCGCCCGCGGTGCCGACCGGCATGAAGGCCGGCGTCCGCACCACGCCATGCGGCGTGGTCAGCCGGCCGGTGCGGGCGTCGCCGTCGGTGGCGAGCAGTTCAAAATGGTTGGGAAGGCTCATGCGTCAGCTTATGGCGTGACAACGCGCGCTCCTGTTCAACCTCGTTGGATGCGCGATTTTCCGCCGCAAACCCGTTGACGCGGTCGGTACTCCGCGCATAAGTCCGCGCCATGACCGCGACCACCAAACGCACCGCCAAAACCGAAAGCACCCTCCGGGGCCTCGGGAGGCGTGCGCGCGTAGTCGGACGATCGCATCAATCTGAACCCGAAGCCCCGCCTCTGAAAGGTCCGGGGCTTTTTGTTGCCTGCAGCAATCAGCTCAAAGAATGGAGAGAACCAAAGTGAAGAACGATCCCGTTGTTGCCATTGCCGGCGTGACCGGCGCTGTCGGTGCCGAATTCATCGCCACCATGGACAAGCGCGGTTTTCCGCGTCGGCAAGCTGCAAGGCGCTGGCGAGCGCCCGCTCGGCCGGCAAGACCATCGATTTCCGCGGCGAGAGGATCGTGATCGAGGAACTGACCGAGCACTCCTTCGATGGCGTCGATATCGCCTGTTCTCGGCCGGCGGCGGCATTTCCAGGAAGTTCGCGCCGATCGCGGTGAAGGCCGGCGCCGTCGTCGTCGACAATTCCTCCGCCTTCCGGATGGATCCGAACGTGCCGCTGGTCATCCCCGAGATCAACGCCAGACCGCATCCGCGACCACAAGGGCATCATCGCCAATCCGAACTGCTCGGCGATCACCGCGCTGGTGCCGCTGTGGCCGATCCACCGCAGCAACCGCATCAAGCGCGTGATCCTCGTCGACCTATCAGGCGGCCAGCGGCGCCGGCGCGGCGGCGATGGAGGAGCTGGTGGAATCGACCCGCGCCAGCCTCGACGGCCAGGCCTATACGCCGAAGGTGATGCCGCACCCCTACGCCTTCAACCTGTTCAGCCACAACACCGCCGATCGATCCCGAGACCGGCTACAACGACGAGGAGACCAAGGTCATCAAGGAAACGCGCAAGATCTTTGAGGACGAGCGGATCGCCATCGGCGTCACCTGCGTGCGCGTGCCGGTGCTGCGCGCGCATTGCGAGGCCATCACCTTCGAATGCGAAAAGCCGATCACGGAGGCCGAGGTGCGACGCGATCCTGGCCGACGCGCCGGGCGTCAAGATCGTCGACGACCGGGCAAAGAACTATTTCCCGATGCCGATCGATGCCTCGGGCCAGGACGACGTCCTGGTCGGCCGTATCCGCAAGGATCTCAGCGACGCCAGCGGCCATTCGATCTCGATGTTCGTCGCCGGCGGACCAGCTCCTGAAGGGCGCCGCGCTGAACGCGATCCAGATCGCGGAGCTGCTGCCCCAGCGCGTGATGGCGTGAGCAGAGAGTGCGTCAACCAGGTTGCGGGGGAGCCGGCCGGCATCCCCGTGAAGATTCTTCGGGATCAGCCGGCATATGCCTTGTCGAGGTCGGCGATGACGATCTTTTGCATCTTCATCATGGCCTGCATGGCGCGATCGGCCTTTTTGCGATCGGGATCGCTCAGGTAACGGCCGAGGGCCGTGGGCACAACCTGCCAGGACAGGCCGAATTTGTCCTTGAGCCATCCGCATTTCGATTCCTCGCCGCCGTCGGCGATCAGTCTGTTCCAGAAGTAGTCCACCTCTTCCTGGCTCTCGACGCTGATGAAGAAGGAGATCGCCTCGTTGAACTTGTATTTTGGGCCGCCATTGAGGGCGTTGAACCTCTGCCCCTCGAGTTCGAAGGTCGCCATGAAGTCATTGACGGTTTCGACCTTGGCATTGGGAAACACCGATTTGTAGAAGGCGACGGCCTCGGGGACGTTGTTATCGAACCAGAGGAACGGCGTGATGGAAGTCATGACGGATGTCCTTGTTGTTGTGTTGGTTGAGGTCAGATGAGCTGGCATCGTGCGTGGTCTCGAAGGCTGTGATGCAGTTGAGATCTGCGGCGGGACGATTATCGAAGATGATCGGCCGTCATGAACTACGCTTATCCGGGCTCGCCTATACGACGAACGAGGGGACGGGAGTCCGACAGGCGGGCTGTTTTTATTCGGGTTTCGTAACGCCAAATCCCGCGCCCATCGGTATCTGCTGGCCGGTGCCAGGATGCAGGCTGGCAGCGCCCTAAGAGAGTCGAGAAATTATTCACAGCCGCGGAACAGAAGACAGGCATCGCCATAGGAATAGAATCTGTAGCCATCCGCGATGGCGTGCGCATAGGCCTGCTTCATCGTCTCGAGCCCGGAGAACGCCGACACCAGCATGAACAGCGTCGAGCGCGGCAGATGAAAATTGGTCAGCAAGATATCGACAGCGCGAAACCGATAGCCCGGCGTGATGAAGATCGCGGTGTCGCCGCTGAACGGCTGGATGGTGCCGTCCTCGCGCGCCGCGCTTTCCAGCAGCCGCAGCGAGGTGGTGCCGACCGCGACGATGCGGCCGCCCTCGCGCGCGTGCCGCGTTCAGCGCCGCCGCCGTCTCGCGCAGAGATGCAGCCCCATTCGGCATGCATCCGGTGCTCGGAGGTGTCGTCCGACCTTGACCGGCAGGAACGTCCCTGCCCCGACATGCAGCGTCAGGCGATGGATGTCGACGCCGCGGCCGCGCAACGCTCGCCTCCAGCGCCGGCGTGAAATGCAGTCCCGCGGTGGGCGCCGCGACCGCGCCTTCGTTGGCCGCGAACATGGTCTGGTAGTCGCGCGGCATCGCTGGTCGTCGGGCGTGCGTTTTGAGGCGATGTAGGGCGGCAGCGGCGGCGTGCCGAGATCGGCGATGGCCTGGTCGAGCGTCGGGCCGTGAAACGAGAACGACAGCGTGACCTCGCCCTCCTCGCCCTTGGCCTCGACCTCGGCATCGAGATGGCCGAGCAGGCAGACCTTGCCCTCATTGCCGAAGCGAACCACGATCGCCGGGCGACAAGCTTCTTCGCGGGCTTGACCAGCGCCTGCCAGCGCGAGCCGTCGAGCCGCTTGATCAGGGTCGCCTCGATCTTCGGCTCGGTCTCGCGACCGATGCGGCGGCCCTTGAGCTGGGCCGCAATCACCTTGGTGTCGTTGACGACGAGCTGGTCGCCCGGCTCGAGCCAGTTCGGCAGATCGGCGATGCTGCGGTCGCGCAGCACGCCGTCCGGCTGCACCACCAGCATCCGCGCGGCATCGCGCGGGCTCGCCGGCCGCAGCGCGATGCTGTCGGCGGGCAGTTCGAAGTCGAAGAGATCGGTGCGCATGGCCCCGTGGCGCTCCAGCATCGCCCGACAGCGCGCGTCATTCCGGAGCGCGCGTCAGCGCGAACCTGGAATCTCGAGATCCGGGTTCGCGCTTCGCATGCCCCGGAATGACGGATCGAAATCACGCCGCGTCGGCGGCCATGCTGCGCCTTGACGATCTTGTCGGGATCCTGCACCGGCTCGCCGCGCTTGATCTTGTCGACGTTCTCCATGCCCTACGGTCACCTTGCCCCAGACCGTGTACTGGCCGTTGAGGAAGGAGGCGTCGTCGAAGCAGATGAAGAACTGGCTGTCGCCGGAATCCGGACTTGCGGCGCGCGCCATCGAGGTGGTGCCGCGCACATGCGGCTCCTTGTTGAACTCGGCCTTCAGCTTCTTGCCGGAGCCGCCGGTGCCGGTGCCCTGCGGGCAGCCGGTCTGCGCCATGAAGCCGTCGATCACGCGGTGGAACACGATGCCGTCGTAAAATCCCTCGCGCACCAGTTCCTTGATCCGGGCGACGTGGCCGGGCGCCAGGTCGGGCCGCATCTCGATGGTCACGGGGCCCTGGGTGGTTTCAAGGATCAGAGTATTTTCGGTATCAGCCATGCTCTTCTCTCTTCTGGTTTGGGTGGACGTTTGCGGGTTCTGAAACGGGACCGCGAAAGGCCGGCCGGCGACGGCGCCGCCCAGTCCTTCGGTAAATGGCAACGGCGTGCAGCGTTGCAATGTCTCCATCACGGCGATCCGGTACTGCAAACGGTCATTGTCGCTGGCCTGTTCCGGATTCATAGGTGATCCTGCGGATGGCCGAGGATGGCGCCCTCGCGGTTGAAGCTGACGATCACCGTGATGTCCATCGGGTTGGCGCTGCGACGGCGGCGGCGGCTTCCAGCAGCGATGCAGCTCGACGAAGACGTCCTTGATGGTGTCGAGCTGCTCCGGCTGCGCCGTGCGCTGCGCGCCGAGCGCAAGCCACAGCAGCGGCTGCTGCAAACCAGTAAGATGGCTTGCTGCGCGCTGCATCGCTCGCCTCACTTGATGTCGGATGCGACTTGCACCTTCACCATCTTGTCGGGATCGGTGACCGTGCCGCCGGACGATCCGGGCGGCGCCTTCTTCAGCTTGTCGACCACGTCCATGCCGGACACCACCTCGCCGATCACGGTGTACTGGCCGTTCAGGCTCGAGCCGTCCGCGAACATGATGAAGAACTGCGAGTTGGCGGTATCGACGCTGTCGCCGCGCCGCGCCATGCCGACGATGCCGCGCTTGAACGGCACGTTGGAGAATTCCTGCCTTCAGGTTCGGATATTTCGAGCCGCCGGTGCCGTTGAAATTCTGGCCGTCGCCGGTCTGCGCCATGAAGCCGTCCATCACGCGGTGGAACGGCACGTTGTTGTAATAGCCCTCGCGCGCGAGCTGCTTGATGCGCTCGGCATGCTGGGGCGCGAGATCGGTCCGCAGCTTGATGACGATGCGGCCCTTGGTGGTGTCGATCACGATCGCATTCGGCCTTGTCGAGATTGGCCGGCAGCGGCTGCGCGATCGCTGGAGCCGCGCAGAACAGCGCGGCGAGAGCGGCGAGAATTCGGATCATGAAAACTCCGGCATCGACAGGTCAGGAAATCGGAGGTCGCGTGAGTCGCGCGTCAGCCGGAATTTGGTCTTGAGGCTTGCAGCGACCGGCGGCGGCACGAATGCGGAGACGTCGCCGCCCATGGCGGCGATCTGGCGCACCAGTGTGGCGGTGATCGGGCGGACGGCGACCGAGGCCGGCACGAACACGGTGTGCACCTCCGGCGCCATGGTCTCGTTCATGCCTGCGATCTGCATCTCGTAGTCGAGGTCGGTGCCGTCGCGCAGGCCCCGGATCATGATGGTGGCGCCGGCCTTCGTGCGCCGCGGTGACGGTCAGATTGTCATAGGTGGTGCAGTCGAAGTCGCAGCCGGCCTGTTTGGCGATCGGCTGCGAACACCGCCCGGACCATGTCCAGGCGCTCCTCGGTCGAAAACAGCGGCTTTTTGCCGGGATGGACGCCGATGGCGACGATCAGGCGGTCGCACAGGGTCGACGGCGCTGCCGGACCACGTCCAGATGGCCGTTGGTGACGGGATCGAAAGAGCCGGGATAGAGCGCGATACGGGGCATAGCCCTCCCTAGCCTGCCCTGCGCGGCCCGGCAAGCCGGGCCGGTTCCACCCGGTCCGGCATTTTATTTCGTCTCGGCCACTGAACCAGTTTCGGGCCCCAGGCGTCTTCAGGGCGAGCCGGCATTGTTTCGTCCGCCAATCGGCCGACGAAACAAAACTCGCGCGCCGGACGAAACCATTTCCGCAGTGGCGAAGACATCCGGAAACTTGGCGCTGGCTACTAGTCCATCCAACGAAACGACGGGCCGCCAAGGCTCCATGACAGGGGACCGTCATGATCAAGGCACTTTCTGCAATCGCCGTTGCCGCATTCATTGCCGCCGCGCTCACCGTTCTGCCCGGCTTTGCCCCCAGGTCGAAGCCAGCGTGCCCGTAGCCGCTTGCCAAGGGCGATCGGCTCGACATCCGCGCCGTCGGCAAGGACTGCTCGCAGCAGGCCTGGCCGAATTTCGAAGCTTCCTGCCTGCGCACCGCCGGCGCCAAGCCGATGGTTCGCGAAGCCCGCCTGGTTACCGCCGACCGCACCCTGTAAGGACCGGTCCCACAAGCAAATCGCATGGCAATTTGCGGCGTGACGTCGCAGACTGGCGGTTGATCGCGCCCCATCGGAGCTGACGGTCGGGCGCGACTTTCAGTTTGTGGGAGGCCTGCCCATGACCGCGACGCCCGCCGAAGCCTCGTCCCCCCGCTAACCACTCCCGACTCGCCGCCACGCATCGGTGCGCTGGGCGTCGTCTATGGCGACATCGGCACCAGCCCGCTTTATGCGCTCGAAGGAAGCCGCCAAGGCCGCCACCGCCATGGCGGCACGATCACGCCCGACGCCGTCCTTGGCGTGGTGTCGCTGATCCTCTGGGCGCTGATCCTGATCATCTCGATCAAATACGCGCTCCTGATCCTGCGCGCGGACAACCGCGGCGAAGGCGGCATCGTGGCGCTGCTGGCGCTGCTGTCGGCGCGCAACGCACGACCCGGCACCTGGCGCGCGCAGCTTCTGATCGTCGGCCTGATCGGCGCCGCGCTGCTCTACGGCGACGGCGCCATCACGCCGGCGATTTCCGGTGCTTGAGCGCGATCGAGGGCCTGAAGGTCGATGCGCCGTCGCTGGCGCCCGCCGTGGTGCCGATCACCGTCGTCATTCTGGTCGGCGCTGTTCGTGATGCAGAAGCAGGGCACGCGGCGTCATCGGCCGGATCTTCGGGCCGGTCATGCTGGGCTGGTTCGCCGTGCTCGCCGCTGCTCGGCATCCACGGCATCGTGCAAGCGCCGGCCGTGCTCGCCGCGCTGAGCCCGCTCTATGCCGTCAATTTCCTGATCCATCAGAATTTCCACATCAGCTTCGCGCATCCTCGGCGCCGCCTTCCTCGCCGTGACCGGCGGCGAGGCGATGTATGCCGACATGGGGCATTTCGGCCGGATGCCGATCCGGCTCGCCTGGTTCGCGCATCGCGCTGCCGGCGCTGGTGCTGAACTATTTCGGGCAGGCCGCGGTGCTGATCGATCGATCCCCGGCGCGATCGATCATCCCTTCTACCAGCTCGCGCCGGACTGGGCTGCATTACCCGCTGGTGGCGCTGTCCGCCATCGCCACCGTGATCGCCTCGCAGGCGATCATCTCGGGCGTGTACTCGCTGACCCAGCAGTCGATCCAGCTCGGCTTCCTGCCGCGCATGCATATCCAGCACACCACCAGCCACGCGATGGGCCAGATCTATGTGCCGCTGGTGAACTGGCTGCTGGCCGCGGCGACGCTCGGCGCGGTGATCGGCTTCGGCACGTCGGACGCGCTGGCCGGCGCCTATGGCATCGCCGTGTCGCTGTTGATGGCGATCACCACGCTGCTCGCGGCGCTGGTCGCGATCCAGTGGGGCTATTCGCCGGTCATCGTGATCGCCGTGAACGGCTTCTTCTTCGTGATCGATTGTCATCTTCTTCGCCGCCAATTCGACCAAGCTGTTACGAGGGCGGCTGGTTTCCGCTGGTGCTCGCCGCCGTCATCGCGTTCCTGATGCTGACCTGGCGCAGCGGCGTCAAGCTGGTCGAGAATGCGCGCGCGCCAAACTGCGCCAGCCCGAAGAGGATCTGATCGAGACCGCCGTCAGCAAATGCCGTGCGCAGGTTGCCGGGCACGGCCGTGTTCCTCGCCTCCACGCCGAACGGCGTGCCGCTGGCGCTGACGCAATTCGTCAAGCACAATCGCGTGCTGCACCAGCGCGTGCTGCTGGTGACGGTGCTGATCGAGGAATCCCCGCGCATTGCGGATGAAGACCGCGCCGAAGTGCATCGAGATCGTCCCGGGCATCACGCGGGTGATCCTGCATTACGGCTTCATGCAGTATCCGACGATCTATGAGGGGCTGGTGCTCGCCTGCCAGCAGGGCAAGCTGCCGGGCATCGACCTCACCGACCTCACCTACTTATATCGGCCGCGAAACCATCATCCCCGCGCGAGGACGTTCGCGGGCATGTGGGTGTGGCGGGAGTCGCTGTTCGCCTTCCTGCAGCGCAACGCCGAACGCACCGCGGCGTTCTTCGGCGTGCCGAGCGGAGCAGGTCGTGGAGTTCGGGACGGAGATCGAGATTTAGGCTATCCCTATCCGGGATAGCTGCACGCACTAATGCGGCCTCTCGCCTGATCGACGCAGCAGAGGGAAGCGCGGGAGGCTCGGTTCCACCTCGTGGAAGACGAATAGGATGTCCTGAGGCGCGAGGTGTAGGCGCTCGCCGAACAGTCTGACCGCTTCGTCCGCAATGGTGGCGGCGGTTCCTGTCGGCCTCCCGCTGGAGATGACTACCTCAACGACCATGAACCGATCGGTTCTGTCCGTTGCGTAGTCGGGGAAGCGGGGATCTACCAGAAGGTCATCCCGGTCGACCTCGAGAAAGCGGTGAAAGCGGTCGGCTCGGTGATAGCCGGCGGCCACCTGGGCTTCTAACATTGCCTCCGATAAGCGGGACTTGTCGGCGGCGCTGAGGCCGCGCCGGACGGTGAAGGTTACAAACGGCATCTCCAGTCTCCACGGTTTAGGATGTACCGATTGCTGTTGATGCGCTGAGTGCGCGCACGCCTTGAAACAGGCGGCGTGAGCCGCCTCGGGCAGCTCCTCCGGATTGGTGCCCGGCTTCTCAGGTTTCCAGTGCGCGGCTCTCGGTCGAGACCGGTCCTTGCCTTCACGGAGGCCGCCGTTCCAGGCGGCAGATCCAAAGCGTTTCATCGCTCCTTTGCTCCTGTCCGTGCTGTGCATGTGCTGGGTTCGTCAGGCTTGCTGTCCCGCGGCTTCGAGGATCAGCCGCGTGATTTCATCGGGATGAGAGATCAGCGAGAGATGGCTGGCCTTCACCTCGATGGTCTTGGCGCCCATCCGCTTGGCCATGAAGCGCTCGAGGTCCGGATTGATCGTGCGGTCCTCGGTCGAAACGGCGTAATAGCTCGGCTTCGATCGCCAGGCCGCGTGCGTGGTCTTGCCTGACAGCAGCGCCTTGTGGAACGGCTCCTGCACGGCGTAGAGCACCCTGGCCTTCGCCTCCGGCAGGTCGCCCGCGAAATCACGCAGGAAAGCCTCCTCGGAAAGGCGTCCTTCATCGCCGTCGAACACGATTCCCGCCGTCGCCGGCGGCGTCGGATACGTCTTGGCCAGGGCGGTGTAATCCTCGCCCGCATCTGGCGCGCGCGCCGCCACATAGACGAGCGCGGAGACGTTCGGATGCACGCCGGCTTCCGTGACGATCATGCCGGAGAAGGAATGACCCGACCAGCACCGTCGGGCCATCCTGCCGCGCCAGCACGCGCTCGGCCGAAGCCACTGCCTCAGGCAGCGTCGGTCAGCGGGTTTTGCACGGCCGTGGCGTTGAGCCCCGCCGCCTGCAATCGCGCGATCACTTCGGACCAGCACGAGCCGTCGGCGAACAGCCCGTGCACAAGCACGACGTTGCGCGCCTTCACCGGAGTTGAATTTGCGGCCATGCCGCGTGTGGAGATCAGCGAAGCTGCGGCACCGGTCACGAGGGCGGCGGAAAAAGCGCGTCTGTTCATCATCATGATATCTCTTCCTTCAAGGATAGATGGGAATGTCTGGTTGCATGGCGTGGCGGCGCAGAGCGGCGCCGGACGCCTGAGATTTCGATGTCGTGTCGCCATTCACCGCCTTTCTGTCGCCCTGGTGCGAGCGCCCCGCATGGGCTCAAGCTTCGAGCAGTGCGTCGACATCGGGCGAACGCACGATGGTCCGGTCACGCACGAAGGCCTCGTGGTTGTCCTCGATGCTGTCATGGTCGTAGAGATAGTTGACCATGATGCCGAAGGATTCCTGGATCGCCGCGTGGCGCGGCTGTTGCCGAGCCAATTGATCCGTTCGAGCCGTGCGCCATTGCCGAGGTGAAAGCGCGCCACCGGGTCGATGCGTATCGAGGGCTGCCGCGTCAGATAGCGGGCGCAAAGCCGCAGCAAGGGCGCGCGCAGCTTCTCGCTCTGCGCCGGGTCATTCCACCAGCCGCCGCGTTCGAGTTCGTGGCAACAGCGCGGCATCGGGATCGCTTCCATTCGCAAGCCGTTGACCGAGCCAGCGCCGAAACCCCGGTACCGGCGACAGGGTGGAAAAACGCTTCAGCTGCGGAAACTCCGCCTTGAGCTCCTCGACCACCTGCTTGATCAGGAAATTGCCGAACGCTACGCCGCGCAGGCCGTCCTGGCAGTTGGAGATCGAATAGAAAATCGCGGTGTCAGCGCGCGCAGCTTGCGCCCGTGCGGCCTCTTCATCCGTCTCCCGTGCGAGCAGCGGCGGCATTGCTGTGGCCAACCCCTGCACCAGCGCGACTTCGACGAAGATCAGCGGCTCGCCGGGAAGCGCGGGATGGAAGAATGCGAAGCAGCGGCGGTCGGGCGCAAGACGCCGCCGCAGATCGTCCCAGCCCTTGATCTCATGCACCGCCTCATAGGCGATCAGCTTCTCCAGCACCGCGGCCGGCGTCTGCCAGTCGAGGCGCCGCAGCTCGATGAAGCCGCGGTTGAACCACGAGGCGAACAGATGCTTGAGGTCGGCGTCGAGCAGCTTCAGTTCCGGTTCGCCGCGCAGGCAGGCGGCAATTTCACTGCGCATCGCGATCAGCGCGCCGGTGCCGCCGGGCGCCATGTTGATGCGCCGCAGCAATTCCTGGCGGGGCGGATCGGCGGCCCGCGCGAGAGCGGCCGCGGCTTCCGCCGTGCCGTCGGCGAGATAGCGCTCCGCCGCCGCGCGCAGTGCCGCTCTTGTCGGGCTGAAATTCAGTGGCGAGATAGCGCTGGAAGCCGTGCCGGTCGCTGGCGTCGAGAGCGCGCAGCACCTCGTGCAGTTCGCCGCGCGAGCAGCGCCCCGGACGCCTCACTGCGCTCGCGACAGCAGCGTCGCTGCGAGCTGCTTCGCGCGATCGACCGGCGCGAGATCTCGAGCTGGATAGGCCACTTGAGGTTTGCGCTGTTCGGGGTCATCGCTGTCTCCTTTCGCTCAACGTGTGAGTGACCGATGCGTCGGCGGGCGGAATTTCGCCGGCGGCGCGTAGAGTCCGCCTGAAGCCGTCACGAGGTCGTCGATCGGTTTGGGCCGGCGAGCCAGTCGCGGGTTGCCGTTGTTGACATCGATGCCGAGATCGGAGGGGAACGTCACGATGCCGCGGCGGCGCAGGCTGTCGCCTGCTTCGGCCGACTGTCTCCTGCCGAACTCGGTATCGCCGGCGACGGCGCGCAATGCCGCTTCGCGTTCCTGTGGCGACCGGCAGCGCAGAAGGTTGGCCACGCCACGTTCGGTGATGACATGGCGTGACATCGTCGCCATAGATCATCACCGGCGGTAGCGCGAAAGCCGGCCGAGGCTGCGAGGTCGAACGCGTCCAGCCGTTCGACAAAGCTCGGTGCGCCATTCGGCTGATGGGTCTGCACCATCTGCACCACAAGCTTGCGTCCGCGCAGGCTCTCGCCCGCTTCCTGACCGGCGCGCAGCCAGGTCGGACTGTCGTGGCGGCGGCCACGCGGGTCGGCGCCCATGTTCGGCGCGCCGCCGAAGCCCGTGATCCGGCCCTTGGTGGCCGTCGAGCTGTTGCCCTGCGCGTCGATCTGCAACGTGCCGCCGATGAAGAGGTCGCAGGCATATTGTCCGGCGACTTGCGCGAGCGCGCGGTTGGACCGCAGATTGCCGTCGGCGCCGACCGGGAATATATCGGCGCGATTCGAGACGTAGCGTTCCATGCCCAACTCGGAGCCGAAGCAATAGACGCTGTCGACGAAGCCGGCTTCGATCGCGGGGATCAGGGTCGGGTGCGGGTTCAGCACGAAATGGCTGGCGATCTTGCCCTTCAGTCCGCGCTTGGCGGCGTAGGTTGGCAGGATCAGTTCGATCGCCGCGGTCGCATAGCCGATGCCGTGATTGAGCCGCCGCACCTGGTAGGGTTCGTAGACCGCCGCGATCGCCATCATCGCCATCAGCACGTTCTCGCTCCTGATCTTGGCGGGATCGCGCGTGAACAGCGGATCGATCAGATAGGGCGTCGGGCTCGGCACCACGACATCGACCCAGTCGCCGGGCACGTCGACGCGGGGCAGCCGATCGACAATCTCGTTGACCTGCGCGACGACAATGCCGCCGCGGAACGCCGCGGCCTCGGCGATGGTCGGCGTGTCTTCGGTGTTGGGGCCAGTGTAGAGGTTGCCGTTGCGGTCCGCCTTGTCGGCGACGATCAGGCGCCACGCTGCGGCGTCAGGTCGACCAGCATGCGCGCATAGAGTTCGAGATAGGTATGGATCGCCCCGACCTTCACCGTCCCGTTCGCGACCAGTTCGGCGAGCCTGCGGCTCTGCGGTCCCGCGAAAGCGAAATCCAGCCGGTTCGCGATACCGCGCTCGAACACGGCGAGATGGTCGGGCAGCGCCAGCACAGACTGCACCATGTGCAGGTCGTGCACCCGCGCAGGATCCACCTTCGCCAGGGCTGAGGCGAGAAAATCCGCCTGCTTCTGATTGTCGCCTTCGATCGTCACGCGGTCGCCGGGCTCGATAATTGCCTCGAGCAGGCGCGTGGCGAGATCGGCTGGGCAGACTTTTCCGCTGGTGCCGCTGAGCGCGGCTGCCCGCGCGAGACGGGAGGCGCGATCTGCTCCGCGTCGTACCGTGTCTAACATGATGAATCTCCGTCGCTGTCCTTGAAGCGAAAGGTAGGAGGCCATCATTGATTATAGAAACGATATTTTATAATATGATTGATCGTAAAACAGGATCAATCGCATGCTGGATTTCGAGTTGTTGCGTGCCTTTGTTGCCGTGGCCGATTGCGGCGGTTTCCACCGCGCCGCGGAGCGGCTCAACCTGACGCAGTCGACGGTGAGCCAGCAGATCAAGCGGCTTGAGCTCGAGACCAAACGGCCCTTGTTCCGGCGGACAACGCGCAGCGTCGCGCTGACCGACGATGGCGAGATGCTGCTCGGCGACGCGCGTCGCCTGTTGCAACTTGAGGAAGCGGCCCGTCATCGCCTGGCGGCGCCGCGGCTGTCTGGCACGGTGCGTCTCGGCGTGGTCGAGGAGGTCGCCGGCGGCTCGCTGCCTCCGGCGCTCGGCCGCTTCGCCACGCTCCATCCGGGCGTGAAGCTCGAGGTGCAGATCGGCGTCAGCGCGGAATTGATCGAGCAACTTAATGCGGGGCGGCTCGACGTCGTGTTCGCAAAGCGCCCGCTCGGAACCTCGAAAGGGCGTCTGGTGTGGCGTGAGCCGCTGGTCTGGGCCGCGGCCGACACGTTCGATCTTGTTCCGGGTGCGGCGCTGCCGCTGGCCCTGTATCGCGAGCGATCCGTTTCTCGCGAGGCTGCACTCGCCGCGCTCAATGACAACGAACTGACCTGGGAGATCGTCTATACCAGCCCCAGTTTGACAGGCGTGCGCGCGGCGGCGCTCGCGGGCCTCGCCATCACCCCGCTTCCTGCCAGCGCGCTGATCGCGGGCTTGCGCATTCTCGGTGTGGAAGAGGGGCTGCCGCGGCTTCCTGACCTTGAGTTCGCGATCTACGAGAAGGCGCGGCCCGACAAGGCCGCCGCGGCACTGGCTGCGGTTCTGCTGACGCTTGCACAGGGACCATCACGCCCGGCGATCTGATGAACCGGGACTTCACAGATGCGGTCCGAGTGGGATATTTCGGCGCCTGAAGGATCCGATTTGTCGGCGCTTGCTGCGCGCTGCGCCATCGGTGCAGGCATCCGGCTCCGGGGCAAGCGGGCGGCCTGCGTTCCGGACGAAAACCGATCCAGCATCTACAAGCTGTAAGCCGGCCCAGCCAAGCGCAAGCCGCGGAAGTCCGAACGACTGCGCTGGGATCGGCTCAGGTTGAAAGACGAAGAAGGGACTTATGGATCGGCTCGCGATCTTTCTGGACGGCACCTGGAACACGCTGACAACAACACGAACGTGTGGCGCCTGACGTCGCTGACGACGGCGACCGCAGAGAGGAGCGCGTCTGCTACAGTCAAGGCGTGGGCACGCAACGCGGTGAGGACCCGCCCGCGGCGCGCATCACTGGCTACGGCAGGATCCGACTCGAGCCACATCTGGTCACTCTGACCTGTCAGGCCCCACACCGATCGTCCGGCCAGTGTCTTAAAGCCGCGCGGGTTGCTTTGCGCTTACTGCGGCCAATCCCTGTAAAGCATGATCCCGAGCATGATCATCGAGCCGGCCGCGACCACCGCCGAGCAGATCACCTGCCAGTCTTCGAGCACAGCGACAATGGCCGCCCGCCCGCTAAGATTTCTCTTCACATGCGCAAAGCGCCAGCCCGCCACACCCATTCGGAAACTCCGTTTGGCCCCCAGCAGCGGCAGTTTGACTCTATCAAAGCGAAGCGCTCGCCGGCTATAGCCAACGGGCAACACCCTGGATCAAGGTTAAAAACCGGCAGCATCCCGCCATGAGCCGCGTCGCGGATCAGTTCTGAGATCGGCCCCAGGTTAGGGTTTTCTGATCGGCGCGAAGCGCTCGCCGGGCAGGTTGCGCCGGGGTTCCTTCGGCCCGGAAAAAACCCCGGCGCGTACACGAGCGCGACACACTGGCGACTACCATACAGCCCCAAGCGGGCTGTTCCTTTGGGCGTCCCCGCCGGATGGCTCGCCGGCCGCGCGCGGCCGCCTGAGCCCAGAAACGATGAGGTCGCGATGAGCATCCTTGGCCAATTCGGTCTCTGGCTGCTCGGGCTGACGATTGGCGGCACGTTGATGGCGGGCCTGATGTCAGTCCGGGACAAGCCGTTGGCATGGTGGGAGTATGCCGTGTTCGGTACGATGGCGCTTGGCGTAGGCGTTGCCCTCGCGATGGCGCCCACGGTGCCGTGGGGCTAGAGCGGGGTTTTCAGCGGAGGCGCGCCCGACGCGGAACGGTCTCCACGGCGACTGCCAAAGCGAAAGCCCCGCCTGGGAAGCGGGGCCTTCTGTGGGTGGTGGCTTGTGAGGTCTGTAGGGACGATTGACCTCGCACTCACGTCCGAGTCCGGACCGGAGCGGAGGTTCAAGCAAATCTGGGCCCGTGATCGGCCACATGAAGACCGACGGTCACCTCGGTCGTTGCCATCTCAAAGGCCGTGAGGGTGACGCTGCAAACGTCGTCCTCACCGCTATCGGCCACAATCTGCGCCGCGTCCTCGCCTGGCTGAAGGCTTTCCTGAACTCAATCCTGCTCGCCCTATGCTGGGCTTTCGCCCTCGCTCCAGCACTCAAACCGGCCTTCTTAACGGACGACCACTTAGACCCGCTCTACAGGAACGGCGAATACGTATCCGACACCGCGCTCGGTCTGGATGACGCGCGGTGCGCGGGGATCGCGTTCGAGCTTGCGGCGCAGGCGAAGAATCTGCACGTCGATGCTGCGGTCGAAGACATCCTCGTGAACGCGGGTCGCCTGCAACAGATGATCGCGACTAAGCGGCCGCTGTGGCGCTTCGAGAAAGGCGAGCAACATTGCATACTCACCGTTCGTCAATGCGACCTGAGCGCCGGCCGGGTCGGTGAGCCGGCGGGTCTTACGGTCGAGTTGCCAGCCCGAAAATCGAAGGCGGCCGCGCTCGGGATCGCGCGGCGGCGCCACGCGTCCGACATTGAACCGTCGCAATACCGCGCGGACGCGCGCGAGCAGCTCGCGCAGATTGAATGGTTTCGTCAGATAATCGTCGGCACCGAGTTCCAGCCCAACCACCCGATCGATGTCGTCGCAGCGGTGACCAGTGATGATGATGACGGGCAACTCGGAGTTCAGCCGGACGTTCCTCAAGAGATCGAGGTCCGTCGTCCAAGCCTAGCCGAAGATCGAGGATCACCAAGTTCACCTCGGTGCCGCCAAGTTGATCGACCATCTCCTGACGATTAGACGCCAACAGGGTATGGATGCTGTTCTCGAGAAAATAGTCTAGGATCATGCGTTGTAAGGCGGGATCGTCCTCCACGACGAGCACGCACACCTGGTGATCGATGCTTCTGCGAAGGCCTGGGTCCTTCACCGATGAACCGCTCATTCCACCAAGCCCTTTATTGATGTCGCCGAAGCACCTGATCGGTGCACTATTGTTGGACTGTCGCGCACGCTCAGCCAATAGCAAATCGCTGCACCTCGCGGAAGCGTGATGAACTCCCGACGCTTACGTTCGATCATCTGCGCTAGCGAACAGCGTCGCCTGTACGATGAGCGCCGCGGCGCACCTGTCTTGAGGTCGATTCACAAGGTTCTTATCCGAAAGGAGCGAAGGCTACGCGCAGAAAATAAAGCAAAAATCAAGATCGTGTGGAGGGTTGTCAAAGACGCCACCTTGAGGCGGAGGAGCCAGTTTGCGTGATATTCGCCGTTACTCAAAATCGGGGTAAGCTTCGGCGAAAGCGCTATCTTTCACCGCTCAAGGCGACTGATTTTTGGGCGATGGTGGCCGACTATGTCAGGCTTGCTCACGCATCGAAACAATTCGATTCCATAGTATCATGCCTGTCAAACTGATCACTTCAAGAGGTGAAGCGAGTGGTCTAGCTCGACATCTAGTGCATTTTGGTTCTACTGCAGTAGGCATTGACTGAGGCGCCTTTCAATCTCTTTCGATATCGGTGCACTCGGGGCTACGCGATGGGTTTTGGCGTGGGCATAGCGATAGGGCCAGCGGCTGTCGGAACCATTGGCTATGAAGGTCGGATTGACTACACCGCGAATGGAAACGTCGTCAATCTGGCGTCCGGCTTTGCTGCGGGGTCGATGACACGCCGATGCTGGTGGATGCGGTTGTCGCCAAACGGGTGAAGCAGAGCATCGCGCCTGTGTCCTTCGGAGAGCGGACCATCAAAGGGCTACGATCATCCATTGCAGGTCTTTGCCGTTGAGCGCAGCGAGGTTGCAATTCGGTATCCCGATTGTGGATGGCGCCTGCCGTGATTAGTGCTACAGACAGGCGCAGGATTGCGTATCTCCTGTTGGTCGTTTGCCTCAACGTCGTCTGGCCGGCTGCCGGTCAGTCGCCAATCCTCCCGGCCCGCGCCGGCCTCGAACCGATCACACCAATCCCTGCCGCTCGCGCGCAAGACTCACAGCGTCTGTTGCTCGGAGAACGATTGTTCAATGACCGGCGTCTGTCTCACGGTAACACGCACAGCTGTTCATCGTGCCATGATACAGAAACCAATGGCGCAAGTGCCAATGCCCACGACACCCCCGAAGGCCTACCCATGGCACTCAATACGCCCACCGTCTTCAATGTGAGTTTGAATTTTCGCCTGAACTGGGAAGGGAATTTCCGCACGCTGGAAGAAGGAGCCGAGCATACTCTTCGCAATCCCGCGATCATGGCGTCGAGCGCGGGCGAGGTCGCGAGCAAACTGCGTGCCGATCCAGAATTCGTGAGGCAATTCCGCGACGCTTACGGGCGGGGGCCCGACGCGGCTGCCGTACTGGATGCGATCGCGACCTACGAACGGTCCCTCGTTACACCGGGCAGCCGCTTCGACCGGTGGCTTGCAGGCGAAGCCGACGCGATAACGCCGGAGGAGCTGTCCGGCTATCAGGTTTTCAAATCGCTCGGCTGCATCACTTGCCATCAAGGTGTCAACGTCGGCGGCAATCTGTTTCAGCGGCACGGCATTTTCCATCCGCTCGGCTCGCCGGAGCCGGTGCTGCTCCGAGTCCCCAGCTTGCGAAACGTGCGCAACCACTCCACCCTATTTCCACGACGGCAGCGCGCCAACGTTGCCGGAGGCTGTGAAGATGATGGGTATGGCCCAACTCGATCGTGTGCTGACCGAACCGCAAATCGCCGCCATCGTCGCATTCCTCAACACGCTGACGGGCACCTACCGAGGTCAGTTGGTGCGACCAGCCAGTGCCACGTCGCGCGCAGGCCCCGCGTTCCGATGAGGAATTTGCCTGGCGTCCTCGGGTTTTCGCTGCTGCTCGCGCTGCTCACCTGGCTGTTGCTGCGCGGGATCGACACCAACGCACCAGCCTACGCAATGACACTGCGGGCCTTCGACGATTACGCGCTCGCCGAGGCCTCTCTCCATCGCGACGTCCTGCAGGCGCGAGCCGGTCTGCTTCGCGACTACGACAGCTTCGTCAGTGCAGTGCAGGCGATGCAAGACGCCGTCAACCGGCTCCGTTCCCACGCGCAGACCGAAGGTCTCGATGCAGGCCCGGTTGACCGGCTTGCGGCGGCGGTCGTGCAGCAGGAAGACCTGATGGAGCGTTTCAAGACCAGCAACGCACTCCTGCAGAATTCACTGTCCTACGTTGGACTCCTGAGTACAAGTCCGGCGTTCCGCGCCAACGACGCGCAACTCGCATCAGCAGCTGACGCTCTGGCGGCGGCCGTTCTCTATGTCTCGCGCGACACATCAAACGACGCCCTTAAGACGCTCCAGGAACGGATCGATCGGTTTGCGGAGCAAGCGGCCACGGTTGGGCCGGACGCGGAAGTCGCACGGGCGATGCTGGCGCATGCTCGGTTACTGTATGAACAGCTACCGGCGATCGATGAAACGCTGAAGTCGTTCATTGCCGTGCCGAGCCGACAGCCCTCGACAGAGACCCGCGCACTGTTTTCCCGCCACCGGTCCATGGTTGAAGCGGTGGAGCAGCGCTTTCGGCTGCTGCTGTACCTGGTCTCGCTGCTGTTACTTATCATGCTCGTGCTTCTCGGCCTGCGGCTGCGTGCGCCGTGCCGTTGCACTGCGACGGCGCGCGGCATTTGAACATGTCATAGCGGAGAATTCGACACGGCTCATCAATTGCTCACCGGCTGAAACTGAGGCGCGGCTAAAGCAGGTGCTGGGCGAGTTCAGCCGGGCGATCGGCGCGGACCGCGCCTATGTGGTGCTGGATGAAAAACCCCTCCGGTTGCACACATGGTCTGCCGACGGAAATGGGTTCCCGTCGGGCTGGCCTGATCAAGCGCTAACATTATCCGAGCAACTCGGTGCGACGGAACCGGACAGCGTCACCGTTTCCGATGTCGCAGCCTTGGCGGCCGGTCCATTGAAGGACACGTTGACGGCCGCCGGCGTGCGTGCCTGGGCATGCGTGCCGTTGACCCGACCGGGGCGGGTCCGAAGCATCATGGGTTTCGACGCCTTTCGGCCGATTCGGACGAGGATGTTTCCGCTGTCAATCGTGCGGCTTGCCGGAGACGCGGTCGCTAATGCCATCGAACGCGAATTTCTTGAGCGTGACAGGGCGAAACTCACGGCGCGACTGGAACGGGCTCGTCGCATGCAAATGGTCGGATTGCTGGCCAGCGGCATTGCGCATAACTTCAACAACATCATCGCCGCTATTCTCGGCTATTCGGAAATGGTCGAGCCACAGCTGACACGCGGAACCAAATCAGCACGGCATATCGAGGAGATACGCCAGGCGGCGCAGCGAGGGCGCGATCTGGTAGACAACATTCTCTCCTTCGGGCGTCGGACTGAAGCGCGTGTCCGGCCAGTGCAGGTACGCACTCTGCTTCAGGAGGCAGCCTCACTGCTGCGTGCCTCGTTACCATCCGGCGTCGAGCTTGTCCTTGACGACGTCTCGATTGATGTCGCCGTATCGGGGCGAGCCCGTACAGCTGCAGCAGATCATCCTCAATCTGTGCGCCAATGCCGCGCAAGCGATGGACGGCAGCGGTTGTATCCGCGTAACCGCGAAGCAAGAAGAGCTGGCCGCTCCGCTTCAAATGAGCGACGGCGATGTTTCGCCGGGCCGCTATGTATGCATTGCTGTCAGCGACACCGGGCGCGGCTTTGATGCGCGCGTGGCGCGACGAATGTTCGAGCCATTCTTCACGACTCGCTTCGCGGGAACCGGCCTCGGTCTCGCAACTGTTCGCGAAATTGTTCGTGATCACGATGGAGCCATTAACGTGCAGAGCCAACCCGGGCACGGAAGCCGCTTTGAGGTATGGCTGCCCGCGGCGGCGGGTAGTATCGCGGTGGTCGGGTCGGCGATGCTGCCCCTCGGGCGCGGCGAGACGGTTCTGATCGTCGAAAGCGAACGAGAACGTCTGCTACGGGACGAGGAAGAATTGGCGGCGTTAGGATACGAACCTGTCGGCTTTGAGCACGCCGGCGATGCGCTTGCGGCGTGCCGTGCGGAGCCCGGTCGTTTCGACATCATCCTGATTAGTCAGGGTTGCAAACCCGGGATGGATTGGATCTTGCCAAGGCCCTGCATCAGGTCGCGCCGATGCCGCCGGTGTTGCTTGCCGCCGCGTCGACCATCGACCTCAGCGTCAGCGAGGCTGGCGGAAGCAGGAGTTTCCGAGGTGCTGCAATGGCCGCTGGCGAGCACCGAACTTGCCGCCGCGCTGGCGCTCTGCCTGCGAAAATCCGGCACGTTACAATTGTAACGCGAGCTGAAATTTTTCTGTAACGCCGGGCCGTCATCTCTGGAGCCAGGCCGCACATACGCGCGCCGTATTCCGGAGGAGACGATGGCTAGCAGGCAAACGTTTTCGCCAGGCCCAAGCTTGGCTGCGACTGCAAGAGTACATGCCCATGCGCCCGAAACCCGATTGGGTGTCGAGACGCGCAAGGCGATTGCCGTGTTTTGCGGTATCGGCCTGATCGTTTCGCTGCTTTTGGCGACCTCCCGCTGGACCTGAGTGCGGGATTTTCTGACACCACGTCGCCTCCACTGATCACCGGCCGAATGTAACCGGCCAGGATCATTGAGGGCCACCAAAGTATCGGTACGAAACTCCAACCTGTCCATCCCCGAGAACGCGCATCCGCGCTGATCATCAACATTGAAGGACGACTACAATGGCTATCACGTCGATATTTTCCAGAAATATTCTCACGGAGTTCGGTGATGCGACCGACAACAGCATCATCACGAGCCGCGATGCGGCCGGTAACATTCTCGTCAACGGCGGTGCGGTCCCGATCACGGGAGGTAATCCAACCGTTGCCAATACCGCCCTGATTCAGGTGTTCGGCCAGGCCGGCAACGACACGATTACATTAAATGAAGCGAATGGCGCGCTGCCCGCCGCGAATTTGTTTGGCGGCGACGGCAACGACACCATCACCGGCGGCTCGGGCAACGACATGCTGTTCGGACAGGCCGGCAACGACATCCTGCTCGGCAAGGGCGGCAACGATTTCCTGTTCGGCGGCGACGGCGACGATACGCTCACCGGCGGCGCCGGTGACGACCAGATGTTCGGCCAGGCCGGCAACGATCGCATGATCTGGAATCCCGGCGAGGGCAGCGATCTCCTTGAAGGCGGCGACGGCACCGACACCGCCGAAGTCAACGGCGGCAACGGCGCCGAGACAGTTCACGCTCACCGCCAACGGCACGCGCGTGCGCTTCGATCGAGTCACTCCCGCTCCGTTCTTCCTCGATATCGGTACCACCGAGAACCTCGTGCTTAACGCTGAACGGCGGCGACGACACCTTCACCGCCGGCAACGGTCTCGCCAGCCTCATCACGGTTACCGTGGACGGCGGCGCCGGTAACGACACCATCACCGGCGGCGACGGCGCCGACCGGCTGCTCGGCGGCGATGGCAACGACCTCATCACCGGCGGCCGCGGCAATGATACCTTGCTCGGCGGCACCGGCAGACGACACTTTCGTCTGGAATCCGGGCGATGGCAGCGACACTGTCGAGGGCCAGGACGGGACCGACACGCTCCAGTTCAACGGCGCCAACATCAACGAGAAGATCGACATCACGGCCAACGGCACCCGTGCGCGGTTCACGCGTGACGTCGCCAACATCACGATGGATCTCAACAGCGTCGAGCATATCAACTTCACGGCCCTCGGCGGCGCCGACACCATCACGGTTGGCGACCTGACCGGCACCGGCGTCACGCAGGTTGCGCTCGATCTCAGCGCGACGCCCGGCACGGGAACCGGCGACGGCTCAATCGACCACGTCACGGTCACCGGCACCGGCGGTAACGACCAGATCCAGGTAATAGCTTCTGGCAGTTCCGTGACGGTCAGCGGCCTGGCGGCGCAGGTTGCCATCACCGGGGCGGAAGCCACCGACGTGCTGACGATCAGCGCCGGCAACGGCAACGACACTATCGATGCGGGTACCATGCCGGCCGGATCCATGAGCCTCGTTATCGATGGCGGTGCGGGCAGCGACACCATCATCGGTAGCCACGGCGCCGACACCCTGATCGGCGGCGCCGGCAGCGACACGGTGACCGGCGGCCAGGGCAATGACTCCGCCGACCTCGGCGACGGCAACGACACCTTCATCTGGAACCCCGGCGATGGCAGCGACATCGTCGAAGGCGGAAACCGGCACCGATACGCTGGTGTTCGACGGCGCCAACCTTGGCGAGCGCATCGATATCTCGGCCAATGGCGGCCGGGCGCTGCTGACCCGCGACATCGGTATTGTCACCATGGATCTCAACAGCGTCGAGCACATCCAGCTCAACACGCTGGGCGGCGCCGACACCGTCACGGTCAACGATCTGACCGGCACCGGTGTGACGCAGGTGGCGATCGACCTTGGTGCCACTGGCGGTGGCGGTGACGCCGCAGCGGACACCGTGGTCGTCAACGGCACCGCCGCTAACGACGCCATCAGCGTCGTCAACAGCGGTGGATCGCTGGTGGTCAGGGGCCTGGCGGAGCAGGTGACGATCGCAAACGCCGAAGCAGGAGATCAGCTGACGCTCAACGGCGGTGCCGGCAACGACACCATCGACGCTTCGGCGATCGTGGCCGGCAAGGTCAAGCTCACGCTCAACGGCGGCGACGGCGATGACATCATCAAGGGCAGCCAGGGCGATGACCTCGTCAACGGCGGTCGCGGCAACGACGTTGCCCAGCTCGGCGCTGGCAACGACACCTTCGTCTGGAATCCGGGCGATGGCAGCGACACCGTCGAGGGCCAGGGCGGCAACGATACGCTGTTGTTCAACGGTGCGAACATCGACGAAAAAGTCGACATCTCTGCCAACGGCAGCCGCGTGCGGTTCACGCGCGACGTCGCCAGCATCACCATGGACCTCAACGGCGTTGAGAATATCCAGTTCAACGCACTTGGCGGCGCCGACACCATCACGGTCAACGATCTGACCGGGACCAATGTCAATCAGGTCAATCTCGATCTGGGCGGCAATGACAACGCGGCGGATACCGTGATCCTCAACGCAACCAATGGCAATGACGTGATCTTGGTCTCCAGCAACAACGGCGTTGTCACGGTGACAGGTCTCGCCGAGACCGTGACGATCTCGAACTTCGACGCCAATGATCGCATCGTGATCCATGGTCTCGGCGGTGACGACGTCATCAGCGCGACGGGACTAGGGGCCGGCATCCTGCTCACTGCGGACGGCGGCGAAGGCAATGACGTCCTGATCGGTGGTCAAGGTGTTGACACCCTGCTTGGCGGTGTCGGCGACGACATCCTGATCGGCGGCTCCGCGCAGAACGTGCTCGACGGCGGACCCGGCGCCAACGTCGTGATCCCCGGCGCCCGCGCCTGCACCTGTCATCACGCCTGATCCGGTCCCTGCGCCCGATCCGGTCCGCGCCGCCGGCTCGGTCGCGCGCCGATCAGTTACCCGGTCCGGTCGCGGGCCCGGGTCCGGTCGTTACGCCCGACCCCGTGGCTCCGCTTCCGCCGGTTGCCAGCCCGCCGACCTTGCCGAGCATGAACGCGGCCTTGCTTCGGTCAGTTCATGGCATCGAGCTTCGTCGCGGACGGTGAAGGTCACGGCGCGATGCCGATGGCTGATCCGCATGTGAACCAGCCGCCGTTGCTGGCGATGCCGCAGCACGCCTGAACGCAGCGTCACCCTGGAGAATGCAGATGACCACGGCGACCGACAGCAACGGCAACGACTCGGGACTCGAGGCCCTCGTGACGTTACTGCATTTCCAGGGTGTTGCGGCGGATCGCGAACAGATCCGCCACCGGTTCGGAACCAACAAGATCGGCGCATCGGAGATTCTCCGGTGCGCCAAGGACTTCGGATTGAAGGCGCGGGCCTGCAGGACCAAATGGTCGCGGCTTGCCAAAACGCCGTTGCCGGCGATCGCAAGCCTGCGGGACGGCCGGTTCATGGTGGTCGCCAAGGCCAGTAACGATGAAGTGCTGGTGCAGTCGCCGCAGGATTCCCGTCCCGCGCTGATGTCGCGCGCCGAACTGCTTGACATCTGGGATGGCGGATTGATCCTGATGACGCGCCGGGCCGGTTTGTCCGACATCGGCCGCCGCTTCGACATCACCTGGTTTCTGGGTGCGATCCACAAATACCGGCGCCTGCTCGGCGAGGTGCTGCTGGCGTCGTTCTTCCTGCAATTGTTCGCGCTGGTCTCGCCGCTGTTCTTCCAGGTCGTCATCGACAAGGTGCTGGTGCACCGCTCGCTGAACACGCTCGATGTACTGGTCATCGGCCTCGTCGCGATCTCGATGTTCGAGACAGTTCTGGGCATCCTGCGCACCTATCTGTTCTCGCACACCACCAACCGCATCGACGTCGAACTCGGGGCGCGGCTGTTCAACCATTTGCTGGCGCTGCCGATGGCCTATTTTCAGGCGCGGCGTGTCGGCGATTCGGTGGCACGGGTGCGCGAACTGGAGAACATCCGCAATTTTCTCACCAGTTCTGGCGCTCACGCTCGCCATCGACCTGCTCTTCACCTTCGTATTCCTGGCGGTGATGTTCGCCTATTCACCGCTCCTGACCTGGATCGTGCTCGGCTCGTTCCCGTTCTACATCGCGATCTCGGCGGTCATGACACCGCTGTTCCGGCGGCGGCTCGATGAAAAATTCCGGCGCGGCGCCGAGAACCAGGCGTTCCTGGTCGAGAGCGTCACCGGGATCGAGACGCTCAAGGCGATGGCGGTCGAGCCGCAAATGCAGCGCCGCTGGGAAGAGCAACTCGCGGGCTATGTCGGCGCCAGCTTCCGCGTCCTGAGCCTCGGCAACACGGCGAGCCAGATGGTGCAGTTCGTCAGCAAGGTTGTCACCGCAGCTATCCTGTATTTCGGCGCGCGGCTGGTGATCGACGGCGGCCTGTCGGTCGGCGAGCTCGTCGCCTTCAACATCCTGGCCGGCCGGGTCAGTGCGCCTGTCCTGCGGCTTGCGCAGATCTGGCAGGACTTTCACCAGGCGCGGCTGTCGGTGCAGCGGTTGGGCGACATCCTCAATACCACGGCTGAACCGACTCACGCGCCGGCGCGGGCGCGCCTGCCGTCGATCCGCGGCAATATCAGTTTCGACCACGTCACGTTCCGCTATCGCCTCAACGGGCGGGAAGTGCTGCACGACGTCAGCTTCGACGTGCCGGCCGGGCAGATGGTCGGCATTGTCGGGCCTTCGGGGTCGGGCAAGAGCACCTTCGCCAAGCTGGTGCAGCGTCTCTATGTGCCGGAAAGCGGACGGGTCATGATCGACGGCATGGATCTCGCGATGGCCGATCCCGCGTGGCTGCGCCGCCAGATCGGTGTAGTCTTGCAGGAAAACGTGCTGTTCAACCGCTCGGTGCGCGAAAACATCGCGCTGGCCGATCCGGCGATGCCGATGGAGCGCGTGATCGCGGCGGCAAAGCTCGCGGGAGCGCACGATTTCATCCTCGAACTGGACGAAGGCTACGACACGATTGTCGGCGAGCGGGGCTCGACGCTTTCCGGCGGCCAGCGCCAGCGCATCGCGATTGCCCGCGCCCTGATCTCGGATCCGCGCATCCTGATCTTCGACGAGGCAACCAGTGCGCTGGACTATGAAAGCGAGCGCATCATCCAGCAGAACATGAAGGAGATCGCCAGGGGACGCACGGTCCTGATCATCGCGCACCGGCTCTCGACGGTGCGGGCGGCGGACCGGATCGTCACGCTCGATCACGGCCGCCTGGTGGAGGACGGTACCCACGACGCGCTGATCAAGACCGGCGGGCGTTACGCGGCGTTGCACCGGTTGCAGGGAGGAATCTATGAAGTCGGCTAGCGGCGCGCTTCCCATCAAGCGGACTGAAATCGTCGTCCCGTTCCGGCGCATCAGTGACAGGCGCGAAGAGCTCGCCTTTCTGCCGGCCGCGCTCGAGATCGTGGAGACACCGCCATCGCCGATCGGGCGGGCGATCGTAGCGACGATCGTCGTGCTGTTCTGCGCGGCGTTGGTCTGGTCGTGGTGGGGCACGATCGACATCGTGGCTTCGGCGACCGGGAAGATCGTGCCGAGCGGGCGCACCAAGATCATCCAGCCGTTCGAGACCGGGGTGGTTCGCGCCATCCGGGTGCAGGACGGGCAGGCGGTTAAAGCCGGCGACGTGTTGGTCGAGCTCGATCCGACCGTGAATGCCGCCGAACGCGACCACCTCCAGCAACGATCTGCTTGCCGAGCAGCTCAACGTCGCGCGGCTGCGCGCGCGGCGCTGGCGGCCGGCGATGATCATGCGGCCGACTTCACGCCGCCTGCCGGTGCGGACCCGATCCTGGTCAGCACCCAGCGTCAGCTGTTGCTCAACCAGGTCACCGAGCATCGCGCCAAGATCGCCGCGCTCGCGCGTCAGCAGGCGCAGAAGGAAGCCGAACAGGCCACGACCGGGGCCACCATTCACAAGCTCGAGGCGATGATTCCGGTGGTCCAGCAACGGGTCGATATCCGCAAGACGCTGATGGAGAGGGAGCTGAGCTCGAAGATCACCTATTTCGAGATCCTGCAGCTGCTGGTCGAGCAGCAGGAAGAGCTTCGCGTCCAGAACAGCCATCTGCACGAAGCGGAAGCGGCGGTGGCCGCGATCCGCGAGACGCGCGGCCAGGCGGTCGCCGAATACAGGCGGTCATTATCGGACGAACTCACCAAGGCCGAACAAAAGGTCAGCGGGCTGATGCAGGATCTCGATCAAGGCCGAGCGCAAGACCACGCTGCAGCGTTTGGCCGCTCCCGTCGACGGCGTGGTGCAGCAGCTTGCGATCCACACGGTTGGCGGCGTCGTCACACCGGCGCAGGCCCTGCTGGTGGTCGTTCCGAGCGACAGCCGGCTGGAAATCGAGGCCATGGTCTCGAACCGCGACATCGGCTTCGTCCACGCCGGCCAGCAGGCCGAGATCAAGATCGATACCTTCAATTTCACCCGCTACGGCCTGCTGCACGGCGACGTGCTCAACGTCTCGCAGGACGCCATCATCCGCGACCAGCCGCAGGACCGCTCCGGCGACCGGCGGTTGGGCGCGCAGAACGACAGCAGCGAGCCGAAGGGCCAGGAGTTGAACTACAGCGCGCGGATTTCGCTCGACCGCACCAAAATGCAGGTCGACGACCGGATGGTCGACCTGTCACCGGGCATGGCGGTGACGGTGGAGATCAAGACGGGGTCGCGCACGATCCTGAGCTATCTGCTCTCGCCACTGCTGCGCTATCAACAGGAGGTTCTGCACGAACGCTGAATGCCGGCCTCCCTAGGATGAGGTCGGCTCGGCTGGATGTGTGACCATGCTTAGATCTAAACCGGAGAGAATCGATGAATAGTTTTTGAAAGTGCCGCTCACCGCGACATGCCTTGTCGCCACCTGGCTGGCCGTCAAGGTATCGGCACAGATCCCTGCGGCACTTGTCGCTCGCGACGGCGCAGTGATCGCCACATTTCATGCCGAGGGCGCCCAGATCTACCAGTGCAAGCCAGATTCCGAAAAATATCCGTCGGAGCCTCGCGCGCTGGCCTGGCAATTTCGCGAGCCCGTTGCCACGCTGATCGTCGACGGCAAGTCATTCGGGCGACACTATGCCGGACCGAATTGGGATCACATCGATGGCAGCGGTGTGAAGGGCAGGGGTGGCTTCCACCGCGCCCGGCGCAAGCGCAAATGATATTGCCTGGCTCAGGCTCGACATCATCGAACATCGCGGCAGCGGCGTACTGTCCGAAGCCGCGACGGTCGAGCGCATCAACACCAAAGGGGGCATGGCGCAAGGGGCTTGCGAAACTGCAGGCGCCTATCTCAGCGTTCCCTATTCCGCTGACTACGTGTTCCGGCGCAACAGCTGACGTGCCTGTGTGTACCGAAACTTTATCCGAGTTGATGAGGTGATGGAATCGCCTAGGCTGGCGGAAAGTCAGGCTGTTCTGTGTCGCTTTTGGCTGTCTTGACCTCGCTATTCAAGCCAGAAGCATGCAGCTTGAAGCCGAGAACGCGGTGCTTCGACATCAGTTGATTGTCTTGAGGCGTAGGCTGCATGGTCGCGTCCGGCTCACGAACAATGATCGCTGGTTCCTTATCCAGCTGTATCGCTGGTTTCCATCAATCCTGCAGGTTTGCGCACCATGGGCATCCGGGACAAGCCTACCGCACCAGCCTCGCCTTGGCAGAATGGCTTTGCCGAACGGCTGATCGGATCGATCCGGCGTGAATGTGTGGACCACATCATTGTCTTGGGCGAGGCGCATCTGCGCCGAATCTTGCGATCCTATGCTCGCTATTACAATGAAATTAGAACACATCGGTCACTGGATAAAGATGCGCCAGTCACTCGCCCGGTTCAGCGCGTCGGTATCATCAGTTCACGCGCCGTCCTGGGCGGCTTTATCATCGCTACGCCCGCGTTTAAGTTATCGGTACACACAGCTGTGACTTATTTGGCTCCCCGCATGACGTGATAGCTGAGCTCGCCTGGATCGCTGAGATCGGGCACCTTCCAGCCATCGAGGTCGTACTCGGCCATGCACTCCTCGGCAGAATCCTTTGAACTTATCGGCATTGCCGGAGGCTTGTGCGCCGAACAGGCAGTAGCGGCGGATTTCCTCGGTCGAGCCGCCGTAGTTGATCTCGTAAAGCTCGTGCCGGCCGCCGAACTCGCTCGCCAAACAGTCCCACAGCAGCTTGAGCAGCTTGACGCGCTCTTCCGCCTTGTAGCCGTTCGAGCCGCGCAGATAGCGATCGAGATAAGGCCGGATTTCCGGATTCTTGAAGTCGCGCGCGTGGCTGTTGAGATAGATGAGACCCGAGGCGACGGTCTGCTCGATCAGGTACTTGACCCGCGTGTAAGCCATCGTGGCGATGATCTGATAGGCGTTGCCGGGATCCATGTTCGGCAGGACATAGTCGCCGATCCACGGCTTCGGATCGCGCACCATCGCATCCGACAGTCCCCAGAACAGGTTGCGCCAGGCGATCACCTCGCCGACATTGGCCTGCACGCCGCGATAATCCTTGGTGCCGGCGGCCTCGGTGGCCTTGAGCAGCAAGCCCGCAATGAAATCGAGCTTCACCGCGAAGCCGCGTGCAGCCGTGCACGACGAAGCGGGGCAGGAACCCGGTGCGCGGGAAGAAGTTGTTGGCCTTCTCGAGGTCGCCATAAACGAACACGTTCTCCCAGGGCACCAGCACCTTGTCCATGATGAAGACCGCGTCGTTCTCGTCGAGCCGGCTCGACAGCGGATAGTCGAACGGACTACCCATGACCGTCGAACTCATCTCGTAGGAGGTGCGGCAGATGAATTTCACGCCCGGCGAGTTGGTCGGCAGCATGAACACCGCGGCGAATTTCTTGTCCTGCACCGGGATCAACCCGTGGTGAGCGACGAACGTATAGTTCGTCAGCACCGAGCCGGTGGCGACCACCTTGGCGCCCGAGACGATGAGACCGGCGTCGGTCTCCTTCTCGACATGGCAGCAGACGTCGCTGACCTCGTTCGGCGGCCGGTCGCGATCGATCGGCGGATGGATGATGGCATGATTGATGAACGGCACGCGCTCCTGGCTGAATTTGTACCAGCGCCGGGCGTTGTCCTGGTACGGATCGTAGAAATCCGCGTTGGCGCCGAGGGTCGCGAGAAACGCCGCCTTGTAGTCCGGCGAGCGGCCCATCCAGCCGTAGGTCAGCCTGCGCCCATTCGGCGATGGCGTCGCGGCCGGCGATCAGATCGTCCACGGTCTTCGGCGCCTTGAAGAAGGCGTGCGTCATTCCGCCATTGCCGGTGTCGGTCGGCAGCAGCAGCTTGTTCTTTCGCTTGTCGTCATGCAGCGCGTCGAACAGGCGCGCGACCATCCGCGCGGTGTTGCGGAAGGCAGGATGGGTGGTGACGTCCTTGACGCGTTCGCCATAGATGAAGACCTCGCGGCCGTCGCGCAGCGACTCCATGATATTCCGCGCCGGTCTGCGGTCTGGTAACTTTCATTTGGCCGATGTTTTCCGGCCGCCGCGCGAAGCCGCGCGGTCGTTGCCGCCGTTGGTTTTCGCCGATCTTCGCCTTGGCTGCCGTTGCGCTGGACGCCTTGGTTGTCGTCGCTTTTGCCATCTGTGCCCTCCCGTGGAATTCGACCGCCTGTTTAGGTGTCCGTACGCAGTTTGTTCGATATCGAACTGCTGTACGGAAAGCGAACCGGGACGATAGGATTTTCGGTGCGCGCGTGACAAGTTGAGCCGACGCAGAACGATGGCCTTCGCTCAGACCGGCAGGCGTGCTACGAAATCCGCTGCGCGATGCGCCTGAGCTCGGGGAGGAATTTCTCGCGCATCTCGTTGCGCGTGGTGCGCGTGGCGTGCGCCGAGAGATTGATGGCGCCGACCGCCTGGCCGGTGCGGTCGAGAACCGGGACGGCCGATCGAGCGGAGCCCTCGCTCGAGTTCTTCGTCGACGATGGAAAACCCTGCTCGCGGTCGGCGCGAACGCGATCGAACAGCGCCTGCGTGTCGGTGATCGTATAAGGCGTGTAGGCCTCGATGCGTCGCCGACCGCAGCCGGCGCCAGATCTCCGCGCCGTCAAGATAGCCGAGCTGAGCGCGGCCGAGCGAGGTGTGAAACGCCGGCAACCGGCTGCCGACCGCCAGCGCGGTTGACATGATGCGGCGGGCCGGGCACGCGCGCGACATAGACGATCTCGACTGCCTTGCAGGATCGAGCCGGAGCAGGATTCGCCGAGCTGCTCGCTCAGCTCCTTCATCATCGGCAGCGCGCGGTCGATCCAGTCCTGCCCGAGAGGTAGAGCAAAGCCGAGCTCAAGAACGCGCGGGGTCAGCGAGAACGCCCGGCCGTCCTGAACGACATAGCCGAGCTGGGCAAGCGTGCGCAGCACGCGGCGCGCGGTGGCTCGCGACAGGTCGGCGACCGCGGCCGCGTCGGACAGAGGTCATCGCGGGCCGCTGCTTGCCGAACGCACTGAGGACGGCGAGGCCCTTGGCGAGCGTGGTCATGAATTCCTTGTCATGACCATCGTCTGCGCGGTCGGAAGCTGCATCATCGTGCGCACAGTGACCCAGCGAGCTGTTGACACCGTCAGGGCGCTCATTGAAACTCATCGAAAAGCGAACGCGAGTTCGAATATCGAACAATTTCGGCAGCGCGGTCAAGGTTCCACGCCGGGACCTGGCCGCATCTGCGGAGTTCAGGGAGGGAGGCATGCATGACAAGGATCGTGCCCACAGCGATTGATCGTCGCGCATTGCTCAAATCGTCGGCGGCGGCCGGCGCGGCGCTTGCCGCCGGCATCGCGATGCCGGCCATCGCGCAGACGCGCGCCGATCAAGCTCGGCTATGTCAGCCCGCAGACCGGGCCGCTCGCCGCGTTCGCCGAAGCCGACAACTTCATCATCGCCAATTTCAAGGAAGCCGCCAAGGCCGGCATCAAGCTCGGCAGCGCCACCGTTCCGGTCGAAGTCGTCGTCAAGGACAGCCAGTCAAATCCGAACCGCGCCGCGCGAGGTCGCAAAGGATCTGATCGTCAGGACAAGATCGACCTGATGCTGGTCGCCTCGACGCCCGAGACCACGAATCCGGTCTCGACGCAATGCGAGATCGAGGAGGTGCCGTGCATCTCGACGGTGGCGCCGTGGCAGCCCTGGTTCATCGGCCGTCAGGCCGATCCGGCCGGCGGTCCGCCGGCATGGAAGACTTTCAACTACACCTACCACTTCTTCTGGGGCCTCGAGGACGTCATCGCGGTCTTCACCAACATGTGGAGCCAGGTGCGCGACCAACAAATCGGTCGGCGGCCTGTTTCCGAACGACGGCGACGGCAATGCCTGGGGCGACAAGCAGGTCGGCTTCCCGCCGGTGCTGGAGAAAGCGCGGCTACAAGCTGACCGACCCCGGCCGCTACCAGAATCTCACCGACAATTTCTCGGCGCAGATCAGCGCGTTCAAGAGCGCCAACGCCGAGATCATCACCGGCGTGGTGCTGCCGCCCGACTTCACGACATTCTGGAAACAGGCGCTGCAGCAAGGCTTCAAGCCGAAGGTCGCCTCGATCGGCAAGGCGATCCTGTTCCCGGTCGCGGTCGAGGCGCTCGGCAAGGACGGCAACAATCTGTCGTCGGAAGTCTGGTGGTCGCCGAACCATCCGTTCAAATCGTCGCTCACCGGCATGAGCGCGAAGGATCTCGCCGCCGGCTATCGAGGCCGCGACCAGGAAGCAGTGGACGCAGCCGATCGGCTTCGTGCATGCGCTGTTCGAGGTCGCCGTCGATGCGCTCAAGCGCGCGCCGCAGCGCGATGCCAAGGCGCATGGTCGGCGGCGATCGCGGCGACCAATCTCGATACCGTGGTCGGCAAGGTACAGTGGGACGGAGCGAACCTGCCGCCCTTCGCCGCGAAGAACGTCGCCAAGACGCCGCTGGTCGGCGGGCAATGGCGGGTCAAGGACGGCAACAAGTACGACATCGTCATCACCGACAACAGGACCGCGCCCAACATTCCGGCCGGCGGCAAATGGAGCCGATCGGTTGACGGCAGGGCGAGGCGCGCAGAGCGCGCTCGGCGCAGGTCTGCGATTTCGTTCGCGATTCGCTCAGTCTCGTTGCTAAACTCAAGCGCATGTTGAAGATCAAAGGCCTGCGCAAGAGCTTCGGATCGGTCATCGTGGCTGACGATATCGATCTGTCGGTCGCACCGGGCGAGGCGCTTGGGATCATCGGTCCGAACGGCGCCGGCAAGACGACGCTCTTCAACCTGATCGCCGGCGGGCTCGCACCCGATGCCGGCGAAATTCGCCTGAACGGCCGCGACATTACCGCGGCGCCGGCCGCACCAGCGCTGCATCGCCGGGATCGGACGCTCCTATCAGATCCCGCGGCCGTTCGAGAATCTCACCGTGTTCGAGAATCTGCTGGTCGGCGGCGGTCCATGGCGGGGGCTGACCGGAGCGCGCCGCCGCCGCGCCTGCGCGGAAATTCTCGAGCGCTTGCATCTGCTCAAGCGCGCCAACGCTCTCGCCGGTGCACTGACGCTGCTCGAACGCAAGCGGCTGGAGATGGCGCGCGCGCTCGCAACCAACCCCCATCTGCTGCTGCTCGATGAGATCGCCGGTGGGCTGACCGAGGGCGAGTGTCTCGAACTGATCGAGACCATCAAGCAAGTCCATGCCGCGGGAATGACCATTGTCTGGATCGAGCACGTCGTGCACGCGCTGCTGGCGGTGGTCGGCAGGCTCGAGCGTATTGAATTTCGGCAGGAAGGTCGCGGAGGGCGATCCGCAGGAGGTGATGGCTTCCGCGGAGGTCCGGCAATTCTATATCGGTCTGTTGGCGTGACGATCCCGATGCTCGAGACCCGTGGCTTACGGCTCACTACGGAGACTTCCAGGCGCTGTACGGGATCGACACTGTGATTGCGCCAGGCGAAACGATCGCGATCATCGGCGCCAACGGGGCGGGCAAGTCCTCCTACCTCAAGGCCATTACCGGCCTCATCCGCGCTGAGCCGGATAGCGTGCGGTTCGAGGACGAGCCGATCGGCGCGCTTGGCGCGGCGAATATTCTCAAGCTGGGCATCGCGCATGGTGCCGGAGGGGCGGCGGCTGTTTTCCTCGCTGACGGTCGAGGAAAACCTGCTGATCGGGAGCTACGGCCGAAATGTCGCTGGGATATGGTCGCTCGACAGCATCTATGCGCTGTTCCCCGCTGCTGAAAGAGCGCCGCGCCGCGCCGAGCCACACCCTGTCCGGCGGGGAGCAGCAGATGGCCGCGATCGGGCGCGCGCTGATGTCGAACCCGCGCGCTGCTGCTGTGCGACGAGATCAGCCTCGGCCTGGCGCCGATCGTCATCCGCGACATCTACGACGCGATGCCGCGCATCAAACAGAACGGCACCAGCATCGTACTGGTCGAGCAGGACATCGCGCAGGCGATGAAGGTCGCCGATCGGGTCTATTGCTTTCAGGAGGGCCGGGTGTCGCTGTCGGGCCGCCCAGCGGAACTTACCCGCGAACAGATTCACCTCGCCTATTTCGGACACTGAGCATGCTCGATTGGCTCGGCACGATCATTCAAGGCGTTCTGCTCGGCGGGTCTGTATGCGCTGTTCGCCGCCGGCCTGTCGCTGATCTTCGGCATCATGCGGCTGGTCAATCTCGCCCATGGCGATCTGATCGTGCTGGCGGCGTTCGCGATCCTCTCGCTGGCGACGTGGCTCGGCGTTCGATCCCTTCCTCGCGGTCCTGTTGGCAATGCCGGCGATGTTCGCCGCCGGCTTTGCGCTTGCAGCACGTGCTGCTGAACCGGACGCTTGGGACGCGATCTGCTGCCGCCGCTGCTGGTCACATTCGGGTTGTCCATCATCATTCAGAACGGCTTGCTCGAGGCGTTTACCGCCGACAGCCGGCGGCTGCGGCTCGGCGCGATCGAGACCGCTTCGATCGAGCTCGGCGGCAACCTGGCGATCGGCGTGATGCCGCTGCTCACGCTCGTCTCCGCGATCGCGGTGATCGCTGCTGCTCAATCTGCTGTTCTATCGCACCGCACTTGGCCGGGCCTTTCGCGCGACCTCCGACGATCTCGAAATCGCGCAGCTGATGGGCATCGACCATCATCGGATCTACGCGATCGCGATGGGGATCGCGATGGTGGTGGTGACGATCGCCGCGCTCTACCTCGGCATCCGCGCCAATTTCGATCCGACCATCGGCCCGGCGCGGCTGATCTACGCGTTCGAGGCGGTGATCATCGGCGGCCTCGGCAGCCTGTGGGGCACGCTCGCCGGCGGCATCATCATCGGCCTCGCGCAGACCGTCGGCGCGCACATTGAATCCGGAATGGCAGATACTCGCGGGCCACATCGCCTTTCTGGTCGTGGTGGTGCTGCGGCCACGCGGCCTGTTTCCGCGCGCGGTGGATTGAATGATGACGGCGAAGGATGAGGACAACAGTTGATGGAGCCGGCACGGATATCGCATCGAAACCGAAACCCGGGCGTCGGCGATCGCTGGCGCTTGCCGGCGTTGCCCTTGTTCTGATCTTTGCCGCTCTCCGGTCTTTCGCCGGTCGCGGGCTGATTCAGGATCTGATTTTCGTGTTCTATATGCTGGCGCTGGCGCAGTGCTGGAACCTGCTTGCGGGCTATGCCGGCCTCGATCTCGGTCGGGCAGCAGGCGTTTGTCGGGCTCGGCGGCTATCTGCTGTTTGCGCTGACGATCGCGCGCCGGCATCGATCCGATTGCAGCGGTGGTGCTGTCGGGGCTGATCGCCGCGGCTGTTCGCGGTGCCGACGGCGTTCGTGGTATTCCGCCTGCGCGGTCCCTATTTTGCGATCGGCAGTTGGGTCGTGGCCGAGGTGTACCGGCTTGTGTTCGCACAATTCAAGCAGCTCGGCGGCGGCACCGGCACGTCGCTGCCGCCGTCGGCCACCAACGAGATTTTCGGCATCGAATGGGTCAAGGCCATGTTCGAGGTGCGCTCGCCGGCGGCGCGCGACATCATCACCTATTGGATGGCGCTGGCGCTGGCGGCCGGCGCGCCGCTGCTGGTCTATCTCGTGTTGCGATCGCGCCACGGCCTTGCGCTGTTCGCCATCCGCGATCCAGAAGCGACCGCCGAAAGCTCGGGTGTCGACAGCTTCCGCACCAAGCTCGGCATTTATGTGCTGGTCGCGGCCGCGACCGGGATGATCGGTGCGCTGATCTATCTGCAGAAGGCGCGCATCTCGCCGGACGCGGCGTTCTCGGTGCTGGACTGGAGCGCTTACGTGATTTTCATCGTCATCATCGGCGGGTCGGCACGATCGAAGGCCCAATCATCGGCGTGATCGTGTTCTACGCGATGCAGCGCTACCTTGCGGACTTCGGCACCTGGTATCTCGATTTTGCTCGGCGCGCTGGCGATCGTCATCATGCTGTTCGCCCCGAAGGGCATTTGGGGATATGTCGCGCAGCGCTACCGCGTCGCGCTATTTCCCGTGCGAAGAATGTTGGTGCGGCCGCACGAGTGAAATGAAGGTGATCACCTAAGATTGGGCAGGGCTTGGCGAGGAGCAGTTCGTCCGCGAGCATGCAATGCAGCGGCGGTCCGGTCCAGCTTCCGGATCACTGAACGGCGGCTCATGGCGCCAGAAGCGGCCGTTCCTCCGCTGCGTCCGGTGCGGGCGTGCTACGAGATCGAAATGATCTCAAGCTCTTGACCGGATGCGCCGACTTCATCCCCAACAGCTTTGCCCATCAGAGACCTTGCCACCGGGGATACGAAGGAAATAGAACCGGCCTTGGGGTCCGCTTCGTCCTCTCCCACGATACGATATTTCTGTACGCGCCCATCGTCGCGCCTGAAGGTCACCGTGCTCCCAAAGGCAACAGTGTCAGTTGACGTAGGATTGCTGATGACCTGAGCCGTCCGAACCTCGCCGCAAAGTAGCGCATATCGCGCAAGGGCATTGCTGCTTGCCGCCGCCGTTCATTGACGTCTTCGATCTTCTGCGCCGTCTCGTACGCCTCGCGAGCCTGGTGGAGCTGAAATTCCAGAGCCTTCAATCCCGCTTCCGTAACAAGGTTCGGATGAGGTGAAACCGGGCGGTCGGGCAGCAGGGTCTCCGACGCAGTTTCGGCACTGTCTTCCTTGGTGAACGCGACGCTCAAGCCAGACTCCTTCAATTGCGTTAAGTGAGATATGCCAGGCCGCTTACTTAACTCTGCCCTGGCGCGGAGCAACGTGAGTCAAAATCGCTTCGATCATGGGCGCTTTGTAGGCAACGACCAATTGATTGGGGACGGTCAGAAGCAGGATGTCAGCCTCAGCGATAGCTTTTCCTTCCCCTGGCTGCTCGATGAGTGACATCCTGCTCCGCAACATAGCTGCGGCCGAAGATTGCCCGGGTCCGCGGGTCGATGAAGCTGGCAACCACGTTCTGTAGCCACGGATCCTATCGCTCGGTTCCGGTGCCGCGGCTTTCGAGCTTGAGATCAATGGGCGTTAGCGTGGTCGGATGTTTGAGACCATCGTCTTCGTATCGCGTTGCCAAGTCCTGAAGGCGCGCCCTTGATGAAGGGGTCGGCCGCCTTGTCTGCCAAATCCCGAACCGTTCTGGCGCGTTGCTTCTTAAATTCCTCGTCCAACATGAGTTAATCCCCCAACGCCACTAACTGGAAGGCTGGATGCTAACTCAAAACAATTGCGGGAAAAAGAGGCAATGGGCCGGGACGCGGCGAACTTCCGCTTCTGGCGGATTTTGTTGCATAGTCGAAAATCGAACAACTCTAAAAATCTCGCGAAAGTTGATCTTTGAGTTCTCTCCTACTGCGTCGCTTTTCAACGCCACTGCGGAGATCCGTGATCGATTTTGGATGAAGCGATGTGGTCCCTCACGTCGCGCGCGCAAAACGCATCAGCGGCTTTAAGAAGTTTCCGTTCGCCACCCCAAAAGACTTTTGCAACGAAATCTGCCAGAACCGGGACAAACGATCAACTCAAAGACTCAAGTCGCCATAGACGCGATTTTCTGCGCAACAGCTTCGAAAGGTGCTTGATTAGTCGGGTAAGCCCTCAGCTCGAAAGCGGCTACCAGAAGTTCACGCACGTCGAGTGAACGGGTAGGAAGAGCCTCGCTCACAGTGTGAGAGAATACCGGCTGAACTGCTCTGTTTCAGTGACAGAGGGCTGGGGATGTGCGCTACTCGCACTAAACCCGACTATATCGCCTCGGGAACACTGCATCGAACCGCATTGATCCCGCTGGACCAGTGTCTAAGAATAGAGAATTATTCCCGATGCAGCGCACACGGCCGAACTCGACAGGCAATCACATGGCAGTCCCAGTCACCGATAGCATCGGCTCCGCAGACCGTGCTGTTGTTCGCTGCCGTTCCAAGGTCCGCGGCCTAACGCTGGAAGAACCGCCTGGTCGTGCCGCCCATGGTCCACTACCGCGCCGGGCCGGGCAGCACCTGCGGCATGTTTCACAACGTGCATCTCGGCCGCTATGCGCTGGGAGGCTTTGGGCTTGTCTTTGTTGAGGCAACCGCCGTCGAAGAGATTGGCCTGATCAATGAGCATGATCTTGGCATCTGGAACGAGGCGCAGGCGCAGAGCTTTAAGCCTCTCATCGCCTTCATGAAAGGCGAGAACACGGCCATCGGCATTCAGCTCGCGCACGGCGGGCGCAAGTCGTCCTCGCAGCGCGCGATGGATGGCATGGGCCCGCTGACCCCGCAGCAGATCAAGGCGGGCGCAAAGCTGTGGCAGCCCGTGGGCCCGACCAGCGAGCCCGTCGCGCCGGGATGGTTGGCCCCGCGCCAGCTAACGACCGAAGAGTGCCGGGCAATGGTACGTACCTGGGCAGCGGCCGCCAGAAATGCGGTCGAGGGCCGGCTTCGATGCGATCGAGATCCATACCGCCCACGGCTATCTGCTCGCCTCGTTTCTTTCCCCCGATTTCCAACACGCGCAATGATGAATATGGCGGCGACCGCAACGGGCGCATGCGCCTGCCGCTCGAGATTGTCGAGGCGGTACGGCGCGAAATGCCGGAAACGATGCCATTGTTTGTACGTGTCTCCGCCGTTGACGGAGCCCACGACGGTTGGAATCTCGATGACACGGTTGCCTTCGCGGCGGAGTTGAAGGCCCGCGGTGTCGACGTGGTCGACTGCTCCTCGGGCGGCATTTCAGGCTCGGCGACGGCAGCCCAAGTCCCGCGCGGCCTTCGGTTTCCAGGTGCCTTACGCCGAACGGGTCCGCAAGGAGGTGGGCATTGCAACGATGGCGGTCGGCATCATTCTCGAAGCGCAGCGCAGGCTGAAGCAATCCTGGAGAATGGGCAGGCCGATCTCATCGCTGTCGGTCGGCAATCTCAGTTCAATCCCAATATCGCACAGCACTGGGCCCACGATCTCGGTATCAATGGAAAGTTCGAGGATTGGACCCCCGAATATGGATGGTGGCTCGAGAAGCGAACCCGAACCATTGAAGGGTTCGCCACACCGACCGGGATCGTCAAGCGACATACATAAGATGCCAACTTCACGAGATGGATGCCTTCGCTATTTCTGCGTCGAGTCAAAAGCCGCCTTCCAACAATATCGGCGCGAAGCGGACTCTTGGTCGAACGCCGGCCGGGGTCAATGCCAGTAACCAGCCACCCGAGTCCGTTCGCTAACCTCGGTGTTCGCCTTTGGAGGAGGCGGAAACTCGGGCGCGCACCCAGTTCGCTTTCAGCTTCTGATTTCTGGGACAAGTCAACGTCTATGCGACAGAAGCAGAGCGGCGACCTCGCGCCAGCCACAAGCCGCCGTGACTCGATGTCGGAGGTGCGCTAACTTCTCAACATAAACCAAAAGGGACGCGCCAAGGTGTACGACACGATCATCGTCGGTGGCGGCTCGGCCGGCTCGGTGCTGGCCCAGAGGCTCTCCGCCAGGAGCGCCAACAAGGTCCTGCTCTGCGAGGCGGGCCAGGACACGCCGCCCGGCAACGAGCCGCCCGAGATTCGCGACAGCTATTCGGGCACGGCATATTTCGATCCGCGCTTCCACTGGACCGAGCTCAAGGTCACGACCCAAGTCGTCAGCCACAACAACCCGGAGGGAACGCCCGCCGCTGCGCAAGTACGAGCAGGCGCGCGTGCTGGGCGGCGGCTCCTCGATCAACGGCCAGACTGGCCAACCGCGGCGCGCCGACCGACTACGACGAATGGGAAGCGCGCGGCGCCGCGGGCTGGAGCTGGAAGGACGTGCTGCCCTATTTCAGGAAGGTCGAGCGCGACCTCGATTTCGACGGACCGTTCCACGGCAAGGATGGCCGCATCCCGGTCCGCCGCATCCCGCGCGAGCACTGGACGCGGACATTCGCAGGCCGTTGCCGAGGCCTGCAAGCTCGCCGGCTATGCGTTCCTGCCCGACCAGAACGGCGAGTTCGTCGAAGGCTATTTCCCGGTCACGCACTCCAACCAGGCCGAGCAACGCGTCTCGGCCGCGATGGGCTATCTCGATCGCGAGACGCGCAAGCGCGCCAATCTGACGATCTCGACCAACACGCAGGTCAAGGAGCTGCTTGTTCGAGGGCACGCGCTGCGTCGGCGTGAAGGCGGTGGTCGACGGCCGCGAACAGGAGTTCCGCGGCCGCGAGATCGTCCTCTCCTGCGGCGCGATCCATTCGCCGGCGCATCTGTTGCGCGCCGGCATCGGCCCGGTCGGGCACCTGAAGGACATGGGCATTCCGGTCCTGATGGGCCTCGAGGGCGTCGGCCAGCGCCTGATGGATCATCCCTCGATCTCGCTGTCGTCCTTCGTCCGCCGCGGCGCGCGCATGAATGAGCACACCAGGCGCCACATCCAGATTGGGCTTGCGTTACTCCTCGGGGCTTCCAGGCGTACCCAAGGGCGACATGTTCGTCGCCGTGCTGACCAAGTCGGCCTGGCATGCGGTCGGCGCGCAGATCGGCTCGCTGCTCACCTTCGTCAACAAGACCTATTCCGGAGACCGGGCAGGTGAAGCTCGCCTCGCGCGATCCCGCGCGCCGAGCCGATCGTCGAGTTCAACCTGCTGTCCGACCGGCGCGACCTCGACCGCCTGATGAGCGGCTTTCGCAAGATGGCGGCGCTGCAGATGAGCGCGCCGCTCAAGGCGGTGACCGACAAGCCGTTCCCGGCCTCGTACTCCGACCGCGTGCGCAAGATCGGCGTGGTCAACGCCAAGAACAAGGTCCTCACCGCCATTGCCGCCGCGCTGATGGACGGGCCGGCGGCGCTGCGCCACTACATGATCGACACCTTCGTCGTCGAAGGATTCACGTTCGACGAGGTCATGAGCGACGACGAGGCGCTGGAAGCCTTCGTGCGCAAGGCGGCGATCGGCGTGTGGCACGCCTCGTGCTCATGCCGCATGGGCCGGCCGGACGATCCGATGGCGGTCGTCGATACGCAAGGCCGCGTCAAGGGCGTGCAGGGTCTGCGCGTGGTCGACGCCTCGATCTTCCCGGTGGTGCCGTGCGCCAACACCAACTTTCCCGACCCTGATGGCGGCGGAAAAGATCGCAGAAACCATGCAGTGAACTGCCAGGCCACGGTTGCGGCCGCCGAACAGGCATCCACCCGAAAAGATCCAGCCGATCTACACGTCAATGAAGTCGAACGCATCCTTCCAGCGCACCACGCGAGCGGTCGACGGCGACGGAAGGTGCGCCGTGCACATCAGCGTAGAGGTATCGCAGAAGCGGCCGAACAGTTCCCGCCTCGAGCTTGCCGCCTGTGCGGAGTCGTAATCCGCACATCATGCCCAGTTCGGGATATCGGGCTTGCAGCGGCGAGTGGATCATGTCGCCGGTAATGACGGCATCGGCGCCAGGCTTGCCGACCTGCACCGAATAATGGTCGATGGTGTGGCCGGGCGTCGGGATCAGCGTAACGAGGTCGTTGAACGCGTGCGCGCTCTTGACGATATCGACGCGATTGGCGGCCACGATCGGGAGCACGGAATCGGTAATCCACGGACACGCGGCCGGGTCGTCCTTGTGGCGGCTCGGTCCAGTAGCGCGAGTTCGCGGTCGGCGAATACGTAGCGCGCCTTCGGGAAGGTCGGCACCCACCGACCGTTCTCAAGCCGCGTGTTCCACCCGACGTGGTCGGTGTGCAAATGCGTGCACATGACAAAATCGATATCGTTCACGCCAAATCCGCTTGCCGCGAGGTTCTTCTCGTAGCGATCGGAATTCATCATGTGCCAGAAGCTCCGCGTCGGTCGCGGCTTGTGGTTGCCGACGCAGCTATCGATCATGATGGTGTGATGAGGTGTCTTCACGATGTAGCTCTGGATGCAGAGCATCAGCTGATCGCTGGCATCGAGGAACCTGGGCTGCAGCCAGCCCCGGTTCTCGTCGAGAAGCTCTCTGGTGATGGTCGGGAAAAATTGCATCGCCTCGAAGAATGGACCCTCCTGCTCGACGATGCGGTGGATCGTGGCGCTGCCGATTTCGATTCTAGTGGACAAGATGAGATCTCCTGTCATCTAGCGACCGGCTGGTCGCCATATAGGCATGCTCCAGCCGGTCGCGGCAGATCGGCCTCGCCGGTTTTTGCTTCCAGCACGATCGATCCGCGCGCGAGCGCATAGACGCGATCGGCGAGCGCGAGCGCCTTCTCGATCAACTGCTCGACCAGCAACACCGCGGTGCCGGCCTCGCGCAGCTGCTGCACCACCACCAGCACGCGATCCACCAACACCGGCGACAGGCCGGCCGAAGGCTCGTCAAGCATGAGCAGGTCGCGGCCGTCGAACCAGGCCCTGCGCCACCGCCAGGATCTGCTGCTGGCCGCCGGAGAGCGCGGCCGCGCGTTCGTGGCGCTTGGCGGCGATTTCGGGGAAGAGCGCGAACACCTCCTCGACCCGCGCGGCGCGCTCGCCGCGCGGCAGGTCGTAGGCCGCCAGCAAGAGGTTATCGAGCACGCTAAGCTGCGTGAACACCCGATGTCCCTCGATGACATGCGAAAGCCCGCCTTGACGGTATCGCGCGGACTGGCGCCGGCGAGATCGCGCCCGGCGAAACGCACGCGTCCCGACCAGGGCAGCAGTCCCGATACCGCGCGCAACAGCGTGGTCTTGCCGGCGCCGTTTGGGCCAAGCAGCGCCACCACCTCGCCCGCGCCAACCGTCGAGGTCGACGCCGCGCAGCACGCCGATCTTGCCGTAGCCGGTCGAGAGGCCGGCGATATCCAGCAGCGGATCAGGCGCCGAGATAGGCATTGACCACCTCCCGATGCGCGCGGATTTCGGCCGGAGTTCCGGCCGCCAATATCTTGCCGAGATTGAGCACGGTGACGTGATGGCAGATGTCGAAGATCAGATCGGGATGGTGTTCCACCACCAGCACGCCGGTGCCGGCCTGTGCGATCGCCAGGATGAGCGCGCCGAGCCGACTGATCTCCTCGGCCGAGAGTCCGGCCGCCGGCTCGTCGAGCAGCAGGAACGCCGGGCGCAGCATCAACGCGCGCGCGATCTCCGTGAAGCGCAACTCGCTGTGCTGCAGCCGGTCGGCGCGCACAGGGGCGAGCCGCTCCAGCCCGACTGCCGCCAGCGCCAGCATGGCGGTGTCGCGCAACATGGCTTCGTCGCGTCGATGGCGCGGCAGCGACAGCAATGATTCGACGAACGTGCCCTCGCCGTCGATCGTGCCGCCGATCATGACGTTCTCCAGCACCGACGCGGAGCCGACGATGCGGGGGTCTGGAAGGTTCGCGCAATCCGCATGTGCGCGCGCCGGTGGCGCGCCAGCGCGGGCAGCGCGGCACCGTTCAGCCTGATCGCGCCCCGCTGCGGCGCGTAGTAGCCCGAGATGACGTTCAGTGTCGTGGTCTTGCCGCTGCCGTTGGGGCCGATCAGTCCATGCACCTGACCGGGCCGGATCTCGAGGTCGAGACCGTCGATCGCCTGCACCCCGCCGAAGCTCAGCGCCACCTGCTTCCAGCGTCAAGGCGCCGGCGTCGGGCGCCGCGCCGAGCAGCGGCTCGAGCAGGTCGGGCCGCGGGATGATCGCGCGGTCGCTCTCGAGCGGGCGGCGGTTCTTGAAATCCAGGATCTCGGCAATTCCGCCGGGGATCGCGAGCACGATGACGAGCAGCAACACCGCATAGAGAAATGTCGACCATGCGACCAGCGGCGCGGCAAATTCCGGCAGCACGGTCAAGAGAATCGTGCCGAGCAGCGGTCCGAGAATGGAGCCACGCCCGCCGATCAGGATGGCGATGAAGAACAGGATCGACAGGTCGAGCGTGAACGCGTCCGGCGTGATGTAGGACTGCAGCGAAGCGAACAGCCCGCCGGCAACCGCGGCGACGGCGCCGCTGAACAGGAACACGGTCCCTAGCAGGGTGGATTTTGAGATGCCGCTGGCTTCTGCCGCGACCTCCGCATCGCGGATCGCGGTGAGCGCGCGGCCGAAGCGGCTTGCCGCGATATTCGCCGTCATCCACGTGCAGATCGCGGCGAGGCCGAAGCAGAAATAATAGAAACCCCATTGCGAGGAGAACGGCTCGGGGAAGACCGGCCCGGCAACGCCTACGCCGCCTCCGGTGACGCTCTGCCAGGCCAGCGCCACCTGGGTGACGATGGTGGCGAAGCCGAGCGTCGTGATGGCGAAATAGAAGGTGCGCAGCCTCAGCGCCGGCAGGCCGACGATCAGGCCGAAGATGGCGCCGACCGCTGCCGCGATCGCCAGCGCCAGATAGGGCGGCAACGCCGGCGTGACGTTGCCGGCCACGAGAACGCTGGTGGTGTAGGCGCCGAGCGTGAGCAGCGCCACCCAGCCGATCGCGATCTGGCCGCCGAACCCGACGACCAGATTGAGGCCTGACACCAGCACCCAATAAACGCAGGCGCGGGTCGCGATCACGCCCCAATAGCCGCCGCCGAACAGCGGGAACGCGATGCCGACAACGCAGCAGCGCCAGGAAGAGGCAGCGCCGCGACTGAACGTGCTCGCAGCGCCGAGCACATTCGCGGCGGCTCGGGCGCAACTGGTGTTGCCTGCGTATCCATCAAACGCGTCGTGGGAGGGTCGCGCCGGCGAGACCCTCGGGGCGCGCCAGCAGGACGATGATGAACACCGTGAAGACCGCCACCGAGGCGAAGATGCCGCCCACCAGGAAGTTGGCGGTCTGCTGAAACAATCCGAGCAGGAGGCCGGCGACGCACGGCGCCGCGGTTGTTGCCCATGCCGCCCAGCGCGACCGGGACGAAACCGTAGAAGGTCAGCATCGGCGCATTGGCAAAGAAGGCCAGCAGCATCTCGCCGCCGGCAAAGCCCGCAAGCGCGCCGATCACGCCGGCGAGCGCAAAGCTCGCCATGCGCAAAGAGCGTTCCGGCAGGCCGAGCGCGCGGGCGGCAAAGTTGTCCTCGGCGATCGCCAGAAAGGCATGGCCGATCAGGGTGTGGCGATAGAGCAGTTCGAGGCCGACGATCACCAGCCGCGCAGGCGAGCATCGGCAGCCAGAACTGCTGATCGAAGCCGCCGCGGGCGATGTCGAAGAGCCGCGGAAACGGCTGCGGCTCCGTGCTCCATTCGATCGCGGTGAACTGCTGGATCATCAGCGCCAGCGCCAACGTGGAGAGCACGTAGAGATGCTGGTCCAGGCTCTTGAGCACCGGCCGCACGGCGACGATCTCGGTGACGATGCCGAGCACCGCGCCGCCGGCCAATGCGAGGAGAAAGCCGACAGCCACCGGCATGCCCATCCGGGCGATGAACAGCGAGCCCAGCACGCCGCCGAGCATCCCGAGCGTGCCAGCGGTGAAGCTGAACACGCGCGAGGCGGAGAACATCACATTATAGGTGATGGCGATCAGTGCGTAGATGCAGCCGATCGCCAGCCCTGTCGAGACGATCGATCCGACCATCGGCTCAAGCGCCGTAGCCGGGAGCCAGATTGAACGCGCCGTCCTTGAGCGAATTGGCCTCGACCATCACCACCTCGTGGTCGGGTAGCCGTCGTGCTTGTCGGCTGTGAAGGCGATGTCGCCGTAGACGCCCGGAAATTCCTTGAGCTTGTTGAGATAGCCGACGATCTGTTCCGGCTCGGTGCCGACGTTCTTCATCGCCTCGGCGATCATCCGTGGACTAGTCATAGCCGAGCGCGATCCACCACAACAGCGTGTCGCCCATGTCGATCTTGGCGCTCTTCAGGCGGTCGACGAACGCGCTGGTGCGATCCGAAAGCTTGCCGCCCGTGGCGTAGCAAACCGGCCGGAAATTGTTGGGATAGACCTTGGCCCAGTATTCCGGCTTTTCCAGCAGGGCCTTGGTCTGGCCGGAGCCGAGCGTGGTCTGGCCGACGATCGGCACGTCCCACCCCATCTGCCCGCGCGTATTGATGATGCGCGACAGGAAGCCGGCATTCACACTCCAGGGCATGATCGCTTCCGCTCCCGCCGACTGCATGCGCAACAGCTCGGGCTTGAGGTCCGGATTGGCGGCGTCGACGTTGCCCTGGTAGACGACGTCGGCGCCTATGCCCTTGAGCATCGGCACATAGGCGTTCACCGATGCGGTGCCGTAGCCGGTGGTATCGCTGATCACCGCGACCTTCTTGCGCTTGAGCACCTCGACCACGTAGCGGTTCGCGGCGCCGCCGATCTGCTGATTGGTGGGCGCGTTGCGGAAGCACATCGGATATTTCTTCGGGTCAGTCAGGGTGTCGACCCAGCAGGGATGCACTTGCGGCATGTTTGCGCGCGCAAGAAGCGGCACGACCGCGAGCGACTCGCCCGAATTGACCGGGCCAAAGACGACGCTCACCTTCTGCCCGTGCGTGAGTTCGGCCGCTCCGTTCACGGCCTTGGTCGGATCGCTTTGGGTGTCGCGGGTGATCAGCTCGATCTGCCGCCCGTCGATGCCGCCGGCCGCGTTGATCTCCTGCACCGCCAACTGGATTCCGCGATTGATCCCGACGCCCGGTGGACGACGACGGACCGGTGAGCGGCCGGAAGATAGCCGATCAGGATCGGTTCTTTTGCCGCGATCGCGGGCTTGGCCAAGCCGCTTGCAAGGGCTGCGGCGCCGGCGGATGCCAGCGCTTGACGACGAGTTATCGCCATATTGTTTCCTCCCTAAGTGTGTCGTTTTCTTGATTTACTCCCAAAGCTTGGTGACTTCTGTCGGATGTCTTGAGCGTACCATAGCCCAAGCTTCCCTGTCCCCCTCGGAAGTTCAAACTCCAGTAGTGGTCGTGTGATCCGCCGCGTGAGGCCGCTTGCGACGCTGTGGGCGGCTATCCCAACGACACGAGCTTCGCATTCTTGCGCTGTTCTTCTTCGCGAAATTTGTGCGGTGCAGGAACTCGCTGATAAATTGACGAATGCCTGGGGAAGCATGGGCCGGAAGGTAGCGATCGTCGGAGCAGGTGCCGTCGACGGACTCTCCGCCCGCACGGGCCTGAGCCGGCGGTTTGCGCTGGTCGACACCTCGGTTCGGCGATGGTAGTGAAATTTTGATTGTCGCTTCGGCAACACAAAAGGCTGCGCCACGACGCGCGGCATTCGAAGAGCAAGGGAGAGACGCATGGCCAAGGCACCGCCTTCCGCCAAACGCGACCGCATCAAGGCGTTTACGCCCGCGCTGGTCGATTACACCAACGACGTTGTCTACGGCGACCTGTGGGAGCGCAAAGGCTCTCTCGAAGCGCGACCGCAGCCTCATCACGGTAGCGGCGCTGGTCGCGACCTACCGGCCGGAGCAGCTGGTGTCGCATCTGTCGCGCGCGATCGCCAATGGCGTCACGCAGGAAGAGATCACCGAAGTCATCACCCACATGGCGTTCTATGCCGGGCTGGCCTGCCGCGATGTCGGCGGCGCAGGTCGCCTACCGGTGCTGGTCGAAGGCAAGCAAGGGGGAGTGACGATGGCTAACGACGTCGTTGTCGGCTTCGTCGGGCTCGGCACCATGGGTGGCCAGCATGGCCGCCAACCTGCTCGAAGGCCGGATACAAGGTGGTGGTGCACGACCTGCACCGGCAATCGGCGAGCCATCATCTGCAGGCGGGCGCCGAATGGGCGGACACGCCGCGCGCGCTGGCCGAGAGGTCCGATGTGATCTTCTCCTCGCTGCCGGAACCGGCCGGATGTCGAGCGCGTCGCGCTCGGGGCGGACGGGCTCGATCGAAGGCGTGAAAACGGGCGCGGCCTATTTCGATCTGTCGACAAATTCGCAAAGCGTCGTGAAAAAGTTCACGAGGCCTTTGCCGCCAAGGTGCGCGCACATGCTCGATGCGCCGGTGAGCGGCGGGCCGTCGGGCGCGGCGTCGCGCAAGATGGCGATCTGGGTTGGCGGCGACAAGGCCGCATATCGACAGGCACAAGCCCGTGCTCGACGCGATGGGCGATCGCGCCGCCTATATCGGGCCGATCGGCACTGCGACGGTCGCCAAGCTCGTGCACAACATGTCGGGCTATGCGATCACCTGCGCGCTCGCCGAGACGTTCACCATGGGCGTGAAGGCCGGCGTGGACGCCGCTGGCGCTGTGGAAGCGGTGCGCCAGGGCGTCGGCGGCCGCCGCCTGACGTTCGACGGCCTGCTCGATCAGTTCCTGCCCGGCAAATACGATCCGCCGACTTTCGCGCTCAAGCTCGCCACCAAGGACGTCGCGCTCGCAACCGCGCTGGGACGCGAGCTCGGCGTGCCGATGCGCATGTGCAATCTCGCCTACGCCGAGATGACGGGAAGCGCTGCAACCGCGGCTGGGAAGGACGCGACTCGCGCGTCGTGATGCTGCTCGAGCAGGAGCGCGCAGGTGTCAAGATCGCGGCCGATCCGGAGCGCGTGAAACAGGCGGCGGAACGCGCGAAGTCCGGCTGATGCTTGCATCTCGCAACAAGTCGTACCCGAAAACCCCGCGGCCTCGCCCAGCAGAAGGACGCTTAACTCGGCATGGCGTCCGCACGAAAACGCCGGCTTGATCGGGAAGTGAAGTGGAGACATCATGACCGAATTCGATTACGAGCTGTTTGCTATCCGTTATGCCACCCGTGACGCGCGGCGCAGCGCGCATTTATCGGCGGCGATCCGCACGATGGGCCGATGCCGATGGATTGCTTCGTGTGGGTGGCAAGGGTGGCGGTCGAACCTTTGTCATCGATACCGGCTTCAACGCGGAAGTATCGGAGAAGCGCCAACGCACATTCTTGCGATGTCCCGTGCAAGGGCTCGCGACGCTCGGCATCGATGCGAATGCGGTAGAAGATGTCATTCTGACCCATCTGCATTACGATCATGTGGGCAATTTCGACCGCTTTCCGAAGCGCGTTTTCATCTGCAGGAGCGCGAACTTGGTCTATGCCACCGGGCGCTTCATGCGATATCCGCGGCTGTAGCGCATTCATTCCGAGGTCGAGGACGTCTGCGGGATTGTGCGCCTGAACTATGCGCGCCGCGTCGTATTCTACGATGGCGACGCCGAGCTCGCTCCCGGCCTCACGATACATGCGGCCGGGCGGCCATTCGGCCGGGACTTCAGTTCGTTCGCGTCAGGACACGCCGGGGGTTCGTCGTTCTGGCCTCCGACGTCAGTCATTTTATGAAAACATGGCGAGTGAGCGCCCGTTTTCGACCGCCCTTCATATCGGCGAAATGCTGGAGGGTTCGACCGTCTGCTGGCATTGGCGCCGGACGAGGCCACATCGTTCCGGGGCACGATCCGCTCGTCATGAAGCTTTATCCGGCTCCGAGCCCGGAACTGGAAGGGCATCGCCGTACGCCTCGACGTGCCGCCATCGGGGGCCGCGCCCGTTCGCTGCAGATTATCGGTCGGGGCACTAGCGATCTCGATCGATCGCGACCGAAGGAAATACGTTCGAGGAGCGATGCACTTGCCGTGCTTATTTCTCTACTGCGGCTCTTAGTGAAATAGCCGGCACGCAGCCGAGCAGCATGTGGACGTTAGCCGCCCTGATTCGGGCAACCCATGCGGACGGAAGCTCAAGGCTTCCCACCCTTGCGGATGAAGGTGCCGCCGCTGTCGAGCCAGGCGGGATCGCGCACCGCTGCTTCAAAGCTTCTTTCGTCGAGAACATCGCAGTCTGGCAGGGCCATCGAAGCCCTTGACCTTCACGCGCTGGGTCTCGCCTCGACAGGTTGGCGAGCCAAAGCACTTGGTCGCCCTTGCTGCGATAGGCAAGAGCGGTGACCTTTGAAGGTGCAGACGAATCCGTATCGATGCGCCTTGCGCCGCTCGCAGCGGCAACACCCGCAATCACATGGTAGGTGGGATAGACCCTGGTGCCTCCGCGGTCGAACCACGGCTGGGTATGGGCCAATTTGCGATAGATCATCCCTTGCGAGCCAGTGGCAGAGCCAAGGGCCACGGTGTCGACACCGGCTCTTGCGGCCAGCAGATAGATAGCCGAGGTTCCACGCGGCGGCGAAGAGACCGCGCTGGCGTGGATCGATATCGGAGAGACAGACCCGCCTATTATCGGGGTTTGGCGCAACCGCTGCGCCATACGGGTTGTCGCGACAGGGAATACTGGTCGGCCCGATGTGATAGGGCACTTTGCCAATCATGGTGCGTGCTGAGAAGAAGATCCACGGAAGTGTCTCGAGCGTTTCCATGACCGAGATGTCATCTGGCGCATGGACGATGGGGCAGCCCGTATGAGTGATGAAGTCAAACACGCCCTTGGGGACGCGGCTTGCGGTTCAATTCCGGTGAAATACGAGAGCATGCCGCCGCCGAGCACGGCGTCAGGAAAGGAGGCTCGTGCCGCGCCGCCATTTCCTCGTAGGTAGGTCCCCAAGGCCTCGGCGTGTTGGGCTGAAACGACTTGAGATCGTGCATCTGGGTGACCACGACGGAGGCAGGTGTGAGCCCCGCGGCATTCACCGACGCGAGCGATCGCAGCCACTTCACTTATCGGCCGGATCCCTGGCCGGCAAAATGATCTCAAGTGTGACCGGGGCCACTGTTTGCCTTGACAGGTCGCCCGGATAGCTTGGCAGCGGCCTCTTCTAGCCCTCGCTCGCGTCCGTCGATCTGACAAACGAGCGCCTGAGGCTTCGCCGCGGCGATAAGGTTCCGCGGCCTGGAGTGGACCGCCGCAGCTTCCACCATGGGTACGTCCGAGGCCGATTTGCGGAATGCGGCCCTTCGTGCCCGCAAGGGTTACGGTTGTACCGGCGGCAGCGCGCGTTGGCCTTGGATTTCGGCGGTCTGCCAGAGACGAGTGAGGGTGACTGGACTGGCTGAAGCTCTTGCCTTTCTCCAGTGTGTAGGGCCAGGGATCGAGCAGGAGCACATATAGGTCTTGTAGGAGGCATCCATCCAGTTTCGATGGTCCTCCATCTCGGAACTTGCTTCCTTCCATCAGAACGGTCACCGCAACTCCGAAAACGGCTCGTGCTTGAGCGAGCGGATTTCAAAAATGGGCTGACCGGGGCTGATGACTTTGGGGAACTTGCGCTTCTCTCTCTTTCCATCCGTGTGGACGACTTCAACCGGGCGGCCCCACCGTTCCTGCGAGCGGATGCAGCACCACAAAGCCGGTCCGATTGGTGACGAAGTCAGAAAGCGGCGTTGCTTCGAGCCGAAAACTTCAGTGTTCCATCACTGCTCGCGTCGATGTTGGCGGAATAACCGGATCGCCCTGATCCTTGGTCCTTGGCAGGTGGCCTCATAACCGATGGCAAAGCCATCCTTGTCTTGGCGGATCTTCAGGTTCTCGATTGCCGGAGCATAGGTGCCCCAGTCCTTGTCGCGGGCGATATAGGCAATTCCACGCAAGACCTCTTCACCGTGATAGCGGATGTAGCGTAAGGCGCCGCTGTCGAAGACTGCCGAGATGGGACCTGCCCTCAATTCGCGGCGCTTACCGTCAGGAACTTCGGTTCCGAAGAGCTTGATTGCACGGCTCGGCTTCTTCTGGGCCATGGCAGCCTCCTCAAATAACCTTGTCAGTTTGTGGATCGATCAGAACGGCGCGGGTCATATCGATGTCGATACGGACCAGTTCGCCCGGCGCGGTGGACCTCGTGAGCCGCGAATTCCGCGGTGATGCTGATTCCCCGAGCGGCATGCTGACCTGCACCCGCGAGCCTGTCGGTTGGACGAGCTCTATGGTTGACGGCAACTGCATCGTGACCTGGCGCGGCGCTCGCGCCGGCTTTGGCAATGTGCTGGGGCCTGAGCCCCAAATACAACGGCTTGGCCGTTCGGCGCCTTGCTGCCCGGTGGGCGGGGTCAGCTGGGTTCCGTCGCGAAGGCTCACCTCGCCGGTTTCGATGGTGGCGGGAAGGAAGTTCATCTTCGGGCTGCCGAGGAAAGCCGGCCACGAAGCGCGTTGCCGGCCGCTCAAACAGATCAATGGCGCGCCGAGCTGTTCAATCTTGCCGTCCCGCAGAAGCGCAATGCGGTCGGCGAGCGTCATCGCCTCGATCTGGTCGTGAGTCACGTAGATCATGGTGCGGCCGAGCTCCTGATGCAGCCGCTTGATCTCAACCCGCATGTCGTCGCGCAGCTGGGCATCGAGATTGCGAGCGGTTCGTCGAACAGGAAGAGCAGCGGCGTCGCGCACGATCGCGCGGCCGATCGCGACGCGCTGGCGCTGACCGCCGGAAAGCTGCACGTGGAAATCGCTCGAGCAGTTGCGCGATGCCGAGCATGTCGGCCGCACGCTTCACACGTTTGTCGACCTCGGCGCGATGCAGCGTCTTCTCGCGCCGCAGGCCGAAGGCGATGTTTTCGCAGACATTGCAGGTAGGGATAGAGCGCGTAGTTCTGGAACACCATCGCGATAGCCGCGGTCGCGTGGGCGTGCCCACGTAACATCTTTTTCCGCCGATTTCAATCGGCGCCGGCGCTCGCTTCCTCAAGCCCTGCGATGGTGCGGAGCAGGGTTGATTTGCCGCATCCCGATGGGACCTACCAGGACTGTGAATTCGCCCGAGGGCACCCGCAGATCGATTCCTTTGACGGCGTGGTATGCGCCGTAGTGCTTGTGAAGTCCGGTGATCTTCAGGTCCGACACGGCTTAACCCTTGACTGCGCCCATGGAAATGCCGCGCACGAGATAGCGCTGCAGCGTTGCGACGGTGATGAACACGGGGAATGGTCCCAAGCGCCGACATGGCGGCGATCTTGGACCAGAAATTCGACTGGCCGCCAAAGTAATGCGTGACTTGGACTGTGTGAGGTTGTGACCTCGGTGCGGGTGAGCACCAGTGCAACAGAAGTCATTCCAGGAAAGAAAAGGTGAGCAATACGTAACT
>ERZ1370068.7097-contig-6036_pt1 | contig 72514 bp, 69 predicted proteins | sample MGYA00561227_ERZ1370068 | MGnify/ENA primary metagenome ERZ1370068 (study PRJEB38410, sample SAMEA6850437) | metagenome | study: Metagenomic assessment of the ecological functions of the soil: analysis of the soil microbiota associated with the... | reverse complement strand
CAGCCTCGACGAGCGTGGATCGCGGAGGCGCCTGACCTCGAGTGCGACTGGGAGCCGCTCAAGTCGACGTACCGGCGGAGCCTCGATCGACCTCGCCGCGCTCCGCTTTCTCGCCGCGGATCGCGCGGCGGTCGGAGCCTGCCCGGCGGCCGGCCTGCCGTGGTTCATGACGATGTTCGGCCGGGACAGCATCTTCACCAGCCTGCAGGCGCCTGCCGTTCGCGCCGGAGCTGGCCGCGACGACGCTGCCGCGCGCTCGGCGACTGGCAGGGCACCGCCGTCGACGACTTCCGCGACGAGGATCCCGGCCGGATCCTGCACGAGATGCGCTACGGCGAGATGGCCGCGTTCGAGGAGCGGCCGCACTCGCCGTACTACGGCTCGCGCCGACGCGACGCCGCTCTACGTCGTCCTGCTCGACGAGTACGAGCGCTGGACCGGCGACACGAAGCTCGTCCGCGACCTCGAGTACGAGGCGCGCGCGGCGCTCAACTGGATCGACGAGTACGCCGACCTGCATGGGCAACGGCTACATCTCGTACAAGCGGCGCAACGAGAAGACCGGCCTCGAGAACCAGTGCTGGAAGGACTCCTGGAACTCGATCTCGTACAGCGACGGCCGGCTGCCGGGCTTCCCGCGGGCGACCTGCGAGCTCCAGGGCTACGCCTACGACGCGAAGATGCGCGGCGCCCGGCTGGCGCGGCTCGTCTGGAAGGACCCGGCCTTCGCCGACCGGCTCGAGCAGGAGGCCGCCGACCTCAAGCGCCGCTTCAACCGCGACTTCTGGCTCGCCGATCGCGGGCTACTTCGCGCTCGCGCTCGACGCCGACGGCAGCCAGGTCGACTCGCTCGCCTCGAACAACGGGCTACCTGCTCTGGAGCGGCATCGTCGACACAGTCGAAGGCGAAGTCGGTCGTCGAGCACCTCATGGGGCCGCGGCTGTTCTCGGGCTGGGGCGTCGCGCACGCTGGCCGAGGGCGAGGGCCGCTACAACCCGATCGGCTACCACCTCGGCACGGTCTGGCCGTTCGACAACTCGTTCATCGCCTGGGGCCTGCGGCGGTACGGCTTCAAGGAGGAGGCGGCGCGGATCGCGTCCGGCATCCTCGACGCCGCCGCGTGTCTTCGAGGGCCGGCTGCCGGAGGCGTTCGGCGGCTACGACCGCGACGCTGACCAAGTACCCGGTGCAGTACCCGACCGCCTGCAGCCCGCAGGCCTGGTCGACCGGGGCGCCGCTGCTGCTGCTGCGGACGATGCTCGGGCTCGAGCCGATCGGCGACCACCTCGTCGTCGACCCGGCGCTGCCGGCGCGCATCGGCCACCTCGAGCTGCTCGACATCCCCGGCCGCTGGGGCCGGATCGACGCGCTTCCGGGCGCGGCCGGGTCCAGCTCGACGTCGGCCGGTCGCACAGCGGCAACGGGCGACGAAGGCCACGCCTGGTCGCGACGGACGGCCGGGAGGCGGAAGCCGAAAAGACCGGCCGGCAGCCCAGACGCGTGGTCGTATCGTTGGCGGCGGCTTCGCGGGCGTCGCCTGTGCGCGCGCGCTCGCAAGCTAACGACGACATCGACGTCACCCTGATCGACAAGAACGACTACCACCAGTTCCAGCCGCTGCTCTACCAGGTCGCGACGTCGATGCTGGCCGCCGCGCGACATCGCCTACCCGCTGCGCAAGATCGCGGCCGAGTACGACGGCTTCGACGCGAAGCGCGGCGAGGTCGCCGCGATCGATCCGGTCGCCCGGACCGTGACGACCGGCCACCGGCGAGACCTACGCGGGCGACTACATCGTCCTCGCGGCCGGCTCGCAGCCGAACTTCTTCGGGACGCCCGGGCGCCGAGCACGCCTTCCCGCTCTACTCGCTCGACGACGCGGACCGCCTGCGGACGCGGATCATCCAGGCGTTCGAGGAGGCCGACCGCGATCCGCAGCTCGTCGACGAGGGCGCGATCGACTTCGTCATCGTCGGCGGCGGCCCGACCGGGGTCGAGGTCGCCGGCGCCCTGTCCGAGATGATCAACACGACGATGGTCCACGAGTTCCCGGCGCTGGCGCCGCGCGCGAAGGTCCACCTCGTCGACCACGGCAAGGAGCTCCTCAAGATGTTCGCCGACAAGGGCCACGCCTACGCGGCGCGGATCCTCGAGAAGGACGGCGTCGAGCTCCGCGCTGGGGACCGGCGTGACCGAGCCATCGGCCCGGGTCACGTGACGCTGTCGGACGGGTCGACGCATCAAGACCCGCTGCGTCATCTGGGGCGGTGGCCTGATGGCCGCGCCGATCGCCGGCGCCAGCGGGCTGCCGCAGGGCCGCGGCGGCCGGATCGACGTCGCAGCCCGACTTCACGGTCGCCGGGTTCCCGGGCGTCCTGGTCATCGGCGACATCGCGAACATCCCGGAGCAAGGACGGCAAGACCCACCCGCAGCTCGGCTCGGTCGCGCTGCAGAGCGGCAGCGTGCGGCCGCCAAGACCATCCTGGCCGACCGCGAGCGCAGAAGCCGCCGAAGCCGTTCTCCTACCTCGACAAGGGGACCATGGCGATGATCGGCCGCGGGTGCGGCGGTCGCCCAGGTCAAGGGCGTCGAGCTGCACGGCAAGATGGCGTTCGCGGCCTGGCTCGGCGTCCACGCCGCGCTCATGACCGGCGGCAGCAACCGCGTCGACGCGTTCAAGAGCTGGGCGGTAGGACTTCTTCGGCAAGGACCGGGCGCCGCAGGCGCTCGGACCGGAGCGGGACGCCCCGGATGACCTGGGACGAGGACGAAGTCGACGAGCCGGCGGTCGCGACCGCCTGACGAGCCGAGCGCGCGGCACGGTAGGGGGATCGTGTCCAGCGACGGTCGATTCGACGTCATCATCATCGGCAGCGGCGCCGGCGGCGGCACGCTCGCCCGGCACCTCGCGCCGTCCGGGCAAGCGGATCCTGATCCTCGAGCGCGGCGACTGGCTGCCGCGCGAGGTCGAGAACTGGGACGCCGAGGAGGTCTTCGTCGAGAACCGCTACGTGCCCGAAGGAGACCTGGTACGACGACCACGGACAAGCCGTTCCAGCCGGGCATCCACTACGCGGTCGGGGGCGCGACGAAGCTCTATGGCGCGCGCGCTGTACCGGCTCCGCCCGCGAGGACTTCGGCGAGCTGCGCCACCACGACGGGATCTCGCCGGCGTGGCCGATCTCGTACGACGACATGGAGCCGTACTACACGAAGGCCGAGCAGCTCTACGAGGTCCACGGCAACCACGGCGAGGACCCGACCGAGGGCCACGCCAGCGCGCCGTACCCGTTCCCGGCGCTGACGCACGAGCCGCGCATCCAGCAGCTCGTCGGACGACCTCGAGCGGGCCGGCTATCACCCGTTCCACGCCCCGTGCGGCGTCCGCCTGCTCGAGGACGACACGGCCGCACAGCCTCTGCATCCGCTGCCAGACGTGCGACGGCTTCCCGTGCCTCGTCCAGGCCAAGTCCGACGCCGAGGTGCTCGGCGTCCGGCCGGCGCTCGAGCACCCGAACGTGACGCATCCTGACGAACGCGCGGGCGTCACGCGCCTCGAGACCGAACGACGCCGGGACCGACCGTCGACCGGTGTCGATCGTCGAGCGTGACGACGTCAGAGGAGACCTACGACGCGGCGACATCGTCGTCGATCTCGGCGGGCGCGGCGAACTCGGCCAAGATCCTGCTCGCGTCGGCCAACGACCGGCACCCGAACGGGCTCGCCAACGGCTCCGACCAGGTCGGCCGCAACTACATGTTCCACAACAGCGTGGCCGTCCTGGCGATCTCCAAGGAACCGAACCCGACGATGTTCCAGAAGACGCTCGGCGTCAACGACTTCTACTTCGGGATGCCCGGCTTCGACTACCCGATGGGCAACATCCAGATGGTCGGCAAGTCCGACGGCCGAGATGTTCCAGGGCGAGAAGCCGCATCGAGACGAAGCTCGCGCCGATGTTCTCGCTCGAGCGAGGTCGCCACGCACGCCGTCGACTTCTGGCTGTCGACCGAGGACCTGCCGACGCCCGACAACCGGGTGACGCTGACCAGCGACGGCAACATCACGGCTGACCTACACGCCCGAACAACCAGGAGCCCAAGAAGCGGCTCTACCACCAGCTCAAGTCGATGCTCGGCCACCTCGGCATGCATCCCGACCACCTGCTGCCGCGGACCGGCTACCTCAAGAACGAGATCCCGATCGCGGGCTGTCGCCCACCAGGCCGGCACCGTCCGCTTCGGGACGGACCCGGCGACGTCCGTCCTCGACGTCAACTGCAAGGCGCACGAGGTCGACAACCTGTACGTCGTCGACACGAGCTTCTTCCCGAGCATCGGTGCGGTGAACCCGGCGCTCACGGCGATGGCCAACGCGCTGCGCGTGCGGCGACCACCTCCTCGAGCGGCTCGGCGCGTCCGGCGCGAGCCGCCAGCCGGTCGGGGCCGGCGTCCGCCGGCGGGAGCTCGCCTCAGTCGCCCGGTCTGCCGACGGGTCGTCGCCTGGCGCTGATCCAGCGGACGGTCGCGGCGCCAGCCCGTCGTCACACGAGGAGGAACCGGATGTCACTCGAGGACAAGGTCGCGATCGTCACCGGGAGCTGACAGCGGCATCGGCCGCGCGATCGCGCTCGAGCTCGGGCGCCAGGGTGCCGCTCGTCACGATCAACTACCACAAGAACGAGGCCGCGGCCGACGCGACGGTCAAGGCCGATCGAGGCCGGCGGCGGCAAGGGCCAGGCCGTCCAGGGCGCGACGTCTCGTCGGTCGCCGACATCCAGCGCCTGATCGACGGCACGGTCGGCGGCCTTCGGGCGAGCTCGACATCATCGTCAACAACGCCGGGCATGGAGACGCGGACCGTCGATCCTCGACACGACCGAGCGCCAGTTCGACATGGTCATCGCGCGTCGATCTCAAGAGCGCGTTCTTCGGCGTCCAGCTGCGCGGCGCAAGCAGATGATCAAGCAGGGTGGCGGCGGCCGGATCATCAACATCTCGCTCGATCCACGAGGACTGGCCGATGCCCGGCAACGTCGCCGTACTGCGCGGCCAAGGGCGGCGTCCGGATGCTGACCCGGACCGCCGGCGTCGAGCTCGCGCCGCACGGCATCACCGGTCGTCGGCGTCGCGCCCGGCGCCGTCCACACGCCGATCGACGAGGTCACGCTGGCCGATCCGGTCGCGCAGGCCAAGCTCGAGGGCGCGATCCCGCTCGGCCGCGTCGCCGAGCCGCGAGGAGATCGCCATGCCTCGTCGCGTTCCTCGCCTCGGACGCAGGCGTCGTACGGCACCGCGACGACCTACGTCGTCGACGGCGGGATGATGCAGGCCAGCGTCGGCCTCTGAGCAGACGTCGCACGAGCGAGCGGAGCCGGACCACTGGCCATCCAGGCAGCGATCCCGGTGACCGAGACGTTCGCGCCGCCGGCGTGGGGGTCGAAGCCATCCGATCGGCGCCGACCTGACCGCGGACGGCGTCAACCTCTCCGTGTACGCGAAGCGCGCGCGACGGCGTCGACGTCCTGCTGTTCGATCGCGTCGGACGACGGCGCCCCGCGCGTGATCGAGGCTCGGACCCGGCGATCCAACCGCACCGGGCCGTACTGGCACGCGTTCGTCCCGGGCATCGGGCCGGCCAGCTGCTACAGCCTGCGTGGCCACGGCCCGTTCGCGCCGGAACGCGGCCTGCGCTTCGCCGCCGATCGCGTCCTGCTCGACCCGTACGGCCGCGGCGTCGCCGTGCCGGCCGGCTACGCGCGCGACGCCGGCGGCGTCCGGGCGAGCAGTGACGCGCCGCCGCGATGAAGAGCGTCGTCGTCGACACTCGGCCGACTACGACTGGGAGGGCGATCGCGCCGCTCGGCCGGCCGTTCGCGGACACCGTCATCTACGAGGCGCACGTCGCGCGGGTTCACGGCCGCATCCCGAGCTCCGGCGTCGCGCCGGCGGGCGCGGCACGTTACGCCGGGCTCATCGAGCGGATCCCGTACCTCGTCGAGCCTCGGCGTCACCGCGGTCGAGCTGCTGCCGGTCTTCGCAGTTCGACGCGCAGGACGCGCCGGCGACCGGCCCGAACTACTGGGGCTACCAGCCGGTCTCGTTCTTCGCGCCGCATCGCGGCGTACAGCAGCCGGCCGGGCGCGCAGCGGCGCCGTCGACGAGTTCCGCGACATGGTCAAGGCGCTCCACCGGGCCGGCATCGAGGTCATCCTCGACGTCGTCTACAACCACACCGCCGAGGGCGGCGCGGACGGCCCGACGTTCTGCTACCGCGGCCTCGCCAACGACGAGTACTACATCGCTCGACGGCGCGACCGCGCCCGCTACGCCGACTACAGCGGCACCGGCAACACGCTCAACGCCAACCAGCCGATCGTCCGGCGGCTGATCCTCGACAGCCTCCGCTACTGGGTCGACGGAGATGCACGTGGACGGCTTCCGCTTCGACCTCGCGTCGGTCCTGTCGCGCGACGAGGACGGGCCGACCCGTGCCCGAGCCGCCGGTCCTCTGGGACATCGAGACCGATCCGATCCTGGCCGGCACGAAGCTGATCGCCGAGGCCTGGGACGCCGGCCGGCCTGTACCAGGTCGGCTCGTTCGCCGGCGACCGCTGGGTCGAGTGGAACGGCCGGTTCCGCGACGACGTGCGGTCGTTCGTCAAGGGCGATCACGGCAAGGTCTGGGCCATCGCGCGACACGCCTGCTCGGCGAGCCCCGACATCTACGCCCGGCTCGACCGCGAGCCCGAGACAGACGATCAACTTCGTCACCTGCCACGACGGGTTCACGCTCAACGACCTCGGTCTCGTACGACCGCAAGCACAACGAGGCGAACGGCGAGGGCAACCGCGACGGCACCGACGACAACCTGAGCTGGAACTGCGGCGTCGAGGGCCCGACCGACGACCCGGCGATCGAGCGCGCTGCGCAATCGCCAGGTCGAAGAACTCTGCTCGCGATCGACCTGCTGGCCGTCGGCGTGCCGATGCTCACGATGGGCGACGAGGTCCGCCGGACGCAGCTCGGCAACAACAACGCGTACTGCCAGGACAGCGAGCTGAGCTGGCTCGACTGGGCGCCTCGTCGATCGGAACGCCGGGATCCTGCGGTTCTGCCAGGGGCTCATCGCGAGCCGCCGCCGGGCAGCAGAGCTGTTTGGCGCGCCGACCGACGTGACGCTGGCGGAGCTGCTCCGCCGGTCCCGGGTCGACTGGCACGGAACGCGGCTCGGCCGGCCCGACATGAGCGAAACGTCGCGATCGATCGCCCTCGCGCTCTGGGGCGAGCACATCGTCCTGCACCTGATCCTGAACGCGTACTGGGAGGGACTCGACTTCGAGATCCCGCCGCTCGAGGCCGGCATGGCCGGCTGGCGGCGGATCGTCGACACGTCCCTCGAAAGTCCGGACGACATCCTGTCCGCGGCCGATGCGCCGGCGGTCGAGGCCAGCGCCTATCGAGCGGGGCCGCGGTCCGTCGTCGCTCGCCTCGGCCAGGGCGCCGGCCGGATCCGCGGCGACAGCATCGGGATGACGACGTCGAACGACGCGCCGATCCGGGGCCGAGCGGGCGCGGATGGCGGACCCGGGACGCCTCGAGGAGGAGCCTCGACACGGCCAGCCCGTGGTACCAGTGGGGTCCGTACGTCTCCGAGCGGGCGTGGGGCTCCGTCCGCGAGGACTACAGCGCCGACGGCAACGCGCTGGGCGTCGTTCCCGCACGACCACGCGCGCTCGCGCGCGTACCGCTGGAACGAGGACGGCATGGCCGGCCTGTCCGACGTGTTCGGGCGGCTGAACCTGCGGCCTCGCGCTGTGGAACGGCCGCGACCCGATCCTCAAGGAGCGGATGTTCGGGCTGACGAACAGCGAGGGCAACCACGGCGAGGACGTCAAGGAATACTGGTGGTACCTCGACGCCACGCCGAGCAGCGCCTGGCTGAAGTGGCGCTACCACTATCCGCAGGCCGCGTATCCCGTACGACGACCTGGTCGCGGAGAACGGCCGCGCGGTCGCGACTCGAGCCGGAGTACGAGCTGCTCGACACGGGGATCTTCGACGACGACCGGTACTGGATCGTCGAGGTCGACTACGCGAAGGCGGATCCCGACCGACATCCTCGCCCGGATCACCGTCCGCAACGCCGGGCCGGACCCGGCGACGATCCACGTCCTGCCGACGCTGTGGTTCCGCAACGAGTGGTCGTGGGATCCGTCGATCCCGCGGCCGAGCCTCGTCGGCGGAGGGCGGCGCGGCCCGATCCTCGCGTCGCATCCGGCGCTGGGCGACTACGAGCTGCACCTCGGCGGCGGGCCGGACGGCGCCGCGCCGGAGCTGCTGTTCTGCGAGAACGAGACGAACGCGCCCCGCGTCTACGGCGCGGAGGCCACGACGGCGTGGCCCAAGGACGGCATCAACGACCACGTCGTGGCCGGCGCCGCGACCGTCAACCCGGCGCAGACCGGCACGAAGGCCGCGGCCTGGTACCGGCTGACGGTCGCACCCGGCGCGACTGCCGAGCTCCGCCTGCGTCTCCGGCCGCGTGCGGCCGGGCTCGCGCCCGAGCGACCAGGGAGACGAGCCTCCTGGACGACGTCGTTCGCCACGATCATGGCCCTCCGCAACGCCGAGGCCGACGAGTTCTACGCCGGCCTCCGCCGTCCGGGCGCCACCGACGACGAGGCGATGGTCATGCGCCAGGCGTTCGCCGGGATGCTCTGGAGCAAGCAGTACTACGCCTACGACGTCGGCCGCTGGCTCGACGGCGACCCGGCCGGCCCGCCGCCGCCGCCGGAGCGCGCTGAACGGGCGCAACGCCGCGCTGGCGCCACTTCGACGCCGCCGACATCCTGTCGATGCCCGACAAGTGGGAGTACCCGTGGTTCGCGGCGTGGGACCTCGCGTTCCACGCGGTCACGCTGGCCCACGTCGACCCGGCATTCGCGAAGTACCAGCTGCTCGTCATGTGCCGCGAGTGGTTCCAGCACCCCAACGGCGCGCTGCCCGCGTACGAGTGGTCGTTCGACGACGTCAACCCGCCCGTCCATGCCCTCGCCGCCGCTGGAGGTGTGGCGGATCGACGGCGAGCGCGACACGGAGTTCCTCGAGCGCGATCTTCCACAAGCTGCTGCTCAACTTCACGTGGTGGCTGAACCGCCAGGACGCGGAGGGCAACGACCTGTTCTCGGGCGGCTTCCTCGGGCTCGACAACCTGAGCGCGCTCGACCGGTCGCACCTGCCGGTCGCGGGCCGCCTCGAGCAGTCCGACGCGACGGCCTGGATGTTCGCCTACTGCCAGTCGATGCTGGCGATGGCCAGGAGCTCGCGCTCCGCGACCCGGCCTACGGCGATCTCGTCACGACGTTCCTCGAGCGGGCGGTCCGGATCGCGGGAGCGTTGAACGAGAGCGGCCTGTGGGACGAGACCGACGGCTTCTACTACGACTCGCTCCGCCTGCCGGACGGGACGTCGGTGGCGCTCCGGATCCATTCGATGGTCGGGTTGCTGCCGGTGCTGCCGGCGGTCACCGTCCCGCGCCAGGCGACGGAGCTGGGCGCCGCGCTCGGCAAGCACTTCGCCCGCTTCCTCGCGTCGTCGGGAGTGACGGACGAGTCCCTCCGATCCCGCGGTTCGATCGTCGACGCGACCGGCGGCTCGGCGATGATCCTGAGCCTGCTGCCGCCCGTCCGGCTCGAGCGGGTGCTCCGCGAGGTGCTGTCCGAGGACGCGTTCCTCTCGCCGCACGGGCTGCGCGCGCTCTCGCGACGCCACCTCGCCGAGCCGTTCCGGGTCGAGATCGAGGGGCTACATGGCGTCGATCGACTACGAGCCCGGGGAGTCGACGACGAACCTGTTCGGCGGCAACTCGAACTGGCGCGGGCCGGTCTGGTTCCCGGTCAACTACCTGTTCATCGAGTCGCTGCTGCGCTGGGACGAGGCGCTCGGGGATGACGTTCACCGTCGAGCATCCGACCGGCTCCGGGCGGCGGCTGCGGCTGCGCGACGTGGCCGCGGACCTCTCGGCCCGGCTCGTCTCGATCTGGCTGCCGGACGCCGACGGGCCACCGCCCGGTCGCCGGCGCGATCGCGAAGTTCCGCGACGACCCCGAGTGGCGCGACCTGCTGCTGTTCCACGAGTACTTCCACGGCGAGACCGGGGCGGGCATCGGCGCGTCGCACCAGACCGGCTGGACCGGCCTCGTCGCCCACCTGCTGTGCCGCGGCGGACCGCTCGACCGGTCGCCCGGACGACGTCGCCGGGCCCGGGACCGTGGCGGCCGGGTCATGACGGAGGCAAGCGCCGCTTGCCAACGACCCAGCCACAAGCCGGCGCCGAGTCCGCGGGCGCGCGACCGGAGCGAGCGGGCCTCGTCCTCGCGTCGCTGATCGTCGTCGCGGCCGTCGCGAACCTCAACCTGTCGGTCGCGAACGTCGCCCTGCCGTCGATCGGCGAGGCGTTCGATGCTCGCCAGACCACGCTCAACCTCGTCGCGGTCGGCTACTCGCTCGGGCTGGCCTGCTCGGTGCTCTGGCTCGGCGCGCTCGGCGACCGCTACGGCCGGAAGCTGCATGCTGATGCTCGGGCATCGGGCCTCGATCCCGGCCTGCCTGCGCGGCCGCGTTCGCGCCGTCGATCGACGTCCTCGTCCTCGCCCGGATCGTCGGCGGGCTGTCGGCCGGCATGGCCTACCCGACGACGCTCGCGCTGATCACGGCGCTCTGGTCGGGCGCCGGCGCGGACGCGGTCGATCGCGCTGTGGTCGGCGACTCGGCGGCGCGATCGCCGCGCTGCGGGCCGCTCGTCGCGGGGTTCCTGCTCGAGCACTTCCGGTGGGGATCGGTCTTCCTCGTCACGCTGCCGCTCGCGGCCGTCGCGCTGTTCATGGCCTGGCGGTTCGTCCCGGCCCACGTCAACGAGATCGACCGAGCCGGTCGACAACCTCGGCGGCATCCTGTCACTCGCTCGCTGGTCGGGGCGCTGATCCTGGCGATCAACTTCGCGCCGGTGCCCGACATGGGCAACGCTCGTCGCTCGGACTGGCGATCATCGTCGTCGTCGCGGGTGTCGCTGTTCGTCATCCGGCAGCGCCGCGCCGCGAACCCGCTCTACGACCTCGAGATCGCGGCCGCGCGGATCTTCTGGGTCGCTGCCGTCGCGGGCATCATCGTGTTCGGCTCGCTGATGGGCGCGATGTTCATCGGCCAGCAGTTCCTCCAGAACGTGCTCGGCTACTCGACGCTCGACGCGGGCCTGTCGATCCTGCCCGCCGGCGCTCGTGCATGGTCGTCGTCGCGCCCGCGCTCGGCGAAGCTCGTCGAGGCCACGGGGCGCGCGGTTCACGCTGCTCCTCGGCTACGTCTTCGTGCTGCTCGGCTTCCTGCACGATGCTGCTCCTGTGGAAGGAGGGCATCCCGTACTGGAAGGTCGGGCTCGGCTACGCGTTCGTCGGCATCGGCGTCGGGTTCGCCGGCACGCCGGCCTCGCACTCGCTGACCGGGCTCGGTCCCGGTGCGGCGGGCCGGCATGGCGTCGGGCACCGCCGACCTCCAGCGCGACCTCGGCGGCGCGCTCGATGCAGTCGATCTTCGGCGCGCTGCTGACAGCCGGCTACGCGCGGCCGCGGTCGCCACCGAGATCGCGGCCGATCCGCAACAGCGCCCAGATCACCGCCAGCGTCGAGTCGCAGCTCCAGCTGTCGTTCGCGAGCGCGGAATCGATCGCGGCCCAGTACCCGCAGTACGCCACAGCGATCACCGCCGGCGCCAAGACGAGGCCTTCCTCGCCGGCGACCAGTGGGCCTACCTGGCGGGCATCGTCGCGGTCCTGATCGGGGCGGTCGATCGTGTTCTTCCGCTTCCCGACGCGGAGACCGCGAGCGGCAGCTCTCGCCGAATACCACGCCGCGGACGCGCGCGCCGCCGACGCCGGCCGGCGTCGCAAGACGCGCCGGGCGCAGGCGGCGCTGCCGGAGGGCGCATCGTGACGGCCACCGCCGGGCGACGTCCTGACCGGCCTCGAAGACGGCGCCGCGAAGGTGCTCGACGCGAACTGGATCGGCGCGTCGACGCTGCCGTCCCGGACCCTCTACCCGCACCAGTGGAGCTGGGACTCGGCGTTCATGGCGCTCGGCCGGTCGTGGTACGACGAGCCGAAGGCCCAGCAGGAGCTCGGTTCGCTCTTCCGCGCCCAGTGGGCCGACGGCCGCGTGCCGCACATCGTGTTCAACCCCGCGGTCGCGGAGGACGCGTACTTCCCGGGGCCGGCGTTCTGGCAGTCGTCGGCGCGGTCGCCGCAGGCGCCGCGCGACGTCGAGACGTCGGGCATCACCCAGCCGCCGATCCACGCCCGCGCGGCCCTCGAGATGCACCGCCACACCCGCGACCCGGAGGCTCGCGGGCGTTCCTCGGCTGGCTCTACCCGCGGCTGGTCGCGGAGGCACGCCTACCTCAACGACCGCCGCACGCCCGCCGGCACGCGGCTGCCGGTGATGATGCATCCGTGGGAGTCGGGCCTCGACAACTCGCCGGCCTGGGACCGTGACCTCGCGCGAGATGGTCATCCCGCCCGGCTCGATCCCGCCCTACCGGCGGCACGACCTCGATCACGCCAATCCGGCCGACCGGCCGACGAACGCGGCCTACGACGCGCTTCGTGCTTCCTGGCCGCGCGCTACCGCCAGAGCGGCTACGACGACGCGCGGCTGCTGGACGACCTGCCGTTCCTCGTCGCCGGGCCGCTCTTTTCAACGGCATCCACCTCTGGTCGACCCACGCGCTCGTCGAGATCGCAGAGATCGTCGGCGCGGATCCGGCGCCGCATCGCGAGGACGCCGAGCGGATCCACGCCGCACTGCTCGACGAGCTGTGCGGACCCGGCGGCCAGCCGGTTCTGTGCGCCTCGACGTCGTCCGGGGCGTGCGCGGCGTCGAGGACACGATCGTCTCGTTCGCGCCGCTCCTCGATCCCGACCTGCCGTCGGCGCAACTCGCCGCGATCATGACCGACCTCCGTCGGCGAGCTTCCACCCGGATCGGCTCCGACGGCCACGTCGTCCCCACCTACGACCTCGCGGCCGAGGGGTTCGACGAGCGACGCTACTGGCGTGGCCCGGTGTGGATCAACACGAACTGGCTGCTCTGGAACGGACTCGTCCAGCACGGCCAGACCGAGGAGGCCGACGCGATCCTCCGGAGCAGCCTCGGCCTGGTCGCGCGCTCGGGGTTCCGCGAGTACTTCGACCCGTTCGGCGGCGAGGGCTTCGGCACCGACCGGCTTCGGCTGGACCGCGGCGCTGACGCTCGACTTCATCGAGCGAGTCCCGGCCGCCGATCGAGCCAGACTGGGAGACGCGATCGGCCATGGACCCTGAGCTGCTGTCGCGGATCCAGTTCGCGCTGACGGCCAGCTTCCACTTCATCTTCCCGCCCCTCTCGATGGGCCTCGGGTCTGATGCTCTCGTGGTCATCGGGGTCATCTACGTCCGGACGAAGGACCCGAAGTGGCGCCGCCTGTCGTTCTTCTGGATCGAAGGTCTACGGCCTGATCTTCGCGCTCGGCGTCGCGACCGGCGTCGTCCAGGAGTTCGAGTTCGGGATGAACTGGGCCGACTACTCGCGGTTCGTCGGCAACGTCTTCGGCAGCCTGCTCGCCGCCGAGGGCGTGTTCGCGTTCTTCCTCGAGGGCGGGTTCCTCGGGCCTGATGCTGTTCGGCGGCAACCGGCTCGGCCCGCGGCTGTGGCTGTTCGCGACCTTCATGGTCGTCTTCGGGGCCCACTTCAGCGCGCTCTGGATCCTCATGGCCAACTCCTGGATGCAGACGCCGCAGGGCTACGAGATCGTCAACGACCCGGCGCCCGCCCGCGCCGTCATGACGGACTTCTGGCAGGTCGTCTTCACGCCGTCGTTCATCCCGCGGCTGCTGCACGTCTGCGTCGCGTCGTGGACGGTCGGCGCGGCGCTGATGCTGAGCGTCAGCGCCTGGTACCTGCTCAAGAAGCGCCACGTCGAGCTGGCCAAGTCGAACTTCAGGCTGGCGCTGCCCGTTCTTCATCCTCTTCGCGATCGTCGAACGTCGTCATCTTCGGCGCCAACCATGGCGATCGAGGTGACCCACAACCAGCCGCTCAAGCTCGGCCTCGATGGAGGGCCTCTAGCAGAGCCGATCGTGCGCGCCGCTGTTCGTCGTCGGGCTGGGTCGACGACGGCGACCCAGACGACGACGCGGGATCTCGATCCCGTGCCTGCTCAGCTTCCTCGCCTACTTCAGACACCGCACGCCTACGGTCCAGGGCATCGAACGACTTCGCCCCGGACCCGACGCCGCCGATCAACCTCGCTGTTCCAGGTCTATCACTTCATGTTCACGATGGGACTCGCTGTTCGTGCCGCGATCGGCGTGCTGGCCGGGCTGATGTTCCTCGTGGAAGCGGCGGCTCGATCGGCTCGACGGATCGCCGCGCTCGTCCTGTGGCTGCTCGTCATCACCGTCTTCTTCGGTCGAGGCGGCGATCACCGCCGGCTGGTGGACGGCCGAGATCGGGCGCCAGCCGTGGGTCGTCTACAACGTCCTGCACGACCGCCGACGGCGTCTCGCCCGTCCTGAGCGGCCGTCGACGTCGTCGTCTCGCTCGGGCATGTTCGTCGCTCCTCTACGCGCTGCTGCTCGTGCTCTTCCTGTACCTGCTCAACCGGCAAGATCCAGGACGGGCCGGAGGCGCTCGAGGACGTCGAGACGGTCGCCGATGGCGAGCCTGCCGGACACGTTCCGCGACGATCTTCCGCGCGCCAGCGATCGCGCCGACCTGAGGGAGACAGCCATGACGCTGACCGACATCTGGTTCGTCCTGTTCGTCGTCATCATCGCCGGCTACCTGATCCTCGACGGCTTCGACATGGGCGTCGGCATCCTGCTCGCTGCCCGCTGGCACGGACCGACGCCGAGCGGCGGACGTTCCTCAACAGCATCGGCCCGGTCTGGGACGGCAACGAGGTCTGGCTGGTCCTCGGGGGCGGCGTCCTGTTCGCGCGTCTTCCCGCTCGCCTACGCCTCGCTGTTCTCCGGGCTTCTACCTCGCGTTCATGCTCGTCCTGCTCGTGATGATCCTGCGCACGGTCGCGCATCGAGTTCCGCAGCGAAGGAGCCTCGGCCGCGCTGGCGGTCGACCTGGGACACCGTCTTCGCGGCGCGCCTCGGTCGGGCTGGCGCTGCTGCTCGGGCGTCGCGTTCGGCAACGTCCTGATCGGGCTGCCGCTCGACGCCGACGGCAACATCTCGGTCAGCGCTCATCGGGCTGCTCACGCCGTTCGCCGCTGCTCGTCGGCGTGACGACCGTCGCGATGTTCGCCGATCCACGGGCGGCATCTACCTGTTGCTCAAGACCGAGGGCGACCTGCAGGACCGGATCGAGCGGGCGCTGCCCCGGCTGATGGTCGTGTTCTTCGTCGCTCGAACACGCTCGTCGTGGTCGCGATGGTGCTGTTCCGACCAGCCAGATCACGAGCGACTACGTCGACGACATCTGGCCGGTCATCTTCCCGGCGCGCCGCGCTGCGTCGCGCCTCATCGCGGCGTGGCTGCTGCGTCCGTCGCGGCCGGACGTTCGCGGCGTTCCTCGCGTCGTCGGCGACGATCGCCCTGCTGCTCATCTCGGGCGGCGATCGGGCTCTACCCGAACCTCATCATCTCGACGACCGACCCGGCCTACAGCCTGACCGATCTACGAACGCCGCGTCGGCCGACAACACGCTCGAGGTGGCGCTGATCGTCGCCCTCATCGGGATGCCGTTCGTGCTGCTCGTACACGGCCGGCGTCTACTGCATCTTCCGCGGCAAGGCGACGGTCGACACGGACGGCTACTAGGCGACGTCGAGCGCCGTCGCCGGACCGACCATCGGCTGACGATGCGGCCGCTGCCCGGCGCGCGCCGACCCCGAGGCCGCGCTGCTCGCCCACGTGCCCGCGGCCGCCTGCGTGGCTGGCCGTCGGGGCGGCGTCGTCGGCGGCCGGCTGCGTCGTCGCCGCGGCCTGGCCTACTCAGCCTCGTCGTGGCCGGAGTCGTCGTCGAGGGCGCGCCGCTCGCGACGGCCACGCTGCCCTGCATCGCCGGGCTCGCGGCGCTGGCCGTCGCCGCGCGCGCCGCTGCGTGTTCGGCGGCGAGATCGTGGCCCAGCGCGCCGCGACCGCCTCAAGCGCGGCTCTGCGATCGGACGTGACCGGGCACCTGCTCGCGGCTCGGCCCGGCCTGGCTGGCGGCGCGAGCGGAGCGGCGAGCTGGCCGAGCGTCGCTCGGCGACGGGCTCGAGGCGATCGACGCCTGGTTGACCGTCGTACCAGCCGGCGCGGAGCCTCGCCGTCGATCGTCCCCGTGCTCGTCCTCGCTCGTGGTCGTGCTCGCTCGACCCGCCGACCGCCTCGTGCTCGTGGTCACCGGCCCGATCCTCGTCCTGCTGCTCGCGTTCATCGGTAGCCGGCCGCGGGCCGATCAGCCGACCGCCGGTTCGCCGAGCTCCGCTGGATGAGCGGCTACTTCCTCGGACATGCTGCGCGGCATCGCGACGCTGAAGATGTTCGGGCGGAGCCGCGGAGCAGGTCGGCAACATCCGCGACGATCAGCCGGCCGCTACGGCGAGACGACGATGGAGGTGCTGCGGAGCGCGTTCCAGACCGAGCCTCGTCCTCGAGTGGGGCGGCGCCGTCGCGATGGCGCTCGTCGCCGTCGAGGTCAGCCTGCGGCTGATGGCCGGTTCGCATCGCGTTCGACCGCGCGCTCGCCGTCCTCGATCATCGCGCCCGAGTTCTTCCTGCCGCTGCGGACGCTCGCCCACGCGCTACCACGCCGGGTCGGCCGGCAGGCGGCCGCCGAGCGGCATCTTCGCGATCCTCGACGAGCCGGTGCGCGGCCGACTGCGCCAGGCGAGACACGGCCCGTACTGGCCGGGCCGGTCCGCGGCCCGCGCCGCGCCGCCGGCGATCACCGTTCTGACCGGGTCACCGTCACCTATCCCGGCCGCGACCGGCCGGCGGTCGCCGGGCTGAGCCTGACGATCCCGGCCGGTGCGCGGCGTCGGCGACTCGTCGGGCCGACCGGGCGCCGGCAAGTCGACGGTCGTCGGCCTGCTGCTGCGCTTCCATCGAGCCCGACGACGGGACGATCCGCGTCGGGCGGCCGATCTACGGCTGCGCATCGACGCTGGCCGCATGGCGGCGCGGGTCGCGTGGGTGCCGCAGTCGCCGCACCTCTTCCACGGCACGGTCGCCGACAACCTGCGCCTCGCCCGCCCCGACGCGAGCGAGGCGGACCTCCACGCCGCCGTGACTCTGGCCGCGCTCGGCGACGTGATCGACGACCTGCCGGCCGGCCTACGAGACGCCGATCGGCGAGGGCGGCTTCCGGCTGAGCGGCGGCGAGCGCCAGCGGTTGGCGATCGCCCGGGCGTTCCTGCGTGACGCGTCGGCTCGTCGTCCTCGACGAGCCGACCGCCCACCTGGACGCGGACGGTCGAGGTCGGCCGTCGATACGGCGATCGGCGGCCTGGCCGGGTCGCGGACCGTCATCGTCATCTCCCATCGGCTCGCGGCTGGCGCCGATCGTCCGACCTCGTCGCGGTCCTCGACGGCGGGCGGCTCGTCGAGCTGGGGACGCCGGCCGACCTGCTCGCGAGCCGGCGGCGCGTTCCGCCGGCGCTCGACGCGGCCTGGCCGGACGACGCGACGCGGCTGATCGGGGCTCCGGCGTGATGAGACCGACCCTCGGCCGGCTCCTCGGCCTGCTGTCGTCGCACCGCCGCTGGATCGCCGCCGGGTCGGCGCTGGGGTTCCTGGCGATCGCCGCGAACGTCACGCTCGTGGCGACGTCGGCCTACCTCATCAGCAAGGCGCGCGGTCGTGACGAACGTCGCCGAGCTGGCCCTCGCGATCACGGCCGTCCGGGTGCTGGCGATCGGGCGGGCGGCGTTCCGGTACCTCGAGCGCTACGCGACCCATCTCGCGACGCTGCGCATCCTCGCCGACCTGCGGGTGTGGTTCTTCGCCGCGATCGAGCCGCTCGCGCCGGCCCGGCTGTCGACGCACCGCAGCGGCGACCTGCTGGCCCGGATCGTCGGCCGACGTCGACACGCTCGAGGACTTCGCAATCCGGGTCGTCGTGCCCCCGATCGTCGGCGGCGCTCGCGCCGTGTTCGCCTGCCTGCTGCTGGCCGCGTTCGATCCGTTGCCTCGGCGTCGTCCTGCTGGTGTTCCTCGGGCTGGCCGCGGGTGGTTCTGCCGCTGCTGTCACGACGCCTGTCGAGCGAGGCGTCGGCACGAGCTCGTTGCCCGGCGGGGCGTCGTCTCCGCGCTCGCGGTCGACCAGGTCGAGGGCTGGCCGACCTGGCCGCGCTCGACCAGGCCGACGCGCATCGCTCGAAGCTGCTCGCCGAAGGCGCCGGCCTCGACCGGCTCGCCGAGCGGCTCGCCGCCGTCCGTGGTCTCGGCGCCGCGCTCGCGGTCGTCGTGACGAGCCTCTGTGCCGTGGTCGTCCTCGGGTTGGGCGATCCCGCTCGTCGTCGGCGGCCGCCTCGACGCCGTCTTCCTCGCCCTCCTGCCGCTCGCCGCGATCGCCGCCTTCGAGGCCGTCCAGCCGCTGCCGCTGTCGCTGCGGCTGCTCGGCTCGAGCGAGGCCGCGGCCGGCCGGCTGTTCGACCTCATCGACGCTCCGCCCGCGGTCGCCGACCCGCCGGAGCCCGTTGGCGCTTCCTTCGGGTCCCCGCCGTCGCTCGAGCTGCGGGGGCTCACGTTCGCCTACGAGCCGGGCGGGCGGAACGTCCTCGACGGCGATCGACCTGACCGTCGCCGCCGGCGCCTGCGTCGCGATCGTCGGGCCGAGCGGATCCGGCAAGTCGACGCTCGTCAGCCTGCTCCTCCGGTTCTACGAACCTCCCGAGGGCGAGATCTGCATCGGCGGTCGCGATGTGCGCGGAGCTGCGCGCGGATGACGTCCGGCGGCTGCTCGGCGTCGTCTCCCAGCGGGTCGACCTGTTCGACTCGACGATCCGCGACAACCTCGCGCTCGCCGACGCCCGACGTCACGCGACGACGCGATGGAGGCCGCCTGCCGCGTGGCCCAGCTCCACGACGTCGTCGGCCGCGCTGCCCGACGGCTACGACACGCGGATCGGCGCCGACGGCCACCGACTGAGCGGCGGCGAGCGACGGCCGGCTCGCGATCGCCCGGGCGATCATCAAGAACGCGCCGATCCTCATCCTCGACGAGGCGACCGCCGATCTCGACGCGGTCACCGAGGAGCGCCTCGTGGCATCGCTCCGGCCGTTCGTGGCCGGCCGGACGACGCTCGTCATCAGCCACCGGCCCGCGCTCGTCAACATGGCGGACGCGGTCGTCGAGCTCCGCGGCGGGCGACTTCGGACCGTCCGCGCCGGGCCGCTCTGAGCCGAAGGGCCGGGGCCGCCGGCGCGCGGCGCGGTCAGGCCGGGATCTTGCAGGTGTAGGCCGTCGAGCCGCCGGCCAGCGCCGCGGACCGGATCGGCCCGCCGGCCGTCGGGCGGCCCAGGCTCGGCAGCAGCGCCGAGGCGAGGATCGTGGACGCGGTCGCGGGCGGGTTGACGACGAGCGCCGTGACCATCCCGAACATGCCCGTCGGGCCCTCGGCGTGGGGCAGGATGTGGCAGTGGAACGCCCACGCGCCGGGCTCCTCGGCCGTGATGATCACGTCCCAGCGCTCGCCCGGGTTGACGCCCAGCGTGTCGCAGAAGAACGACGCCGAGCCCAGCGGGTAGCCGTCGCGGGCGACGACGTGCATCGGCATCCCGTGGAGATGCCACGGATGCATCATCGAGCCCTCGTTCATGAACCGGATCGCGATCTTCTCGCCGAGGGTCGCGACGATCGGCGCCGTCGCCGGGAAGCCCCGGCCGTTGATCGTGAAGCCGCCCAGCGAGTCGTTGCTGATCCAGACGATGTCCTGGGTGGCGCCGTAGAGCTGGTCGTAGCGCTTCGCCGGGTCCTTCGGCTGGACGATGAACGCGCCGAGCAGCCCGCGGCCCACCTGGTCGGTCGCGTTGTGGTGCGAGTGGTACATGTGCGAGCCGGTCGTCCGGGCCGTGAACTCGTACGTGAACGAGTCGCCGGGGTGGATCGGGTCCTGGGTGATCAGTGGGACGCCGTCCATGCTGTTCGGCAGCCGCTGGCCGTGGAAGTGGATGCCGGTCGACTCCTGCAGGTTGTTCTTGAAGATCGCCCGGATCTTGTCGCCCTCGACGACGTCGACCCGCGGCCCCGGCCACATCGCGTCGAACCCGAGCGCCGCGACCGGGTCCTTCACCGCGTCGACCTTGTGCTGGATCGCGTCGACCGTGAACTCGAAGACCTTGACGTCGCCGTCGAGCGTCGGCTGCTTGGGCTGGTTGCCGGCGCCCTCGACCTTGTCGTACTCGCCGTCGAGGAACCTCGTGACGACCGCGAGCGCCTCGGCGTCGTGGTCCGCGGGTGCGGGCGAGCCCGACGGCGCCGGCGAGTGGTCGTGCGACGGCTCCGCGGACGGGCGGCCGATGCCGCGGCCGACGGGGCGGCCGCGGACGCGCCGGGCGAACCTGCGGGCGGTGGCGGGGTCGACGGGCCGTACGTCCACGACGGGACGGCGGCGGCCGGCGCGCAGGCGGCGACGCTCGCGGCGACGAGGCCGCCGCCGGCGATCGCGGCGGTCCGGAGGAATCCGCGCCTCGAGAACGATCCGGCCGGTCCGTCGGCGTCGGCCGGGCTGCTGGGTTGAGAGACCGACAGATCGATGGGCAGGCTGGCCTGCGGCGTCACGGCGTCCATGGCGGTCAGTATGGCCGGGCGCGCCGCGCCTCTTGTCGGGTCATTCGGCCCGTCGTCGACGGGCCGACCGTCACACGCCGAGCGACGCGAGCTCACTCCCAGGGCATGACCGCGACGAGCCGGTCGTAGCCGTGGCTCGCGACGTCGCCGACGACCGCGCCGGTCGCGGTGTCGACCGCCTGAATGGAGCCGTCGGCGCCGAGCGCGAAGAGCGTCCGGCCGTCCGGCAGCAGCCCGATCGACGCGACGCTTCGGCCCGGCAGCAGCCGGCCGTCGACGCTCAGGTCCCGGGCGAGGCGGAGCACGCCGTCGGCGCCGGCCGCGTAGACGAAGGACCCGTCGGTCGTCGCCACGACGCGCCGCCCGACCGGCCCGCCGTCGACGTGACCGAACTTCGCGAGCTCGAACGTCGGGGCGGCCGCGGTCGCGAGCGTCACCGTCCGACGGGCGATGAGCTGCTCGGGATCGACGTCGACCGCGAGGCCGCGCGTCGCGTTCACCGCGTAGACCGAGCCCCAGCCGGTCGACGCCGCGAGGCCCCAGTCGGCGTCGTCGGTCGCGCTTCCGCCGCCGGGCAGGTCGATGCAGACGGCCCACGCCTCGGCTGTGTTCAGCGCGTGGATGAACGGGTGGTCGGTGCCGCGGTAGAGCGTCATGACCATGCCGCGTCGGCGAGCGCAGCTGGGCGAGCGGCCAGCCGGCCATCGCCTCGCCGAGGTTGCGCTTGTCGGTGATGATGTCCGGCCGCATCGTCCCGGCCGGCAGGTCGACCGCCCGGACCTGGTAGCCGCCCTCGCCGTCGAGGTGCTGGACGACGTAGAGGATCCGGCCGTCCGGCGAGATCGCGTCGAAGTCGAGGGCGCCGGGCAGCTCGACGACCCGTGGCGCGAGCTCCGGCGCGCCCTCGATCGGCGGGAACGGCACGATCGCGAAGCGCGACGTCGTCCGCGCCGGATCGGGATCGCCGGCCGGGACCAGGACGAGCGTCTTGCCGTCGGCGGACAGGCCGGTCGGCGTCGGGTCGTCGCCGATCGTCGGCGGCGCCCAGGCTCCGTCGAGCGTTGCCGTCGATCCGCCGCCGTCCGCGATGTCCGCGTCGGCCACGATCGTCCGGCCGCCGCTGACCGTCGTCGTGGCGAGGGACCCCCAGCTCGCTGACGTCGGCACGCCGACCGGCAGCTGGACGAGCTGGTCGCCGCTGCTCGCGACGATCGCGGTGAGCAGCGGATCGCCCTGCCGGCCGACCACGAGGACGGCATCGCGCCCATCGAAGCCCAGCCGCCGCCGGCCGGGAGGCGGTCGGCGGCGCGAGCGGACTCGGCGGGCGAGGGCGACGCTCGTCGGGCCGGCCGGCGAGGACGCGGCGGCCGCGCAGCCGCCGAGGAGGGTTGCCGCGGTGGTCAGTGGCGACGAGGACGGCTCGGTGGTGGCGCATGGGTCTCGCTCCCGTCGGCGGGTCGGAATCGCTCGCCGTCAGTCCCGATACACCACCCGCCCGGCGCGCGGTTCCCGCTAGCGGAGCGACTCGGCGAGGCGGATCGCCTCTCCATCGGGAGCTGCGACTCGAGCCGGTACGGTGATCTCGCCGTCCGCCCAGATGAGCGTGTCGCCGACGATCCCGGTGCGCTGTCGTCGACGGCCTTGCCGCTCGGGTCGACGTAGTAGAAGAAGTGCGGCGGCCACTGATCCAGTAGCCGGCGTTGCCGTTCACCGTCACGGGCGTGACCTGCGTCGCTGCTCGAGAGGTCTTCTGCGAAGTAGCCGTCGTCGACGCGGCCCCGGAACTCGCTGAGCAGCAGCCCGACGCCGTAGTCCGGGTCGGCCGGCAGGCCGGGCCGCTCGACCAGACGAGGGCGACGCGGTTTGCGAGGGTGTAGGCGGCGTCCGGCGGGCCGATCGCCGGGTCGGGCGGCAGGGATGAGGTCGAGGCCGCCGATGCGGCGCTGCCTCGTCGAGCGAGACGGCCGTGCCGAGGCCCATCGTCGAGCCTGCGGCGATGGCTGGGCGGCGGGTGCGGTCGACGCGCGGACGACGTGCGGGCGAGGGCGATGGCGCGCCGTCGGCGCGGATGGCGTCGGCCCGCCGAAGACGATCCGGATGCCGGGCACGCCCGAGCCCGACGGCGCCGGCGATCGCGGCGAGGACGAGGATCGCGGCGATCGCGACGAGGACGCTCCGCCGGACGCGGCCGGCGACCGATCCAGCCGAGGATGCCGGAGGACCCGCGGGCCGGCGGCTGCGGCGACGAGTCGCTGGCGGACGATCGCGGCGATGTCGGTCGGACCGGCTGCCGCGGACGGGTAGGAGATGGCCGGCGCGAGGTCGCCCAGCGCGCCCGCGAGCGCGGCGTCGTCCATCGCGGCGAGGGCGCGTCGCTGCTCAGCCACGGGACGCCTCCCCGCCGGCCGCCAGCTGCTCGCGCAGCCGCCCCAGCGCCCTCGACAGGCGCGACTTCACGGTCCCGCGCGGCAGCCCCAGCGCCTCGGCGGTCTCCGCCTCGCTCAGGTCGAGGAAGTAGCGCGCGCCGATGATCTCGCGGTCCTCGTCGCGGAGCCCGTTGATCGCCGCGAGCAGCGCCGCTCGCGACTCGCCGGCGAGGACCGCCGACTCGGGCGATGGAGCCGCATCGCCCGGCCGGCGATCCTCGGCGGCGCGGAGGGCGAGACCGGTCCGGCGCCCGGCCGACCTGCCGTCGGTTGCGGGCCTCGTTCGCGACGATCCGCAGGATCCACGGCCGGAACGGGGCGTCGGGCCGGAACCGCGCCAGCGCGGCGTAGGCCTTGACGAACGCGTCCTGGACGGCGTCCTCGGCGTCGCCGTCGGGCGAGATGAGGTGGGCCGTCCGAACCGCGACGTCCTGGTAGCGTCGGACCAGCTCTTCGTAGGCCATGACCTCGCCATTCCGCGCGCGGACGATCAGCTCGGCATCTTCCAGTGGACGGCCCTCCACTTGATCACCGTAGCGGATACACCAGGCGGACCGGCGTGGTTCCCGCGGGCATGAAGACGCCGGAGCGGGGACCGCTCCGGCGTTGGTTCGCTGACGTCGTCGAGCGCTACTTGAGCTGTGAAGTTCGCCGATGAACGTCTGGCCGTCGACGAACTTGAGCTCGAGCCTGACGCTTGCCCGACATCGTGCTCTTGTCGGTCTTCCACGTGTACTGGTAGTGGCCCGTGGCCGCGTCGTAGGTCGAGCCCGCTGGTGTGTCGCGCGGCGAGCTCCTCGATCGGGTCCGTGTGCACGCTGGCGCGCAGGTCACTGATCGATCGCCTTCGGGTACGCCGGAGGCGAAGATCGCGAGGCCGCGGTTGCCGCCCAGCGCGAACTTCACCGGGATCGCCGCGCCGGCGGTCGCGGTGTTGAGGGCCGGCGAGTTGTCGACCGGGCGAGAAGAAGCCGGTGAACGGCCACGTCGCCGCGAACGGCAGCGGTGGCGCGCTCCTGGCCGGGGCGTAGGTCGCGTCGAGCGAGGCAGACCCGGTGCAACCGCTCAGCGGATCAGGCTTCGAGAAGCAGGCCGTGATCGTGTACTGGCCGCCGACGCTCGGCGCGTTGCCGAGCGAGGCGACGCCGGCGAGATTCGTATCGGCGGCGACCGTCACGGTCGACGGCCCGGTCAGGACGAACCAGACCGTCTTGAACGAGAGCGGCGTCATCCCGGACTTCAGCAGGGCCGTCACGCCGCTCGGCGTTCCGACCTGCGCGCTCGACGGGTCCGGAGATCGCCAGAGCTGGTCCCGGCCTGGTTGACCGGGAACGTCGACGAGGCGCCGCTGGGCCCGAAGCCCGCGTCCCCGGCGAAGCCCGCCGAGAGCAGGAAGGTGCCGGGCGGCGACGACAGCGGCACGGTCGCGTGCGCGACGCCGTCGGCGCCGGTGACGCCCGTCGCCTGGTCGGCGCCGATGCGAGAACGTGACCGTCTTGCCGGCGAGCGGCAAGCCGTTGCTCTTGAGCCTCGCGCTGACGTTGGCGGACCCGCCCGTCGCGCCCGACGGCGGCGTCGCGACCAGCTGATCGACCGCGGTCGGGGCGATCGAGGCTCGCCACGGACGCGTCGTAGAGCCGGTTGTACGCGCCGAGGTTGTCCGAAGCCGTCACCAGACCCACGCCGTTCGCGGCCTGGACGATGAACCGGATGTTGCCGGCCGACGCGCCCGACGGGAGCGGCATCGTCGCGGTGTAGAGGTTGGGGTTGTCATTGACCGGGTTCAGGTTGATCGACTGCCACGAGTCGTGGCCGCCGGAGCCGGCGCCCGTCCAGGTGACCCAGACGGAGTCGATGCCCGCGCTCGGGTCGCCGGTGACGGTGGCCTGGAAGGTCACATCGTTGCCGGCCAGGGTCGCGGCGATGTTCGTGATCGCAGGCGCCGCGGCGAGGGCGGCGTTCTGCTTGTTCGAGCTGTAGAAGAGCTTGAGCTTGACGTTGTCGTACGTGCGGACCGTCGCCGTGGCTCCATCGCTCCGGTACTGGGCCGGCATCACGAGGAGGTGCGTCGCGCCGCCACTGGGCGCGAGCGCATCGAAGTAGTTCGTCCGGAAGATCTGGGCCGGGACGAACGTCGTCGACGCGAACGCCGGTTGGTCGGGCGTGCCGATCAGCGTCGAGACGTTGCTGATCAGCGGCGTCTGGCCCGGGGTGTCCGTGTACTCCCCGCCGATGAAGCCGACGCCGCGCAGGACGGTGCCCGGCCTTCGTGACGTCCTCGCTCTGAAGCGGCAGGACCGGCGCGCCGATGTTGGCGGCGACGCCGTCGGCGCCGGAGAGATAGGTCCCGTGGGCGAGGATGTGGGCCGTCGTCGGGGTGACCAGCGGGTCGTACTTGAAGGCCTGGAGGCCCAGCGACGCGCCGCCGGACGACACGGTGTCCGAAACGAGCGGCGAGCTGGGCGGGGCGCCCGAGGTGTCGCGTCCGGCCGGCATCGTGACGCTGAGCATCGGCAGGCCGAAGAGCGTCGACTCCAGGATCGACTTGGCGTGGAGCACCCGGATGTCGGGCGTCGACGCGAGATAGATCTGCTTCGACTTCGTCAGCGCGTTGCCGACCGACACCGGCCCGCTCCCGACGCGCAGCTGGTGGGCGAACTCGGCGTAGATCCGCTCGCCGTACTCGACCAGCTCGTCGTCGCCGTACTGGAAGCCGGTACCGCCGATGAACGTCGCCCCTTGCGGGAGAACGCCTGGGCCCAGTCGAGCGGCTGGCTGACCGGGTTCAGCTGGTCGACGTCGAGCAGGTTGTAGCCGCTATGGCAGCCCGCGCTGAACACGATCGAGTTCTGGAGGTTCGCCGTGGAGTTCGCGACGTCCGTCGAGCTCATCGTGGTCTGGAAGTCGGCCGCGATGGCGGTGTTCGCGGTGAAGTGGCCGCCCATGAAGATCAGGTCGTGGCGGGAGCCGGTGACCGCGGTCTTCATCTGGGCGCCGGTCCATGCCCCAGGCGCCGGCACGTTGAACAGGTTGTCCGCAAGCAGCGCGTCGCCGCCGTGACCGATGCCCAGGTCGAGGTTGCTCTGGACCTCGCCCGCGCCATCGCGGAAGAAGTCGTAGCCGGTCACGAGCGAGGTCGTCGGCGTCGGCACGACGCCATTCGTGGTGGCCGTGTAGGCATCGATCATCCCGGAGGCCTCGGTCGCCGTCTCGACGAGCCGCCCGACCGCGAGATCGGGATCGGGAAGTTGTACATCCCGAGTGAGAGGCTCACGCGCGAGCCGTACTCGTCCTGGCCCAGGACGTAGTCGGAGACGCAGGCTGGCCTCCGGACGGAGACGTCGGAGCCACGGGCGGGATGTAGTCCTTCTCGGGTCCGAGCTCGTTCTGGTCCGGGTAGCGGAAGAACGGGATCGTCGCGTCGCCGCCGACGAGCACGACGTACTTGATCGGGATTCTTCGGGCTCGCGATCGTGCCCCGGTAGGCGTCGACGACGTCCTTGGTCCCCGTGGCGACGAGGTTCTTCGCGTAGACGCAGCCCGGGTTCTGATCGGCGTGCTGGTTGAGCAGCGCGATCCGGTCCTTGCCGGAGAACGTGCCCAGGTCGACGACGGCGCCGTTGACCGACGGAGAGGTTCTTGAAGACGTCGAGCTTCGCGCCGAGCGCGGCCTTCTCGGCGACGGTGCCGCTGATGCGGGTCAGATCCCACAGGATCAGCGTGTCCTTCGTGCCGGCGGGGGCCGTGAACCCGTCGGGGCTCACCGGGTTGATGCCGGCGCAGACGCTGCCGCCCGTCGTCACGGTCAGCGTGAATGGGTTGAGGCTGGCGGCGGTGTCCTTGCCGGCGATCGCGACGTAGAACGAGCCGGTGTTGGTCCAGGTGTTGGCGTCGATCGACTCGCCGCCGTTGCCGACGGTGTACGAGGCGCCGATCAGGCTCCGGATCTGGGCGTTCGAGTAGGCGTTCGGGTCGATCGGGTTGGTCTTTGTCTGCCCCGACGAACGCGTTGCCGCCGACAGAAGGCATTCCCGCCGACGAAGCGCGTTGCCGCCGACGAAGGCGTTGCCGCCGACGAAGGCGTTCCCGCCGACGAACGCGTTGCCGCCGACGAACGCGTTGCCGCCGACGAAGGCGTTGCCCGCCGACGAAGGCGAATCCGCCGACGAACGCGTTGCCGCCGACGAACGCGTTGCCGCCGACGAACGCGTTGCCGCCGACGAAGGCGTTGCCGCCGACGAAGGCATTGCCGCCGACGAACGCGTTGCCGCCGACGAAAGGCGTTACCGCCGACGAACGCATTGCCGCCGACTTCCGGCGCTGATCCTTCGTGAGGTCGGCGTTGGTTACGAGCGACGTGTACGCGTTGCCGATGTCCTTGAACAGGAAGACGTCGTAGTCGGCCGGCAGGCCGCTCAGCGCCACGTGGACGCTCGAGCCCGGGGTGACGTTGAACTTGTACCAGCGGGCCCGGCCGGGGACGTCGATGTAGCCCTGGGTTCGGCGTCCCGCTGCCGGCGGTTCGCGAGCTGATGTCGAACGCGAACGGCCACTGGTCGTTGGGCGGCGAGACGACGATGCACGGACCGATCAGCCCGGGCGATCCGGGCGCGGTGATCTGTGCCGAGACGTAGCGCTTGAGCTGGCCCGCGCTGAGCGGCACGGCGCCCGCGAATGCCGCGGTCCCGTCGAACGTCGGTGTGACGACGCCCGTCGGCAGGCAGCGCGACGGTGGACTGCGCGTGTTGTCGAGGGAGCCGTTCGGGCAGCTCGTCGCGGTTCGCAGGACGACCGTGTAGGCGGTGTCCGGCTCGCCCTTGAGAGCCCGGCGATGTAGACCTTCGTCGCGTCACCGGGGACGTCGGTGATGTCCTCCTCGGTGCCGGCGTCCGGGGCCGTCGGAGCTTGATCAGGACGGCTTCGTACAGCAGCGGGATGCCGTTGATCGCGCCGACGGTGACCGGGATGTTGACCGACCGGGTATGCCCGTTGAGCGTCCCGGTCAGGGTCGCCGTGTAGATGCCCGGCGCGGCGCCGACGCTCGCGCGCTGACGTGGACGGGCACGATCGCGCCCGTCGCGGCGCTCGCGGAATCGAGCGAGACCGTGACGCCCTGGCTGGCAGGGGACGATCGAGGCCGAGATGGCGATCACGCCGGCGCCGTCGGACTCCGACTGGACGCCGCTGTCGGCCGTATGACCTGGATCGACCGTCAGGCGTGAACGGGTCGGGCGCGCCCACGAGAAGTCGGTCGCCGGCGCCGGGCGGCGGCGGCGCGGTGAGTCCGGCAGGACGCTGACGCCGTCGAGGGCGATCCCCCACTCGGATGAGGGCCCGTCGGTCGACGCGAACTCCAGGGTCGTCGTCGCCGCCGCTCGCGGTGAAGGTGACCGAGTGCGTGCGCCCATGCCATCTCCGCGAAGGTCGGGTGAAGAATCCCGATCAGGGGATGGCTGACGGTAGCGAGGATCGACCCGTCCACGCGTGACGGTCATCGCGGGTGGACGCGACCGCCGCCGGGTTGGGATTGGCGGATGACTCTGGTATGTCGGCGACGTATGTCTGGCCGACGATCGTCCCGAATGACTGGCTGATCGTGCCCGGTGAGAACCCGTCCAGGTCGAGGACTGCTGCCCGTCGTGCGGCGGCCAGATGGCAGTCGCCGATGGTCGACTCGAGCCGCCGGTGACATCCCAGTCCGTGATCGCCGGTCGCGTTGGGCAGACGCATAGTTGAACCCGCGGTACGATCGTCGGCTCCTCGAAGCCGCCGTTGCCGAGGTGTTCGAAGGCCGACCTTCAGCGAGCCGCGCAGGGACGAGTTGAAGTCAGCCGCTGCTGCCGCTGAACTCGAAGCCGAAGGTGTCGCCGAGGGCGACGGCGAACGTGTAGTCGCCGGTCGTCGTGAACCCGTTCGACGGCTCGACCGTCGCAGCAGTTCGTCGGACCCTTGTCGTAGAGGTAGGCGCCGTACGAGCGGGTCGGTGCCGCCCGACCGGGATGACGAACGGGCGGAGCCTGGCGACGGCCTGGAACCAGGCGTGGAGCCCGCTCCAGGCGTACTGGACCGGATGGCCACCGTCCGCCGCCGCCGTCGACGAGAACGTCTCACGTCCCGGACGCGCCGCCGGCGTTGCCGAGGTCGTAGTTGTAGTTGACCTGGGCAGGCCGCCCGTCGTTCCGTCGTGAGACGACCGTGCGGGGACGCCGCGGTCTGCGGTCAGAGGGCCGGTCGGTGGATCGGCCAGCGCGACCGGCGTGGTCGTGATCAGGGGTTGGGCGATGAGCAGGATCTGCGCGACAGCGCAGGCAGGCGTGGGCGGTCCGTGGGACAGGCACGGGCAGCATCCTCCGGGGCTGGGGATCCGGCAACCCCAGGAGTCAGGCGACGGGCACAACGTCGCTGGCACGCCGCCAGATGCAGCGAGTATGGGACCTATGACGGCGTTGGGCATGGGTCTGGCTAACATGTCGCGGGCGGTCGTGGAGACGACAATTCGGCAAGTGGTGCGTACGCGCGCCACGTTCATTTTCGGTCAGCCGGCCGGTCGCGCCGCCTCCGCCACGCGCGCCGCCCGCCGCGGGGCGCCGCGTCGATCGCGTCTCGAGCAACACCGGCCCGTCGCGCCACCGCGGCGTCCGCGGCGGCGTCGCCGATCGTCGCCCGCGCCGCGTGCCAGGTGGCCCTCGAGACTCGACCTCGAGCGTCGGCGGCCCGGCGACTGATCTGGGCCGGATCGCCTCGGCCTCCGCCAGCGAGCTCAGATCCCTGCTCCTCCTCGCCGGCCCGGGCGAGCAAGCACCCCGACGTCCTCGACGATGAACGTCAGCGAGAACCGGTCGTCGAGCTCGCGCTGGGCTGGAGCGCGTCGCCGTAGCGGGCCGCCGCGGACGCCAGGTCGCCGAGATCCCGCTCGGCGTTGCCGAGCGTGAACGTGGAGTGGGCGACCATCGCCCGGTCGCCAGCTCCGCGCGACAGGCGGAGCGCCTCCTGGAGGTGCCGCCGGCGCGCTCGGGTCGCCGTTGAGGATCCGGTAGTAGCCCGCGTTCATCTCGCCGATCCCGATGCCGCGCCGGTCGCCGACCTGGCGCCGCAGCGCCAGAGCCCGGTCGTTGATCGCCAGCGCGGCCGGGGTAGTCGCCGTCGAACTCGGCCAGATCGCGAGGTTGCCGTCGGTCGTCGCCACGCCCGCGACGTCCCGATCTCCTCGCGGACGCTGCGGAGTCCTCATAGCGCGACTTCGCCGCCGGGTAGTCACGCCCTGGAAGGCTGGGCCGACACCCCGGCGAGATGGAGCATGTCGCCGACGCCGGCGTTCTCCTTCGCCGCTGGCACACGTCGCGAGCGCAGCGTCGAGGTCAGCACCGTCGCCGACCTCGAAGTGGCTCTGACGCTTGGCGGTCTCGGCCGAGCGGGCGTCGGCCCAGGCCGCCACGAACCTAGTTCGCCCGGGCCTCCGCGGCCGACCGCGCCTCCCGGCGACCGCCTCGGCCCGGCCGAGAGCTCGCCGACGACCTGGAGGACCTTGGCGGCTTCCAGCTGTGCCTCGATCTGCGACCGGTCCTCCATCGGGAGCGGCACAGGCCGCTCAGGTACGGATCGCCGAGGCGTTCGCGTAGGCGGTCCGCGCCGCGTCGGCAGCCCGGCCCAGGTACAGCCGCTTCCGCTCGTCGTCGTCGCTCAGCCAGAAGTGTGGTGGGCGAGGAGGTCAGGCGGCGATCGACGCCGTCCGGGTCGGAGGACTCGAAGCGCGTCCCGATCCGGCCGTGGAGCCGCGCCCGCAGCCCGAACGGCAGGCTCTCGTACGCGACCTCCTGCGTCGCCACGTGCTTGAACAGGTACGCGTGCTCAGGTCGCGGTCGAGGGCGATGAGGTCGGCGCCGCGGAGCTCGGCCGAGCCGTTCGAGGACCTCGTCGAGCGTTCCCAGCTCCGGGTACGCGCCCGGCAGGACCGGCGCCTCGAACACCCGGCCGACGACGCTCGCGACCTTCAGCGTCCGGCGCGGCCCGTCCGCCATCGAGTCGATCCGCGACAGCACGAGGCTGTGGAGGCTGTCCGGCAGCTCGAGGCGGCGGACCGCCTCGCGAGTCGGCCGGATCGACGCCCTGGCGAGCGATGAAGCTGATCAGCTCCTCGATGTGAGAACGGGTTGCCCGCTCGAGCGCTCCAGCAGCAGGTCGACGAACAGATCGGGATCTCGCTTCGCGTCGGCGTCCGGTCGCGACCTGCTCGAGCTTCAGCCGGATCAGCCCGACGGCGTCCTCGCCGCGGAGCTCGTCGAGGACGATCTCGGCGAAGTCGGGGATCGTCTCGACCCCGATCCCGCCGCCCGGCTCCGTGGCCGGCCGGTAGGCGAGGACGATCAGGACCGGGCAGGTCGGCGCGTCGCCCGGCCGAGGACCTCGAGGAGGTCGCGCGACAGCGGTCGATCCAGTGGCAGTCCTCGAGGACGAGGACGACCGGCCTCGACGCGACCGGCGCGCGCAGGACGATCGCCGAGCAGGTCCTCGAGCGAGGCCTTCCGGAGCTTCCGCGTCCATCGCCGCGCGTCAGCGGCGGGTCAGCGATCTCGACGCCGAGCAGGTCGCCGAGCGAGCGGCGCGCGCGCTCGACGAGTCCGGGATCGATCGCCGCGAGCGATGTCGGATCCGGTCCGCCTGGACGGGCCTCGGAGTCGTCGTCGTCGAGCTTCGAGCAGGCGCCGCCAGATCTCGCGCCAGACGAAGTAGGCTCGTCGTTCGTGCCGAACGACTGGCACTCTCGCCGAACGCGACGAAGAGGCCCGCGCCGGCGCGCGATCCGGACGAACTCCGCGATCAGCCGCGACTTGCCCATGCCGGCGTCGGCCGAGATCCCGACGATCCGCCCGTCGCCGCGCGATCGGCCGCCGCGAGCGCCGCGTCGAGCGTCGCCAGCTCGTCCGCGCCGGCCGACGAGCGTCGAGCTGGTAGCGCGTCTTGCGGCGCGACGCGCCGTTCGAGCGAGCCGGTCAGGGCGTGGCGCGACGATCGGCGCCGACCTTGCCCTTGACGGTCAGGGTCGGCAGCGCCTCCCAGATGAACGGCCTCGCCGGCGTCGCTGGCGGACGTGGTCCTCGACGTAGATCGAGCCCGCCGGCGCGTTCGACATCAGCGCGGGCCGCGAGGTTCACCGCGTCGCCGCAGGCAGACGAAGCGTCCGGCGCATCGCGTGGCCGTAGCGTGCCGCTCCGCAGCCGGCCGTGGGCGATGCCGATCTGGATGTCGCGGGCGTCGGTCGTCTGGTCGAGGTCGCGCAGCTCGAGCGCCGCCGCCGACGGCCCGGGCGGCGTCGTCCTCGTGGGCGACCGGCGACCCGAACGACGCCGTAGAGGTAGGCGCCCTTGTCGCCGAGCGTCAGCTGGAGGACGTTGCCGCCGTAGCCGGCCATGATCGTCTGGGCCCGCCGGACGAACGCGTCGAGCTTCTCGATCGCGTCGGCGTCGTCGCGTCGTAGTCGATGCCGCCGAAGCGCAGGAACACCGGAGTAGGCCGGCCGCAGCTCGGCGAGCAGCTCGCCCGCGCCGGTGCGCATCGCGCTCGTAGACCTCGGGCAGGATCCACGGCGTCACGAGCGCCTCGTCGAGCGCCGGCGGCTCGCTCGACGTCGTGCGTCGGGACGTCGACGTCGAGCGCCTCGACGACGCCGAACGTCCGCTCCGCTCCTCGTCGTGGCGCAGCTCGCGGATCGTGACCGCGGCCCTCGAGCGACGCGCAGCGCCGACGGTCTCGAGCACGACCTCGCCCTTGTCGGCGTGGTGCTCGGCTGTCGGCGAGGTCGTCGATCAGCGCCGCCGGCGAGGACGTCGATCAGCTGGATCTGGGGATCGCCGACGACGAACCGGCGCGCCCGCCCGACCGCGACCGCGACCTTCAGCGCGAGCTGGACCGTCCGTCCCGCCGGCGTGACGGATCCGCCTGACCCGGGCCATCGCCTCCTGCATCGCGAGTCCGGCCGCGGTCGCCCGGGTGCCGTCGTCGCCGTCGAGCCAGCAGGTGATCGCGTCGCCCGAGAAGTAGATGACGTCGCCGCCGCGCCGGTCGAGCTCGTCGATCACGGCGTGGAAGACGCGGCCGAGGTTCGCGGTCAGCTCCTCGGCGCCGCGCTGCGAGCCGAGCTCGTTCGGCGAGCGCCTCGGTGAGCGGCGTGAAGCCCGAGATGTCGGCGAACAGCGCGGAGCCCTCGACGCGGTCGGGCATGTCGAGGTGGCTCGAGCGCCCAGCGCCGGTCGCGCGCGATGTACGCCTCGGGATCGTCGCGGGCGCAGCGTCGACGGCGCGCTCGACGGTGAGTGGTCATCGGACTGCTGAGCATTGTGCGGGTCGCTGTCGATGGGCACGCCGGTTGCGCCGTACACTCGGCCCGTGACCGGCCGCGTCTTCCGTCGCTCGCTCGATCCCGACCTGCCGGTCGCGGTCGAGGCCCGCGACGCCACGATCCGCGACGCGGCCGGGCGCGAGTACCTCGACGCGGCCGGCGGCGCGATCGTCGTCAACGTCGGTCACGGGCGGGCGTCGATCGCCCGGGTCCTCGGGGAGCAGACGGCCCGCCTCGCCGTACGCCCACGGCTCGCGCGTTCACGACCGAGCCGGTCGAGGCCTACGCCGCGGAGATCGGGCCGCACCTGCCGGTCGACGACCCGGCGATCTACCCGGTCAGCGGCGGCTCGGAGGCGATCGAGACCGCGCCTGAAGCTCGGCCCGCGCGTACCACCTCGCCCGCGGCGAGGCCGACCGCTGGATCGTCATCTCGCGCTGGGGCAGCTACCACGGCAACACGCTCGGCGCGCTCGACCTGTCGGGCCGGCGGCCGCTCCGCCGGCCGTACGAGGACTGGCTCGGCCGGTTCCGGCACGTCTCCGACGCCGTATCCGTACCGCGCCGGCGAGCCCGGACGCCACGCGCTCGGCGTCCGGCGCCGGAGCTCGCGGCCGAGCTGGAGCGGGCGATCGAGGCGGCCGGGCCGGGCACGGTCGCGGCGTTCGTCGCCGAGCCGATCGTCGGGGCGACGCTCGCGGCCGCCGTCCCGCCGGACGACTACTGGCCGCGCGATCGCGGAGGTCTGCCGGCGCCACGGCGTGCTGCTCATCGCCGACGAGGTGATGACCGGGTTCGGGCGGACCGGGCGCTGGTTCGGGCTCGACCACTGGGGCGTCCGGCCGACATCCTCGTCGCGGCCAAGGGCGCGACCTCGGGCTACTGGCCGTTCGGGTTCGTCGCGGCGTCCGGCGCGATCCACGACGCGGTCATGGGCGCCGGCGGGTTCGTCCACGGCTTCACGTACTCGCACGCGCCGGGCGGCGCCGCCGTCGCGCGCGAGGTGCTCCGGATCCTCGACGACGGAGGACCTCGTCGAGGCCAGCGCGGGTCAAGGGCGAGCGCCTCGCGGACCTGCTCCACGAGCGGCTCGCGCCGCATCCCGACGTCGGCGAGATCCGCGGCCGCGGGCCTGATGGTCGGCCTCGGAGCTCGTCGCCGACCGCGAGACGCGGGCGCCGTTCCCGCGGGCGGAGCGCCTGACGGAGCGGTCGTCCGGGCGGCTCGCGACGCGGGCGTCCTCGTCTACTCGGGGACCGGCAACGCGAACGGCGTCGACGGCGACACGATCCTGCTGGGGCCGCCGTTCGTCGTCACCGACGACGAGCTGGTCCGGATCGCCGACCGGCCGTGGCGGGCACGCCGACGTCGAGACGGCGAGCCGCGGTCCCGGCCCGCCTAGCGCCGGTTGCGGCTCCCGACGAGGAGCAGGACCCCGATCGCGACGACGATCAGCGGGAAGCGCGATCCCGGAGATGTCGGGCTGGAGGATCTCGGCGCGCGCCGAGCAGGGCGAGGACCGAGCCCCACATCAGCTGCCAGCCCCAGCCGCCGCCGCGCGACGGCGCGGACCGCCGCGATGAACAGGAACGCGAGCCCGAAGCAGAGCGTGCCCCAGCCCGGCCCGAGGTTCGTGCCGGTCGCCGCCTCGTACGTCCGGGCGCGGCGAGCGCCGTCAGGAACGCGCCGGCGTAGAGCGCGATCGTGCCGCGCCGGAACGCCCAGGCGACGAGCGAGGCGATGCCCGCGGCCAGGATCGCGATGTTGCCGAGGCCGCGGTACTGCGGGCAGCGGCCTGCTCGAGGAGGAGCAGGCCGCCGAACACGACGAGGAAGATGCCGATCCACGGCAGGCCCGGCCGGCGCTGCTCGTCGCTGCCCCCAGCGCCACTCGTAGTAGCTGACGCCGGAGCGGTTGCTCGTCGGGCGGTGGGATGCGGGTCGCCATCGCCCGCGAGTCTACGGGACCGATGGTGTCGCGGGCAGGCCCGCAGAGCCTGCGGGCGACGCCGTCGCGGCCGCCCCGGCGCCAGCGTCGAGGCTTCGTCCTCGACGTGGCTGAAGCCGAGCCGGTCGGCGAACCGCCCGAGCGGCCCCGGCGCCCACCAGTTCCAGCTTGCCCAGCAGCCGCATCGTCGCCGGCACGAGCAGGATCCGGACGATCGTCGCGTCGATGGCGACCGCGATCGCCATGCCGACGCCGATGCTCTTGATCGTGATCGATGTCGGCCAGGCGCGAAGGCGGCGAAGACCGATGACCATGATCAGCGCCGCGCCGGTGATGACGCCGGCGGTCTTCGCCAGGCCCTCGGCGACCGACGGCGGTGTTGTCGCCGGTCCGGCGGTACGCCTCCTGGATCCGCGACAGCAGCAGGACCTCGTAGTCCATCGACAGCCCGAAGATGACGCTGAACATGATGATCGGGTTGCCGGCGATGGTGTAGCCGAGCGGCTCGAAGTCGAGGACGTTCGAGAGGTTGCCGTCCTGGAAGATCCAGACCAGCGCGCCGAAGCTGGCGGTGATCGAGAGCAGGGTCATGCATGCACGGCCTTGATCGGGATGACGACCGAGCCGAACAGCAGGAACAGGATGACGCCGCTGGCGAGCAGCGTCAGCCCGATCGCGTACGGGATCGCGGCCGGCCTGGCTGAGACATGAAGTCGTAGCCGCTGGCGGCGAGCGCCGCCGACCTGGGCCGTGACGCCGTCGCCGGCGAGGCCGCCGGACGGCCGGGATGACGGCGGTGCCGGCCGGGCTGACGGCGGCAGCGGGCTGATCGCGTCGAGGCGGACCGTGTCGACCCGCGGACGTAGGTCCTCGAGCGGTCGAGGCGGCGCGCGAGCTCTGGCGGGCAGCTGGTCGCGCGGCAGCGGCGTAGAGCGCGGCGCACCTGCTCGGGCGTCAGTCGGCGCCCCGGTCTGCGGGTCCGTCAGCCTGGCGAACGGGCCCTCGACCCGGTCGACGCCGTCGACGGCGTCGACCGCTCGGCGTAGTCGGCGATCGTCTGGACGTTCGCGGCGTCGGTCGGCGAGCCGGTCGACGTCGGCGAGGATGACGATCGGGCGTCGTCTCGCCCGGCGCGAACTCGGTCTGCAGCGCGACCGCACGCGTCGCGGCTCTCGACGCCCGGCGGGCAGGACCGACGCGTCGGGACGCCCTGCTCGAGGCGCAGGAACGGCGTGCCGAGCGACGAGCAGGAAGGCGAGCGTCGGGATGAGGACCAGCGACCGGGCGGACGCATGACCCAGTGGGCGATCGCTCCCAGCGCGACGTCGCGGGCGGCGTCGCGGCGACGCTCGGGTCGGCCGAGCAGGCCGGACGCGGTCGACGCAGCCCGGCGGTGCCGAGCGAGTTGACGCGCGGCCCGAGCATGCCGAGCGATCGCCGGCAGGAAGGTCAGCGCGTAGAAGACCGAGCGAGGCGACGACGAGCGCGCCGCCGATGCCGAACGAGCGCAGCGCGGCGGCCTCGAACAGCAGCAGCCCGGACAGCCCGATCGCGACGGCGCAGACCGCGAGAACGCGACGGCCTTGCCGGCTCGTCGCGACGGTGACGCTCGACGGCCTCCTCGACGGTCGCGGCCGCGTCGCGCAGCTCCTCGCGGAAGCGGCTGACCATGAACAGCGAGTAGTCGATCGCGAGCGCGAGGCCGAGCATCGTCGCGATGTTCAGGACGTAGATCGCACAGCTCGGTGACTGGGCGACGACGTAGACGAGCGCGAGCGTGCGTCGGGATCGCGAGGCCGGCCACGAGCAGCGGCATGCCCGCGGCGACGAGCGAGGCGAAGACCAGGACCAGGATCGAGCGCGGCGAACGGGAGCGAGACGGACTCGGCCTGGACCGAGTCCTTCTCGGACTGCTCGGCCGGGTCGACGGTCACCGGCGCCGTACGCCGGTCAGCTGGTAGCGTGTAGATCCGGACGGCTGGTCGATGAGCGCGCAGATCGTCGGCGATCGACGTCGACCGCGTCCTCGTCGGTCAGGTCGCGAGGTCGAGGACGACGTAACGCCGTCGTCCCGTCGGTCGAGCTGATGAATCGGTCGTCGCCGGTCTCGGCGTAGCCGATGATCCCGGTGACGTCGGCTGGTCCGCGAGCAGGCGGTCGCAGACTTGATCGCGATCTCCCCTGGAACTCGTGCGGACACGGGCGTCCGCGCCGAGCGCGCCGATCGGAACAGGGCGACGATCGTGAGCCCTGCCGGCGCCGTACTCCGCGTCGAGCCGGGCGCTGGCTGACGGTCAGCCGATTCCGACGTCGGCGTCGAGCCAGCCGCCCGACGACAAGGCGCTCGACGCGCTTGCGTGCGCGAGCATCGCGCGAGGCGGTCGCGAGGACGATCGTGGCGAGGACGACAGGACGATCTTGCGGAAGCGGTAGACGAACGCTCCCCAGCGACGTGAACAGCTCGGGCAGCTCCCCTTGGGCAGCCTGGCAGCCAGTCGGACGGGCGGCAGTCGGTCGTCGTTAAGCTGCCGCACAATAGAGAATGAGCATTCGTTTTGTCAACCCGACAGCGTTAGCTCGCTTGACAATCGTGCCATCCACGGGCTACCGTGGAGCGAGAGCGACCATTCGTTTTCCCAGGAGAGTTGTGCCTCGAGTCAGCGCCCAGCACGAGCAGGAGGTCCGCGAGCGGATCGTCCGTGCGGCGACCGCGTCTTCTCCGAGACGGGTTATCCACCGCGCGACGATCGCAGGACATCGTCCGCGCCAGCGGCCTGTCGGTCGGGGCGATCTACACCGTACTTCGGGCAAGGACGAGCTGATCCCTCGACCTGCGACCTCATCACCGGCACGCGGAGCTCGACGAGCTCGCCCGCGCAGGCTCGCGCCAGTCGACGACTACCGCCGAGCGGATCGCGATCGCCGTCCGCCTGTACGTCGAGACCGATCGAGCCGACTGGCGACGGGTGGCCCGGTCTGGTCGCGCTCGGCCTGGGCGAGGAGGCCGACCGCGAGCCCGGCGATCCGCGAGATGCTCGCTCGGTCGGCGCGAGCGACTGGTCACGGTGCCGGTCAGATGCTGCTCCAGCCAGGGCGTCGTCCGCGGCGAGCTGCCGGCCTGGCTCGAGATCGATGCCGTGACTCGCGGCCGCGCTCGCGCGCTGCATCGACGGCCTGATGCTCCAGCGCATCGAGGCGGGCGACGCGCTACCGCCGCTCCGGAGGCCGAGCGGCGGCGCACGGCCATCATCGAGGTCCTGATGGCCCGCGCGACAGCCGCGAGCGACCGACCGCCGCCCCGCGATGCGGCCGGAGCGAGCGCGCGCCTCGTGACCGTCGCCCGCATGGCCCACGTCCAGACCGTCCGCGGTCCCATCGACCCGCTGACCTCGGGTTCACGCTCTGCCGCACGAGCACACGCAGATCGCGCTCTGGCACGTCGAGGCCGCTGGGACTACTGGCAGCTGACCCGCGACGAGCCGGTGATCGTCGAGGAACTGGCTGCGTTTCCGGCAGCCGGCGGGCAGACGGCTCGTCGACCTGACGCTGCCGGCGTCGGGCGCGACCCGGCCTGGCTCGTCGCGGCTGTCGCAGGCGACCGGCCTGCACGTCGTCATGGGCTGCGGCTGGTATCGCGACCGCCTACTACCCGGCCTGAGGCCCTGGATCGACCGCGCTCGTCCGACGACCTCGGCCGACGAGCTGGTCCGCGAGATGCGACCGAGGGTGGGGAGACGGGCGTCCGGCCCGGGATCATCGGCGAGATCGGGACGGACAAGCCGTGGGTCTCACCGGCGCGAGGAGCGCGTCCACCGCGCGGCCGCCCGGCGCCGCCCGCCGGACCGGGCTCGCGATCACGACCCACGCGGTCCAGTCGACGGTCGGGCTCGACCAGCTCGACATCTTCGAGGAGCAGGGCGCCGACCTAGCGCGGGTCGTCATCGGCCACGCGGACTCGTACCCGCTCGCCCGACTATCACCTGGCGATCGTCGAGCGCGGCGCTGATCTCGAGTTCGACTTCCTCGGGATGACGCTTCACGCCGCTCGAGCGTCACGGCGAGGCCGGATCGTCGAGTCGACCTCGCGACCTGCTGGCACGCGGCCACGCCGAGCCGGATCCTGCTCTCCCAGGACGTCTGCCACGACTCGCAGCTCGAGCGCTACGGCGGCAACGGCTACGCTACCTTGCCGACGCGTTCCTGCCGCGTCTGCCTGCGGCCGGCGTGTCGGACGCCGAGATCCGGACGATCATCGGTCGACAACCCGCGGCGGCTGCTGACGATCCCGTAGACCGGCGCGCGTCGGCGGCGCCGCGGCCGATCAGCCCGCGTGGATCGCCTCGACCGAGAGCTCGACGTTGCCCGCCAGCGCCCGCGAGATCGGGCAGCCGTCCTTGCGCCGCCTTCGGCCGCCGTCCTGAACGACTCCTCGGTCGCGCCCGGCACGTCGCCGCGGACCGTGATGTGGGCGTTCTTCGACGGTCCAGCCGGCGCTCAGTCGTGTCGGCCGTGACGTCGACCGAGACCGAGAGCCGAGGCGGGCGGCGTCCCGGCCTTCGCGAGGATGTTCGAGCAGGCCATCGCGCAGCAGGCGGCGTGGGACGCCGCGAGCAGCTCCTGGGCGTCGTCATCGCCGTCGGCTCTCGCCGATCCGCGCGATTCCCAGCCGATCGGCAGGTCGACGAAGATCCCGGGTGGTCGCCGCCGGTCACGCCTGCCGCCGCCCTTGAGCAGGTCACCGCTCCAGGTCGCTTACGGCTCGTGTCGTCGCTGCCATCGGGCATCCTCCAGGAAGCGGGTCATTCGGGCGAGTGGGGACCATCGTCCCACAGGCGCTACGTGCCGTCCGCGTGGGGGCCGGGCGGGTGCGGTGCGGACACGGTGGCGTCACACCGGGCGACGCCGCGCGGCACCGGCGGCGCGAACGATAGAGCCGGACCAGTCGGGACGCGTGCCCATACCGCTCGGCGGGCCGGCCGCGCGATCGTGTCGGCATGTCCCGCCGTGCCGTCACGCGACCCGACGCGCGCCTCGTTCGCGCTCGGCGCGCGCCTCGCGGCGGTCGCGATCCTCGGCCTCCTCGCCGCTTCGCTTCGCTCGGCGCTCGCGCGGCGCAGCCGCGAGCCGACCCGTGGACGATCGACCAGGCGGAGCAGGCGATGGTCGGCCTGCTGAACCAGGACCGGACGGCTGCGGGCCTCGTGCCCGTCCAGAGCCGATCCGCGGCTGATGGCGATCGCCCGGGCGCGCTCGGTCGACATGGCGACGAAGCACTACTTCAGCCACACCCAGCCCGACGGCCGGATGCGTCTTCGACATCCTCAGCGCCCAGCACATCGCCTGGTACGGCGCGGGCGAGATCATCGCCTGGAACAACTACCCGGCCTCGAGATCTGTCGACGGCGAACGCGAACTCGCAGTGGATGAACTCGCCGGGCCACAAGGCGATCGTCCTCTCGACGACGACTCAACTACGTCGGCGTCGGGCTCGCGATCGACGCCTCGACCGGCAAGAAGCTCTGGACGGCCGTCTGCATCAAGGGCCCCGACCGGACCGGCGCCGCTCGATCGACGACGCGCAAGCCGACGGCGTCCGCCCGGCGCGACGCCAACGCGACGAAGCGGGTACGTCAGCTGGACCGGCGCGGACGTCCGGCTCCAGGTCCTGACGTCCGGGCTTCAACTACTGGCAGGTCCAGCGGCAGGACCGATGGCGGGGCCTGGACGACGGTCTGCGCGAGCACGACGAAGCCGTCGATGACGCCTCGATACTCGCCGGCGGCCACAGCCTACGAGTTCCGGACGGCGGGCCGCGACAAGGCCGGCAACTGGGGCGCAGTGGTCGTCGCGTCCGGACGACGCTCGCCGCGACCGCTCGGGGTCGGTCTCGACCGGGCGCTGACCTTCGGCGCCTCGGCGGTCCGGCCTCAGGCCGGAACGCGCACCCTCGACCGCTCGTTCCGTCCGGCCGTGCCCGCCTGACCTGCGTCGCCCAGCGCCCGCAGCCGGGCGGTCCGCGGCCACGCGACCCGGTCTCACGACCCGCGAACGCTCGATGCGCGTCGAGCGCCTCCGGCGAGGCGCAACGGCGAAGGCCTCGTCCGCGAGCGGGTCGAACCCGTCCTGCCACCACACGCCGAGGACGCCCAGCACCCCGGCCTTGCGATCCGACCCGCGGCTCGATCCGCCGACGAGCCGGTCGCCGTAGAGCATCGGCGGGACGTAGTAGCCCCATCGCCGCTTGGGGCCCGGGACGTAGACCTCCCAGACGTAGTCGAAGTCGTAGAGCGACCGCAGGAGCAGCCCGGTCCCAGACGAGCGGGTCGAGCGGCCCGAGGAACGCCGACGCGCGATCGCGCGCCGGGCGGAGTCCCGGCAGCGACCTCTCGCCTGCGCCTGTCGCAGCAACGCGTCTCGCCTGCGACGATGAACCGGGCGACCCTCTCACGCCGTCGATCGTCGACCGGGAGCTGGCGTCCGGCCTCGACCAGGTCGTTGAGGGCGAGCTTCCGAGTCGCCGTCCCCATCGGCAGCCCGTCCTCGACCCCGGAGCTCCGCGCTAGAAATACGTCCCGCGAAGAGCTCGTACGCGCCCGAGGCGCCCAGCAGCCCGTGGCCGCGGTAGCGCGACAGCAGCTTGTGGCGGACCTGTTCGCGCGGCGGATGCCGCTCGGCGAGGAGCTCGGCCGGGAACAGCCGCTCGATCAGGTCGTAGACCGCGCTGGTTGCCGTCGCGCCGGGCGATGCCGAGGATGCCGGCCTCGGCGAGCGCCTCGAGGATCGCCCGGACCTGGTTCGTCGGGCCGCCAGTACCAGTCGATCGCCTCGCGCGGCTCGACGTCGCGTCGACGACAGCGGCCCGGTCGTCCGGATCCGGTCCAGAGCTCCTCGACGAGCGGCGGCGTGCTCGTCGAACGTGCCGCCCTCGTGGCTGGCGCGCTCCCGGTCCCAGGCTGATCCGGTACCACGGGAGCTCGGCGGTCGGCAGCGATCGAAAGCATCTTGTTGTACGCCTCGAACAGCCGGCGCTCCTCGTACAGCAGCAGCGTCGGTCCACTCGCGGCGGTAGCCCGCGATCCGGCGCGAGCAGGACGAGGTCGTGGTTGCGGCCGGCGATCGTCGATCGGGTCGAACTGGATCGAGCCCAGCCGGTCGAGAGACGGCCCAGGACGCTCGCCGGCTCGGCGGGCAGCGACCGCGGCGGGCGAGGAGGTGGTGGAGCGCGAGGTAGCGCCGGGCGACGTCGCGCGAGAGCTCGAGCGGGACGGGGCGCTGCCGTTCGGCGCGTCGGAGGTCGGCATGCGCAGACGAGTAGCTCGGAGACTCTGACAGAAGCGCGTCGACTATCGGAGGATGCTCGACGAGCCGATCGATGAGCAGGATCTGGGTGGGCTTGACGCGGCGCTTGCGCCTCGTCGACGTCGAACCACTCGACCCGGTCGATCTCGGGAACGTCCATGCTGCCCAGGCCCGGCGGCCAGACCATCTCGAACGTGTTGCTGTCCGCCGTCGCCGGGTCGAGGTCGCCCTCGAGGCCCAGGCGTGGACGACCTTGCCGCCCTTCTGGACGATGCTGCCGCAGCTCGATCGGGTCGCCGTCCGGCGGGCGGTTGCCGGTCTCCTCCTCGAACTCGCGCCGGGCGACCGCGATCGAGCTCCTCGTCGCCCGTCGGCCTCGCCCTTGAGGATCGTCCAGTGGCCGGCGTCGCGGTTCGTGAAGAACGGCCCGCCGGGGTGAGCCGAGCAGGACCTCGAGCCGACCGCTTCGCGAGCGCGGAACGAGCAGGATTCCCGCGCGCTGTCCGTGGTGCCATGACCGACAACGACGCGGACCTGCGATAGGCCTGCAAGCCCGTTGCACGAACAGGCCTACGGCGCGTGACGCGTCGACCGCGACAATCCGACAGCAGCATGAGCACAAGGAGGGCTGGGATGCCAGAGATCACCCTGCCGGAGGTCAAGCTGCCGGACGTCAAGCTGCCGGACGGCTTCCGCGAATGTCGAAGGACGACTTCGCTCAGTGCAGTTCGGGAGGTCAAGCTCCCGAAGAACCATCAAGATGCCCGACGTCGACCTGTCCGACATCGACCTTCCGGACGCGATCACCGATGCCGGATGCCCGGCCGGGCGGCGCCCGAGCCCGCTGGTGCCGATCGTCGCGCTGACGGTCGTCGGGACGCTGATCGCCGCGGTCTGGTGGCTCGTCACCTCGTCGACGACGACGGGGCCCCGGATCCGGCCGCGCGGTCGACGACGTGAAGAAAGCCGGATGGTGGCGGCAGAACGGCCTGATCCGCTACGGCGACGAGGCGCAGCTCGAGCAGCCCCTCGTCAGCCAGGCAGCCGATCGCCGAGCTGACCCGTTCCACATCGGCGACATGGGCGGCCTGCCTGTTGATGCCGCATGCCGGTCGAGTCAGGCGCGTCGGCCTGACCGACGCCACCGCACATCGATGAGGCGCCGTCCGGTTCTCGGGCAGCGCCTTCTTCGCCTCCGGCGCGAGCGTCGTTGACCGGCGCTAATCCCGATAATCTGACTCGGAATTGCCGAACCATGACGGCCTCTGGCCGGGAGTCTCCATTGACCGCGACGCGCGAGCTCGTCACCGACCAGCGCGACCAGTTCGCCTTCCACGACGACATCGTCTACCTGCGCGAGACGAAGCGCGGGCCTGACGCGCGCGACCGTCGAGGAGATCAGCGGCTTCAAGGGCGAGCCGGACTGGATGCTCCAGTACCGCCTCCGCGCGTACGAGCACTTCCTGAAGCGGCCGATGCCGACCTGGACCGACGGCCTCGACCAGATCGACTTCGACAAGATCGTCTACTACCGCAAGCCGTCCGAGCGCGAAGAGAAGTCGTGGGACGACGTCCCCGACCAGATCAAGGCGACGTTCGAGCGGCTCGGCATCCCCGAGGCGGAGCGCAAGTTCCTCGCCGGCGTCGGCGCCCAGTACGACTCCGAGGTCGTCTACCACTCGGTCAAGCGAAGAGCTGACGAAGATCGGCGTCGTGTTCATGGGCACCGACCAGGCGCTCAAGGAATACCCGGACATCTTCCGCAAGTACTTCGGCACGGTCGTCCCGGCCGAGGACAACAAGTTCTCGGCGCTCAACACGCGCGGTCTGGTCGGGCGGCTCGTTCGTCTACGTCCCGAAGGGCGTCGAGGTCCCGCTCCCGCTGCAGGCCTACTTCCGGATCAACGGCGAGAACACCGGCCAGTTCGAGCGGACGCTGATCGTCGTCGACGAGGGCGCCAAGGTCCACTACATCGAGGGCTGCACGGCCCCGATCTACGCGACCGACTCGCTCCACGCGGCCGTCGTCGAGGTCGTCGCGCTGCCCGGCTCGAAGGTCCGCTACACGACCATCCAGAACTGGTCGAACGACGTCTACAACCTCGTCACGAAGCGCGCCCACGCGCTACGAGAACTCGCACGGTCGAGTGGATCGACGCGAACACCGGCTCGCGCAAGACCGTGAAGTTCCCGGCGATCTACCTGCGCGGCGAGGGCGCCACGCGCCGACATCATCAGCGTCGCGGTCGCCGGCAAGGGCCAGCACCAGGACACCGGCGCCAAGGCCGATCCACCTCGCGCCCGAACACGACGCTCGCGGATCGTCTCGAAGTCCGTCTCGAAGGACGGCGGCCGGGCGACGCTACCGCGGCCACCTCAAGGTCGTCGCCGGGCGCGACGAACGTCGTCGCCAGCGTCCGCTGCGACGCGCTGATGCTCGACGACCAGCAGCCGCAGCGACACGTACCCGTACATCGACATCCAGGAAGACGACACGACGATGACCCACGAGGCCACCGTCGGCAAGATCAGCGCCGAGCAGGTCTTCTACCTGATGAGCCGCGGCCTGACCGAGAACGAGGCGCACGAACCTCATCGTCCAGGGCTTCCTCGAGGTGTTCACGAAGGAGCTCCCGATGGAGTACGCCATCGAGTTCAACCGCCTCGTGAAGCTCGAGATGGAGGGTCGCTCGGGTGACGGACGCGCCGCCGCGGCCGCGGCTCGCCGCGGCCGCCGGCGCGCCCATCGGATCTCACGCTTCACGCTCAGACGCGGCCCTCGTCGAGGCGCTCGCCGCCGAGCGAGCCGGCCTGGCTCGCGGCCGACCGCCGAGCGGCCTTCGCGCGCTTCGCAGGCGCTGCCGATCGAGATCGAACCAGCTCTACACGCCGTACGTCGACCTGCGGACCGCCGACCTCGGCGGTCGTCGCCGTGTCGCGACGGCCGACCGGCTCGACCGCCGCGCGGCGCTGCCGGGCGACCCGAGGACGTCGCCGGCCTCGCCGCGATCGCGGAGGACCGCGTCGAGCGTCGCGCTCGACGACCGACGTCCGGGCAGCCGGCGTCGTCCTCGACACGCTCGGCGGCTCGTCGCGCGACGAGCGCTCGCGCGGCGCCTGCTCGGCCGACGAGCGTCGCTGCCCGCTCGACGACAAGCTCGCCCAGCTCGACCCGGGCCGGCTGGAACCAGGGCGTCGTGCTCCACGTGCCGGCCGGCGTCCGCCTCGACGCGCCCGATCGTCGTCCGCTGGGCCGGTCGGCGAGCCGGGCCGCGCGCTCCTGACCCGGACGATCGTCGAGCTCGGCGATGGCGCCGGCGATCGCTCGTCGAGGAGCTCGTCGCCGTCGGCGCGCCGCGATCGCGGTGAGCCGCAGGCGCTCTTCACCGGCACGCTGGAGGTCCGTCTCGGCGCGCGGCGCGGAGCTCGCGCGTCGCGAGCCTCCAGGACCTCGCCGACGCGGACGGTCGCGTTCCAGCACCGCCACGCCGTCGATCGGCGAGGGCGCCACGCTCCACTGGGCGCTCGCCCAGCTCGGCGCGCGGCTCGTGCGCAGCCGCGTCGACAACCGGCTCGACGGCGACCGCAGCTCCGTCGAGCAGGTCGAGATCGTGTTCGGCGGCCGAGGACCAGCTGTTCGACCTGACCTCGTACACCGCGCCACATCGGCCGCGACACGACCGGCAACCTCCTGTCGAAGGGCGCCCTGCTGGACGCGACGCGCAGTCGTACATGAAGGGCCTGATCATCATCGAGAAGACGCGCGGTCGGGACCGACAGCTTCCTCGGCGAGTTCGGGATGAACCTCTCGAAGGCAGGCCCGCTCGGTCGCGATCCCGTCGCTCGAGATCGACCAGCCGGACTGCCGCCGGGCGGCGCACTCAGTCTCGGTCGGTCCGATCGACGAGACGCAGCTCTTCTATCTCGAGAGCCGCGGCATCCCGCCCGACGAGGCGCGCAAGTTCATCGTCCTCGGCTTCCTCGAGCCGGTCGTCGCGCGGGTCCCGCTCGAGCCGGCCCGGGACCGGCTGCGCGAGCTGCTCGAGGCGAAGTGGGACGCGGGCGCCGGCGCGACCGCGGCCACCGCCGGCGCCGCGGCGATCGCCCGGCGACGCCGGCTCGCGTGAGGCGGATCGACCTGCTCGGCGTCGACGAGGTCGCCGACGGCGACGATGAAGATGGTCTGTCGTCGACGGCACCGACCAGGTCCTCGTCGATCCAACACGAGCGGCGAGTTCACGCGACCCAGGGCGTCTGCACGCCACGAGTACTTCGAGCTCGACAAGGGCTTCCTGACGGCCGGCACGCTGACCTGCGCGCTCCACCTGTCGCGGTTCGACCTGACGAACGGCGAGCCGCTCGACCCGCCGGCCGAGCTGCCGCTCGAGGTCTACCCGGTCGTCGTCGAGGACGGCCGGGTCCTGATCGAGGTCCGCGACGGCCCGCTGCCAGCGAGCAATAGCCCGGCGAGTTACGGCGTCGGCGACCGGCGCGAGCGTCAGGATGCCAGCCGTGGACACGGTCCGATTCGGCCGGCGGCGAGGCGCTTCGACGACGCCGCGGCTGGCGGCAGGCTGCCTCGGCTGGGGTCCCACATCTCGCGCGTCGAACGCGGTCACGCGGCGAGCTGACTCGCGGCCTCGAGGCGGCGAAGGGTCGGTCGGCGACTCTTGCGTGGAATGGCGACTCGCTCGACCGCCTGCTGGATGCCGACCATGCCGCGCTCGTCGACATCGTCGCCGCGACGCTGCGAACGCTCAGTGGCTGGTCGCAGTCGAGGTCTCGTTCAACATCCGTGGCGAATGGGGCTCGATCGACGTCATCGCGTTCCACCAGCGACCGGCGTAATCCTCGTCGTCGAGGTCACAGTCGGTCGTCCCGGACCTTCAAGCGACGATCTTCACCCTCGACCGGAAGACGCGGCTGGGTCTGGAGATCGCGGCCGAGCGCGGATGGTACGGTCGATTGGTGGGTCGGCTCCTCGTTGTCGCCGACGGCGGCACGACACGGCGACGAGTCGCCGAGCACCAGGCCATCTTCGACGCTGCGTTTCCAGCCCGGACGGCGGCGGTGAAGCGCTGGCTCGGTCGACCGGACGCGTCGAGGCCATTCTCCGGCCTCTGGTTTCTGGCAAATGTTCGCCAGACGAAGCGCTCGGACGAGTTGCCGGCCGGGTGACCCGACCGCGAGCGTGACGGCCGGGCTCCGGTGAGCTTTCCGGCAAATGGCGATAACCGGTACCGATTGCCAGCGATTCATCTGCCGAACGGTCAGGACACGATCATTTGCCGAAAACGGGGGCAGGTGCGTACCGCGGCGGCGCGCGAGCAAACGTGCGATCGCCTCGGCTACGGGGTCAGCGCGTCAGGCGCTTCGTCAGCGAGCCCTGCGACCGCCTGGTCCGTGAACGGGAACGGGACCGTCGTGCCGGCCGCCCAGTCGTCGATCAGGTCGCCGTAGTGGCTGTCGCCGGGTTGCCGCTCTGGCCGGTCGTCTGGACGATCCGCGGCGCCGTCGACGGTCGGCCCATGTCGATCAGCAGCTTGTAGGACGGCAGCGTCGTGACCTCGAACGAGGCTCGCCGGTCCCGACCGGGCACGAACGTCAGGTCGTCCGGGTCGGGATACGACCCGATCGGTCCGGTAGTAGTTGTTGCGGACCGCGCCGGCCGCGCCCGGCGACCGGCGCACCGGGCCCTTGTTGAAGTACCACTCGAGCGGCCCGATCCCGCTCTCGCCCAGCGTCTGCTCGCGGAACACGGCCTGGTGGACGCGGCCCACGTCAGTCCTTCGGGTCGCCGTAGGCGCCCGCAGGTCGGCGCCGGCGTGCGTCGAGGCGCGCGCGGCGATGACGTCGGGCGCGGTCTCGGTCCGGCCGGTCGTCGTCTGTGTCGTCCCACCACCGGCGACGTCGGGTGGTCGAGCAGCCCGATCGTCGCCTGCCACGACGCCCCGCTCCCGACAGTCGCGGGCGAGGTCGCCCAGGCTCGTCGTCGAACGAGGCCGCGGATCAGCCGGTACTCGAACTCGGAGATGCGCGGTCGCGCCGATGCTGTCGGTCTCGGCCCAGCCGTCCCACGAGGTGATCGCTCGAGGACGCGCCTGGCCGTCGGGCGTCGCCGGTCGATGCCCGCGAGGTGCGGGACGGACGAGCTCGGCCCGGAGGACGCGTCGCGTCGTTCTGGATGCCGGCCATCTCGTCCATCGTCGCGCCGGTCCGCCGTCGGCCTCGTCGATCATCGTCGGGATCCGCGAGGCGCGATAGCCCGGGTCCCACTCGCTGCGCGACGTAGTACGGGTACTCCGGCGTCGACTGCGGCGTTGTTGGCCGACGACGATCGTACCGCTCGGCGGGTCGAGCTGGGTCGGGAGCTTGTCGGTCGGGATCGTAGCCGGCCCATTCGTGCTTGCCGTCGCTGCCCGATCGCGGCGCGGTCGCCCTGGTCCGCGCCGTCGGCCCGGATCGGGATGCGGCCGGGCAGGACGTAGCCGATGTGGCCGTCGACGTCGGCGTAGACGAAGTTCTGGGACGGGCGCGCCGTAGGTCGCGAACGCGGCCTTGAACTCGTCGAAGTTCGAGGCGGTCTGGAGGTTGAAGATCGCCTCGAACGTCCCGTCGACGTGCGTCGGTCGCCGTCCAGCGGAGGGCGAGGAGCGGCGCGTCCTTGAGGCGCGTGTCGACGTCGTTGAGGATCGGCGCCGTGGCGCGTCGCCCGGACGTCGAGCTCGACGTCGGCGCCGCGCCGGCGACCTTGATCGTCTCGTGCCGGACCGCGAACGGGATCGACTCGCTCTGCCGACGACGTAGCTGTCGGCGTCGCGCCGGGTCGGCTGTACTCGACGAACAGGTCCTCGACGTCCGGGTCGACGTTCGTCGCGCCCCACGCGATCCGGGCGTTGTGGCCGAGGACGACGCCGGGCACGCCCGGGAAGGTCACGCCGGCGACGTCGCACGGGCAGGTCTGCGCTGATCGGTCCGGCAGTGGAGGCCGTTCGATGAACCAGACCGACGGCATGCCGATGCCGAGATGCGGGTCGTTGGCGAGGAGCGCCGTCTCCGTCGTCGTCCTGTCGACGGGCCGACGACCCAGTCGTTCGAGCCGACGCTCGTGGTCGCCGGCGAGTCCCGTCCGCCCGCGTCGAGGCCGGCAATCGCGAGGATCCGCTGCTCGCCGGTCGGCGACGTCGCGCCAGGCGGCGTCCCGTCGCCGGGCGTCGCCAGTGCGTACCTGCGGCGGCGGTCGCGCCGGATCCGACGCCGGTGCCGCCGTCGCGGCGGCCTCGGTCGCGCACGCCCCGCCCGCGCGCCCGCGCCGCTCGGGGTGATCACCGGCATCGATCGGGTCGTACGGCGGGAACAGCTCGTCGGTCCGGGCCGGGTCGCCGAGCTTCTCGTCGGCCAGCATCCGGAAGACCTCGCTGTCGAAGTTGCCGCCGAGCTGCCACGCCTGGACCTTCTGCCAGGCGAGCGTGTCGACGCGCGGTCCACGGCTCCGAGGTCGTAGCCGCCGACCCCGCCGATCCCGGCCTTCATGCCGGTGACGACGAACGCCAGGCCGACAGGCCCGCCGCGGTGGTCCTCGATCCAGGCGTTCACGCCGCTCGGCGTAGGCGTCGAGGCGCGGCCCGCGACTCGGCCGACAGCGCGGCGAGGTCGCGCTCCGCCGACTCGCCGCCAGCCGAGCGTCCGGATGAACTCTGTCCTCGTCGAGCGTGCTCGCGCCGAACAGCTCGGACAGGCGGCCGCGCCGAGATGTGCCGCCAGACCTCCATCTGCCACAGCCGCTCCTGGGCGTGGACGTAGCCCTGGGCGAGGAACAGGTCGTGCGGGTGTCGGCGTAGATGCTGACGATGCCGTTCGCGTCGCGAGTGATCGGTCACGGCTGGTGCCGAGCCCGGGATCTGCGATCGCGCCGGTCGCTGCTGGGAGCAGCGCGCGGATGCGTCGCGCCGACGATCCCGGCGACGACGCCGGCGACGACGACGAGGACGACGAGCAGGATGCGGAGCAGCCGCCGACGATCCTCACGACACGCTCGACCTCCAGCTCCCGGCGGCCGCCGCCAGTCTGCCGGACGCAGTGACGCCCCGTCACGCCGGCAGGACCGTGCCCAGGCCGCGCTCGACGGCCGGCCGAGGATCGCCGCCCGAACACGAGGTCGGCCAGGCCGACGCCGAGGTGGCTGACGACGACGCGGCCGTGAGCCGGCCGCGGCGTGCCCGCGACGATCGCCTCGCCGATCGTCGCGCGTCGGATCCGGGTAGCCGTCGAAAGTTGCCGGCGTCGCGGTTGGCGAGGAACTGCTCGCGCTGGTCGACGAGGAAGAGGGCCGCCTCGCGCGCGACCTCCGCGGCGCAGTACGTCGCGTAGTCGACCGGCGACGACGAGCGCGTCGCGGCGCCAGCCAGTCGTCGGTCATGACCTGGCGCTCGACCGGGCGCCGAACGACGCGGCGGTGACGACGACGTCGGCCGCGTCGCGGACCGCGCGGGCCGAGTCGGCGCGACCGCGCCGCGCCGATCCCGTCGGTCGCGCGGCGCCGCGTCGGCGAGCGCCGCCGCCCGCTCCGGGTGGCGGTCGAAGACGTCAGCTCGGCGCCGGGCAGCACTGCGCCGAGGACCGGCGAGGTGGCTGTGGCCCTGGACGCCGGCGCCGATCAGCGCAGCCGCGCGCGGCGCGCCGTCCGACACCGCGGCGCGAACCGGCGGATCGCGCACGCCGCATGACGGCCGCCGTCCGCTCGGCGGTGATCGGCCCGCCGTCGAGGATCGCGGTCGGCACGCCGGTCGCGGGTCGTTGAGCACGACGAGCCGCGTGGATCGCGGGCAGGCCCGCGCGCGCGGTTGGTCGGGAACCCGGCGATCCACTTCATGCCGACGAGGTCGTCGGCGCCAGCCGGATCGGCGCCGCGCAGGTAGGCCGGCATCGCGTGGGCGAACGAGCCGCCGGGCCGGGGATGGACGCCGATCTTCGGCGGCAGCTCGGCGTCGGCGACGAGCGCGACCATCGTCCGCTCGGCGAGCCGCAGCCGCTCGTCGAGCGGCGGCATCGCCGCCGTCGACGTCGGCGCGCCGATCAGGTAGCGCAGCGCGTCCGGATCCGTCGACCGGCATCGTCCGGAGTCTAGCGTCGGCCGGCCGAGCGCCAGTCGCGCCGGTACGATGCGATCCGATGCCCCCGATCGACGTCGCCCAGAGCCTCGACAACCTGCGCCTCGAGCGCGACGCGATCCTCCTCTACGACGCGCTCGGCGCGATCGAGAAGGACGACGCAGCCGCGCCGCACGCGTTCCGGCGGATCGCCGGCAACGAGCGCCGCCACGCCGACGTCTGGGCCGGCGAAGCTGCGAGGCGCCGGCGCCGACGTGCCGCCGGCGCCGACCCGGCCCCGGCTGCGCGTCGCGATCATCATCCTGCTCGCCCGCCTGTTCGGGACGCGCGCCGTGAGCGACCTCGTCACGCGCGCTCGAGGGCGACGAGGAGGACATCTACGGCGAGCCAGTCGCTCGCCGGAGGTCGCCGCGATCGCCGCCGACGAGCGCGAGCACGCCGAGATCTGGCGCCGAGCTGAGCGGCAGGGCGTCCCGGACGCCGCGATCGCGACGCGACATCGCCGCGCACGCGAGCGCTGGCACCGCGTCCGGGCCGGTCGGGGACGCTGCGGGCGGTCATCTTCGGCGTCAGCGACGGGCTCGTCAGCGAACCTCGCCCTCGTCATGGGCGTCGCCGGCGCGTCAGCGCGGCGAGCCCGGGCTCGTTCATCCTGCTCGCCGGCATCGCCGGGCTGCTCGCCGGCGCCTTCAGCATGGCCGCCGGCGAGTACATCTCGATGCAGAGCGCAGCGCGAGCTGTTCGAGCGCCAGATCGCGCTCGAGCGGGCCGAGATGGAGGCGATGCCCGAGGAGGAGGAGGCCGAGATGGCCGCGCTCTACCGCGCCGAAGGGCTTCACGCCGGACGAGGCCGACGGCGATCGCCGCACCGCCTGTTCGAGGACCCGGAGCGCGCGCTCGACACGCTCGATCCGCGAGGAGCTCGGGCCTCGATCCCGGACGAGCTCGGCTCGCCGTCGGGCGCCGCGGCCGGCTCGTTCGTCGCGTTCGCGCTCGGCGCCGTCGTCCCGGTCATCCCGTACCTGCTCGGCGTCGGGGTCGGCGCGTTCGTCGCGAGCGATCGTGCTGAGCCTCGTCGCCGCTGTTCGGTGGTCGGCGCCGCGCGTCGAGCCTGCTGACCGGGCCGCGGCGTGCTGTTCTCCGGCGTCCGCCAGGTGCGGCATCGGCGCGGCCGCGGCGCTCGTGACGTATCGCCGTCGGCTCGCTCATCGGCGTCGGCGGCCGCGTGAGCGCGTGACCGACGAGCGTGCGCAGCCGGCTGCGGGCGAAGGGCCTCGACGCCGGCGCCCTGGTCGAACGGGCCGGGCGACCGCTACGGGCGCACGACCACGACTACGACAAGGTGATCGTCGTCGAGCGCGGCTCGATCGCGTTCGGGCTGCCGGACGCCGGTCAGTCGGTCGAGCTCGCCGACCGGCGATCGACTCGAGCTGCCGGCCGGGACGCGCCACGACGCGCGTCGTCGGGCCGGACGGCGTGACCTGCCTCGAGGCGCACCTGCCCGCGGGCCGCTTCGACGCCGGTCGCTCGCCGTGCGGCCGGGAGTGGTGACGGCGGCTGGAAGCCGAACGAGCCCCGAGACGGAACGGAGGTCGGGGCCTCGTGGAGTTAGAAGCTATCGGGCCGTCGGTTCACGCGGTCGACCGTAGCGCGACCCAGATCCGAGATCGTCGATCTCGAGGATCCGCCTGACGGCGCGGATCCTCATTGCCCAGCACGATGCTGAGAACTGAGAACAGCGCCAGGGACCAGAGTCCGATTACGATCATCGAGATACCTCCGCTGCGTGGTCGCCGCGGACTCGAGAGATCCCGTCGCTGAGTGCGGCGGACCGACGATCAGATTGTCTGCTGTCGATGATTACCTAACGGATCTGGTGATCGACAACCGATCTGCCTGACGAATAGGAGTAGATGGCGACGCAGGACGACCGGATCAGTGCGAACGACGCCCGGATCCTCGACGTCCTCCAGCGCGACGGCCGGCGGCCTACGCGGACCTCGGCGCGGACGTCGGGATGAGCGGTCCGTCCGCCCACGAGCGGGTCAAGAAGCTCGAGGCGCGCGGCGTCATCACGCGGCTACGCCGCGGTCGTCGACCCGGCGCGCCGTCGGCTTCGGCATCCTCGCCTTCTCGCTGGATCACCCAGGCGCCCGGCACGGCCGCGATCGACCTGACCGACGACTTCGCGCGCGATCCCCGAGATCGAGGAGTGCCACCACATCGCGGGCGAGGCCGGACTACCTGCTCAAGATCCGGGCCCGCGACACGACGCGACTCTCGAGCGCGTCCTGCGCCAGGTCCAGGCGTCGCGCCACGTCTTCACGACCGAGACCGACGTCGTCCTCTCGAGCGGCTTCGAGCGGCGCCCGCTCCAGCTGTCCGCCGAAACCGACGGAGCCGAGCGGAGCGTAGACGATGGCAGGCGACCGTCACGACGCAACGACGACGCGGCCCTCGTTCGCGACGGTCGCGGCCGGGTCGCAGGACGCCCTGGCGGCGCTCTACGACCGGCACGTCGACGCCGGTCTACGCGGCGGCGATCCGGCTGACATCAGATCGGCAGGTCGCCGAAGAGGTCGGTGCAGGAGACGTTCCTCGCCCTCTGGAACCGGGCGGAGCTCTTCAATCCGGCGACCGGGTCGCTCGCGGCGTGGCTTCACACGATCGCCCGCAACCGGACCGTCGATCGGCTCCGGGCCGCGGGTCGTCGACCGCAGCCTCGTGCCGCTCTCGTCGGCCGCCGGGGCCGGACGAGCACGACAGCGCGCGGCGCTGGAGCGGATCGCCGCCGAGCGGCACGGTCCTGGGCAGGGCGGACGCTCGGATCCAGGCCCGAGGGCGAGCTCGCGGCGGCGGAGCTACGCGACGTGATCCGCGTGCGCGCTGGCCCAACTGCCGGAGCACGAGCGGACCGCGCTCGTCCTCGCGTACAGCGCGGAGCTGACCCGAATCGGAGATCGCGGAGCGGCTAGGGCTGGCCGCTGGGAACGGTGAAAACGCGGACGCGTCGGGCATTGATGCGAATGCGCGAGGTCCTGAGCGCCGAGCTCGGGCCCGCGGCGGAGCTGGCACCGGTGGCGGTGCCGGCACTCGAGAGAGATGGATCGGTGACGGGGAGAGATGGAACACGCAGAGGCGCGAGGCGTCCTCGAACTAGCGGCGAGTCGAGCCAGACGGCTTCGACCGACTCGCGGCAGGCGACACGGCGGACGCGGCGGCCCTCGCGGGCCACCTCGCTGGGCTGCATGGAGTGCGCGCCGAGCTCGAGCGACTGCGCCGGGCTTCGGCCACGTCATCCGCGACGCCGTCCGGACCGCGCCGCCGCCGGACCTTCGCGAGCGGACACTGCCTTCGTCACCGCGGTCGGCGTCGACCGAGGCTGCAGCGAGGCTTGCCGCGAGGCGCGGGCAGCGTCGGAGTCGCTACGGCCTCCGGCCTGGTCGTCCAGGCGCCGCCGCCCGCGACCGCCCGGAGCCCGTCGACATCGACGCAGCGCGCCGCCGCCGGTCGGTGGGGATCGGCCGGGTCGCCGGCTGGGCCGTCGCGATCGCGGCCGGGATCGTCCTGGCCCTCCGTCGCGACCCAGCTCCTCGTCGTCGGCCCGCGCGACGAGCGGATCGCCGAGCAGGGCAGACGTCAACGCCTGCGCCAAGGCCGCGGCCTGGTCGCTCGCGATCCAGGGCGGGACCGACGCGGAGCGCGTCGAGGGCTCGCCTCGACGACCGGCGACGCCTCGGTCACCGGGACGCTCGTCTACTCGCCGACCACCGACCACTCTCGTCGTTCTTGCCGCAGGGACTCGAGCAACCGCCGGCCGGGATGGAGTACCGTTGCTGGGTGGAGAGTGGGGGCGTGCGGACGCCGATCGGCAAGATGTTCTTTCGCAGGCGATATCGCCTACTGGGTCGGTCGAAGTTCCCAACGCGGATTCCCTGCCGGAAGGCGCGACGTTCGGCGTGAGCGCGGGATCCGGCCGCGGACCCGGCCGACGTCTCGGGCGACCCCGTGCTCTCGAGCGAAGCCGGATGAGCCCGGCGGCGCCGACCCGGCCGGACGCGACCATCAACGCGCGACCGACGAGGCGACGGCGCCGCCCCTCGACGATGCGCTCGCCGCGCGGGCGAGGCCCCGGCCACTCCCGGGGAACCGGCACGCGCCTCGACGCCGGCCGCTCCGCCGAGATCGCCGCCGCGTTCGACGAGCTCGCCCCGGTGGCACGACCGCCTCGACCACGATCCTGTCGCTCGGCCTGGATCGCCGCTGGCGCTCCGCGGTCGTCGCGGAGACGCGGCTGACGCCCGGTGACTCGGCGATCGACGTCGCCGCTGGCACGGGCCGCCTGGCGACCGAGCTGGCCGACCGCGTCAGGCCGTTCCGGGCGGATCAGTGGCGGTCGATCTCTCGCCGGCGATGATCGACGCGGCGCGGCTCGCAGCCGCGACATCGTCCAGCTCGAGTTCGTCGCTCGGCGACGCCCTCGGGCTGCCGTTCGACGACGGCCGCTTCGGCGCTGGCGACGATCGCCTTCAGGCTCGGCGCGCTGGCCGACCCGGTCGTGGCGATCCGCGAGCTGTGCCGCGTCAGTCCGACCCGGCGGCCGCGTCGTCTGCCTCCGAGCCGACGATGCCCCGACCAAAGTGGTGCGGGCCGCCTCCAGCACCGGACGGCGAACCGCGCCGGCGCCGCTCGCGCGGTCTCGGTCGCGGCCCGGGGCGACGCCTGCCGCAGGCTCGGGGCGTTGACGCGGAACGTGCCGGACGCGCCGGTCGCTCGCCGACCTGCTGCGCGCCGCAGGGTCCTGCGTCGACGTCCGCTACCGGCGGCTCGGGCTGGGCGCGGTCGCGATCCACGCACGGAAGCCTGCCGCCCGGCTGAGCCGGGCGGCGTTCAACTGGCGCTCCTCCGGCGCGTGACCGGCGCTCCCTCGGCGGGTGAGGGCGACTCCGTCGTCGTCACGGTCGCCTCGGTCGTCTGGGTCGCTGTCGTCTCGACCGTCGGGGTCGTCGCCGGCAGGATCGTCCGGCGGCGGCGCCGCGGGTACTCCCGATGGAGCTGGAGGATCTCCGACGCTGGCGTCCTCGGTCGGCCGCCCGCTCGACGTCAGCACCGACGCGATCCAGAGGGCCTCGCCGCGCTGCTCGGTCTCGGTCAGGTCGGCGTCGGTCCGGGTCGGACTCGGCCATGACGAGCCACGGTCAGCGCCGCGCCGGGACCAGCCCGACGATGAGCAGCCACCAGCTGAACTCGGCGTTCACGGCGTCGCCGCCGAGCGGGGAGGAGGGGAGGCGGTCATGCGCGGAGCAGTATAGGGATGGACCCGCTGATCGACCCGCCAGCGCCAACCCGGCCGCGCGGCGGCGGCCACATGCACTCGGCCTCGCATGATCGCCATGATCGCCATCACCCCGGACCCCGTCGCGTTCACGATCGGGTCGTTCCCGATCCACTGGTACGGGATCGCGCTACGCCGTCGGGCTCGCGGTCGGTCTACTTCGTCGCTCGTCCGCGAGGCCCGCTACCGCGGCGTCGACGAGGTCGACTCGTCGGCAACGGCATGATCGTCGTCGCGGTCGCGGCGCTCATCGGCGGCCGGCTGTACCACGTGATCGACCAGTGGCAGCTCTACGAGGCCGACCCGATCACGGCGCTCCTGCCGATCGTCCGTCCAGCCCGACGGCTCGTACGCGTTCTCCGGGTTCACCGGCCTCGGCGTGCCGGGCGGGATCATCACCGGCACGATCGCGGCCTGGCTCCTGACCCGCCGCTGGAAGCGCGTCGTTCTGGCGTCTGGGCCGACATCGTCGCGCCCCGGCGCTGTTCGTCATGCAGGCGATCGGCCGGCTGGGGCAACTTCTTCAACCAGGAGCTGTACGGGCCGCCGACGAACCTGCCGTGGGGCATCGCGATCGACTGCGCCCACCGCGTCGCGCGACGTACCCGTGCGCCGCGTTCCCGGTCGGCAGCGACGTCACTTCCAGCCGCTGTTCCTGTACGAGTCGCTGTCCGGGCCTGCTCGGCGCGGTCACGCTGCTCTGGCTCGGCCCGCCGCTGCCGAACCGGCTGCGTGCCCGGCGACCTGCTCGCTGATCTTCTTCATCTGGTACGGCTCGACGCGGTTCGTCCTCGAGTCCCTCCGGACCGCGACAACTGGACGTTCTTCGGCATCCCGACCGCGCAGCTCGTGACGCTCGGCTTCATCCTCGTCGGCTGGTCGGGCTCATCTGGTACCGCCACGGTCAGGCCGGCCGAAGCCGGCTCGACGATCGGACGATCGCGGCCTCGACGAGCCTCGACGAGGAGGACGCGTTCGGACGATGACGACCGCTGGACGCGAGACCGGGATGCTCGACGCGCGCCGACGCCGGCCGCCGGGACGAGTCCCGGCGCGACGCACGAGGCCCGACGACCCCGCCGGCCTGACGTCGGCCGGCGGGCAGCGACTGCGAGCCCGGCGCCGGCGCCGGCCGCCCTCGGACGCCTCTCGCCGCAGGCCCTCGCCGACGCCCGCGGCGGCGCGGTCGAGGGCCTCGACTGGCTCGGCCGCACGCCCGGAGTCGAAGGCGTCGCTCACTGTACCGGGCCCTGCGGCTGCTGGCCCGGGTCGGTCCTCGTTCGGGGCGTTCCGGTTCCGGATCGCGACGTCCGGCCAGGAGCACCTGCCGGCCGGCGGCTACCTGCTCGTCGGCGGCGGCCCATCGCGGCTGGATGGACCCGTTCGTCGTCCTCCACGCGCTGCCCGCTCGAGCCGCGGGCGTGGTTCCTCGGCAGCGCGCCGTCGACGTTCACCTCGCGCTGGCGGGAGCGGCTTCATCCGCCGGTCGGCGGGCTGCTGCCCGGTCTGGCGCGGCGGGGTCGGCGTCGGAGCCGCACGTCGCGTCGGCGCGGGCGGTCGATCGCGAACGGCGGCGTCTTCGCCCAGATGCCCGAGGGCACGGTGTAGCGGGCCGCCCGGCCGGATCGGGCCGTTCCGCAGTCGGCTGGGCGCTGATCGCGCTGCGGACGTCGGCGCGCCGATCGTGCCGTTCGCGATGGCCGGCACCGAGGAGCTGTACCTCGGCAAGCGGATGGCGTCGCGGGTCCTGCCGGCGACGTCGGTCGCGGACCTCCTCGGGCCGGGCTGGGACGGCGTCGTCCCGCGCCGAGGGTACGCGCGCGGGCTCGATGCTCGCCCACGCGCATGTCGCGCGGCGCTCGCGGCCCGTCCTCGGCCGGTCGTCGAGGAGCTCCAGCCGTCGACCGATCGACCCGCCGGACCAGCCGCGCCGGCTGCGGCGGCGGCCTGACGTGGCTGCTCCTCCGCGGCGGCCGGCTCGACCGCGAATGAAGGAGCTCCGAGCCGCCTGCGCAGCCCAGCGATCCGTCGCGTCGTGGTCGCGCTCGCGACGCTTCAGCTTCGCGGAGTGGGCGACGTGGACCGCGGTCCTCGTCTACGCATTTCAGCGCGGCGGCGCGACGGAGTCGGGCGTGGTCGCGTTCACGATGCTCGCGCCGGCCGCGATCGTCGCCCCGATCGTCGCGTCGTTCGGCGGCCGCTTCCGCCGAGCCGCGAGCAGCTGTTGCTGGGCGTACGTCGTCCAGGCCGTCGTCGATCGACCGCCGGGGCGATCGCCTTCGCGGCCGACGCGCCACCACTGCTGCATCTGCTTGCTCGCCGACGCTGACCTCGATGTCGGTCACGCTGACGCGGCCGGCCCACGGCTCGATCCTGCCCGACGCTCGCGACCACGACCCGACGAGCTGACCGCGGCGAACGTCGCGTCGGGCACCGTCAGAACGTGGCGATCGCGATCGCGCCCGTTCGCCGCCGGCCTGCATCTACGCCGATTCGGACCCGGAGCGGTCTTCGCGCGTCGTGCGCCGCCGGGGTCGCGATCGGGGCGGGGCTTGTCGTCGGGCGGTCCGGACCGTGACCGACGACGCCGGACGAAGCCGCCGGCCGCCGGCGCCGGCGAGCCCCAGCCGGTCGAGGCTGCGGGCAGCCCGCTCGACAGGCTGCGCGCTACCTCGGCAGCGCCCGGGTCCGCGGTCTCGTGGTCGCGCTGATCGGCGCCGCGGCAGTCATCGAGGCGCGCTCGACGTGCTGATGATCGTCGTCGCGATCGACCTCGTCGGCGCCGGCCCGACCGAGGCCGGCGCGCTGCTCGTCGGCGGCGGGCGTCGGCGGCATCCTCGGAGCGGCGGCCGCCGTCGTCGCTCGTCGGCCGGCCGCGGCTCGCCGGGCCGCTGGCGCTCGGTGCTCCTCGTCTGGGGCGCGCCGGTCGCGATCCTCGGCGTCGTGCCCGGTCTCGTCATCGCGCGCTGGCCGTGTTCCTCGTCGCGGGCGTCGGCCGGGGCGAAGCCCGACGTCGGCCGGGCGGACGCTGCTCCAGCGGGTGACGCCGGACCCGGCACTGCCCGGTGTCTTCGGCATGCATCCGAGGGGACGTACATGGCGATGATCGCGATCGGCTCGATCGCGGTCCCGCTGATCATCGTGTTCCTCGGCGGCACGCCGCGCTCGTCGTCGTCGGCCTCTGGCTGCCGCTCGTCGTCGCAGTCAGCTGGCGGAGCCTGCGGGCCGTCGACGCGGCCGCGATCGTCCACGTCCGCGAACTCGGCGCCTGCGCGGCGATCCCGATGTTCGCGCCGCTCGCCCCGCCGACGATCCTCGAGCGCCTCGCCGCGAACCTCGTCCCGGTCGACGCGGCGGCCGGCTCCTGGCATCGTCCGGGAAGGGTGAGCGCGGCGACCGGTTCTACGTGGTCGACGAGGGCGAGGTCGAGATCGAGATCGACGGACGGTCGGTCCGACGCCAGGGGCCGGGCTCGTCGTCTCGGCGAGATCGCGCTGCTCCGCGACGTGCCCCGGACCGCGTCGGTCCGGGCAGTCACCGACGTCCGGCTGCTGGCACTCGAGCGGGACGTCTTCCTCTCAGCGGTGACCGGCCACGTGCGCGGTCGGCTCGGTCGCCGAGGCGGTCGTCGCGGAGCGAGCTGGGCTCGGGCTGAGCCGGTCGGGGCGCTATCCTCGGCTGGATGCAGTACGCCGAGTCGATCCTCGACCTCGTCGGGCACACGCCGCTCGTCCGGCTCACCCGCGGTCACCCGCGACCTCGGCCCGGTCGACCGACCAGCCGCTGATCCTCGCCAAGCTCGAGATGCTGAACCCGGGCGGCTCGGTCAAGGACCGGATCGGCCTGCCGATGATCGAGGCGGCCGAGCGCGACGGGCTGCTCAAGCCGGGCGGCACGATCATCGAGCCGACGCTCGGGCAACACCGGCCACGGCCTCGCGATCGCCGCCGCGCTCAAGGGCTACCGCTGCATCTTCGTGATGGCCGACAAGCAGTCGGCCGAGAAGCAGCCGCTGCTGCGCGCGTACGGCGCCGAGGTCGTCCTCTGCCCGACGAACGTCGCCCCGGATCGCCCGAGTGCTACTACTCGGTCGCGGCCCGGCTGGCCCGCGACATCCCGGGCGCGTTCAAGCCCGACCAGTACTGGAACCTGGAGAACCCGACGGCCCACGAGCGGACGACCGGCCCCGAGATCTGGGAGCAGACCGAGGGCCGGATCACCCACTTCGTGGCGAGCGTCGGGACCGGCGGCACGATCACCGGCGCCGCCCGCTACCTCGAGGCGCAGAACCCGGCGATCCGGGTGATCGGCGCGGACCCCGAGGGCAGCGTGCTGTCGGGCGACACGGCCCGGCCGTACCTGACCGGAGGGGTCGGCGAGGACTTCTTCCCGGGCACCTACGACCCGGCCGTCGTCGATCGCTGGGTCCGCGTCAGCGACCGCGACGCGTTCGCGATGGCCCGCCGCGCTGACGCGCGAGGAGGGGATCCTGGCCGGCGAGCTCGTGCGGGACGGCGATGGTCGCCGCGCTCGACGAGGCGCGCGCGATCATGACGGGGTCGCCGGGCGGCGCGCGACGCGGTCGTCGTCGTGATCCTGCCCGACGGCGGCCGGAGCTACCTGTCGAAGCTCTACAACGACGAGTGGATGCGGGCGAACGGCCTGCTGGCGACGACCGGCGCCGTCATCCGCGTCGCCGAGCTGCTCGCCGACCGCCACCACGCGACGGACCGTGCCCGCCGGTCGTCGTCGCCCGGACGACCGAGCGCGTCGGCGACGCGATCGCGACCCTCCAGGAGTACGGCATCAGCCAGATGCCGGTCTCCGAGGACGCCCGACGGCGACGCGGTCGCCGGGCATCGTCGGCTCGATCAACGAGAAGGGCCTGCTCGATCGCGGCGTTCCGCGACCCGTCGGTCGTCGAGCGGACGGTCGGCGAGGTGATGGACCCGCCGCTGCCGCTCGATCGACGCGTCGGCGATCGCTCGACGAGGCGTTCGCGCTGCTGTCAGGCGGCGCGTCCGCCCTCGTCGCCGATCCGCGGCGAGCGCCCGGCCGGCGTCGTCACGAAGCTCGACCTGCTCGAGTACCTCGACCCACCTCGGCGAGCGGCGCGCCTGGCGGAGGCGAGGGCGCGCCGTCGCGTGAGTGAAGGCAGCCTGTCCGACCGGGTTCGAAATAACGTTCATCCGCTGTCAAACCCGGCTCAACTCGTCGGTTGAACGGACTGCTAGAGTGGCTACGCGGAGGCGACACGCTCGTCGTTGCAGGGAAGGTGGGCCAGAGGATGCCGCGTTGCGACGCGGCCGCTCCAGCGGCTTCCTCATGAAGCCGGACTCGCAGCGTTGCTCAGCGTGTTACGGGGATGTGGGGCGCCCCTGCCGAGCCCGGATCGCCCGAGGAACTCATCGGAGACCGCCAGCTCGTCACAGCGGCTGGTACCAGCCGACAGGATCGTCGTCGGCGGGTGCATGCATATCGGGGACGACGCGTCTAGGCGTGTTGACGGGTTTCGCGTCAGCGCCGATATGCCGTTGTTTCCCGCGCTGGCGAACGGGGTCCTGGCAGGGATTTAGAGTCATCCGTCGGTCTCGTTCTATAGCGGTATCTACCGCCTTCGACGAGGCCGGTGAGCCTGTCGAGGACCTGGCGGCCGCTCCGTGCACGTGGAGCGACGACAAGCTCACCATCACCTGCCGGCTGCGGGATGCTCAATTCCACGACGGTGTCCCTCTGACGGCCGACGACGTGGCGTTCACATTCGAGCTTCTGGCGAGCGATGCCTGTTTCGAACGCGACGGAGCACTGGCTGCCGTCCCGAATCTGGCGGACGCACGTGCAGCGGACCCACGTACAGCGGTGTTCCGCCTCAAGGAGCCGGATGCGGCGTTCCCTGACCCGTCGCCCCCTCCCCGACGTGCTCATCCAGTCACGAAGAGCGCGGATCAAGGACTCGTACGCTCGAAGTTTCCGTGCCGGATCGATCGACGCGGAGCCCGCTGAGGTCGCCGCTGCCGAGGCAAAGCGGATCAACCCTCGCGCTCGAGGACGGCGTGAACCGGACTGTCCTGCGCTGATCGCCGACGGCGGCGACGGCCGTGCGCGCCCTCGGGCTCGAAACCGTGGACCAAGAAGGCCGAATTCAACCTTGGTCCGGACAGTGCGCCCCTTCCCTGTGGCTACGCGGAGAGCCTGGAGTCCCAGGTTCTCGCCACGGAAGCTCGCGGTGAAGGCCTTTCCCTCGACAGGCGTGGTGACGCGAATGGAGCCATCCGAGGCGGCGTATCGCATCCTCGACTATCAAGACAGAACTCCCGGTCGGCAGCGGCGCCGTGGAGGAGCTCGTCGCCGAATCGACGCCGGAAGGCGGATGGACCTCGAGGCATTTTGACGACTCGTTCTATCGAGGGCGACCGTGGCCACGCGTCGGCAATCGAGTGCGGCTCGTCCGAACCAAGGCGGGATACGCCGTAAACGCCGTTCGCGATCATGCCGCGTCGACTGGCTTGTCCAGCCGCTTCGCGGGCCAAACACCGCGCACTCCTGAGGGACGGGCTCCAGCAGGTGAGGAGGAGGGACTGTTACGCTCCCACTCCTGGGGTATACGAGTCTCAATCGTGGTTCGCCATGTATTACAACGCCCAGCCCGGAGTAGCGCTCTTTGCAGAGGCCAGGCTGCGGCAAGCGATGGAGGCCCTGGCACAATAACAAGGGGGAAACTGGTGGCGGCGGCGTCGCATGGCCAGTTCCTCGCGATCCGTGTCGCCGGTCACTGCCGTCGAGCTGGGCATACGAGGGAAGGCTTGAAAGCCCCGGACCAGGGGATGTCAAGCGCGCCACCTGATCTCATCGAGGCGGGCCGGATGGACCCTCGGTGCGAACCACATCTACGCCGCCAAGGCTGCGGCCTGCGTCCTGTCGGCGGTCGTTCCCGTCAGGAGTGATCGGACCGGAGCGGTTGGCGTTCCTCCGGCTGCTTGAGGGCCAGGTCAAGGACTGTGGGACCGGAGATCCATGCCGCGGGGAGACCACTGCCGTGGAGATGGACAAGCGTGCCTCAACTGGCCACAGATCGTGCCGGGGACCGACCAGCCTTGGAACCCGGCCTTCAATGGACCATGGCGGGACCCCTCCGGACGACCCGGGCGCCGGCGACGCCTGGTTCCTGTCGACCCACGTCACCGGCAGGGTGAACCCGAACGGCGACAGCCTGATGGGCTGACAAGAGCAAAGAAGGTCGACGACCTCCTCGACGAGGCACGGAGGACATACGTCCTCGAGGATCGGAGACCCGCCTGTATCGTGAATTCCAGGAGGTCCTCGCCACTGACCGGCCGATGCTCTTCGCCTACGAGCCGCGGCTCTGCCGAAGCGCGGAGAGTGATCAGCTCAACGTCGATCCGCCGGTCCATCTGTCGTCGTCCGTCGATGACGACGGTGGTGGCAGCTAGAACGGCTGGTGAAGAACGGGGCCACGCGTTGACTTAGCGGCAATCGACTTCCTCTAGCGAAGAAGCGAACCTGGCCGTCTCCCCGCCACCAGCGCCAGAGGTCCGCCGGACCCGGAGCCGACACGTCGCGCCCGGCGCGGATTCTGAGTCCTCCTCGGCCGATCCGCGCGATCCAGACCGAGCCCTCCGCCCCGTAACACAGCAATCTCCTCGTGAACGTCACGGCACTGCCCAAACGCCCGGCTGGCACTGGCGCCGTCGTCTCGCTGCACGAGCCGCCGGGTGCGCCGCCTTCAGCCGGGCGCGAAGTCGGTGAACGCAGTGTTCCCAGCAGGTCCAGGTCCGGAGAAGCGATCGAACCAGACTTCGCGCTCGGCTTCCGCGACCGGGAGCAGGTCGCACCAGAGACTCGCCATTGCCGACGGCTTCCCTCGGATCGAGCTTCAGGTATGCACATCTCCGAGACGGTCCCAGGAAGCTGCTCCGAGGGCTTCTGCTCCTTGAGCGTAAGCCCGCCCGAAGGGCTGATACTCCGCCGAGGCCCGGCAGGCCGGCGTTGGCACTCGGATCGACGGCGCCGCCGAGCGCCGGCTGGCGGGACCCAGGAGAACGACTAACCCGATCACGACGATCCCGACGGCACCGACGGCCGCGGCTGCGGGAAGCGCCCGCGGGCGCCAACGAGTTACCCCTTGATGGCAACGGCATGTCAGGAGCAGACGGTTGAGCGACCGGCTTGGCTCCGGCCTCCAGCAGCGACCGATCGCCGTTGCGGGATCCGCGTCTCGAGGACCCGCAGGTCCGGTCCGGGCCCGGCGTCCAGGTCCTCCCTTAGCCGCGCTTCGAGGTCGCGGTAGGCAATCGGCGCACTTCCGCGCTTCGACCCGATCCGGGTCAGCGCCGATCATTAGCCTCGCCCAGAGCTGTTCCCGGTGCGGCGCCTCGGCGAGGGCACGGCGCAACTCGCCGACGACGCAGATCGCAACGTTCTCGCCCAGCGTGAGCCGGACCTCGGGCGTGAGGTAGCCCCGACGGCCTGGAGGCGAAGTTTCTCCCCTCGAGGCGGCGGATCTCCACGGCTCGGCGAACGGCTCCTGGAAGGTGAAGTCCTTCGCAAGCGCGGGACCCTCCCAGAGCGCCAGCGCCTCCCTGAAGCGTGTTTGCGGGCGACGGCGGTCCCGACCGCCCATCCGCCTCGGCCCCGGTCGGGGACCATCCTCGAGATCGCTGGGTGTCGATCGCCGGGCGTCAATCCGCAGCGCGTAGCCATTGGGGCTCGGTGGTGATTCGGCGATGACTCCGGCTCGCCGTTCGAGGCCAAGCCGGCGGCGCAGCAGGGGAGGCGATGCGACTGGAGGGCGTTTTCGTCGCCGTCGCGGGCGCGTCGTCGCGTCTTCCAGGAGGGCCGTCGATCAGGCGGTCTGCGTCACGACCGGCCGGTTCGGCTGTAGCGCGAGCATCGCGAGGGATCGACGCTGTCTGGCCGGTACCTGGACCGTCCTGCCGCGTCGATGGTGACCTGCGGGGACCCGAGCAACCTGATGTCCATCGGCGAAGCGAGAATACGCCGCACCAGCCGAATTTCGACCGTTTCTTCACCGATCCTCGACTGTGCCACGACCGCGCCGCGGCTGCCTTATGGCGACCTCACGCAATCACGCGCGAAGGAGTCGACATGAACGGCAATCCGGCAATCCACGGTCGGCGACTGGTAGTCACCGTCTCCGGGTCCACAGCACTCAGCGTCGCGATGGCCGCGGCACTGGCTATCGGTGGCGTGGCGCCGTCACCGGCGGGCAGCGGAACCTGCACTCCACGGCCCGAAATCAACCGGACGCTGATCGGTGGCATCGCGCGAGACCTGTCTCCCCGGGAGGCTCCGCCATGTGAACCGAGCTCAGAGGCGCTCGCGGCTCGCTGAGCCGGGCCAAACGAACGGAGGGCGCCCTGCGTGAGGGCGCCCTCCGTTTTTCTGTGTCTCCGCAGTGATCGCTGGGCGGGGTCGGTCCCGATGCGCCCGTCAGCCCGCGCCTGCTCAGACATCGTCAGCTCGATCGCGTTCGGCTTGAGCAGCGCAGGTAGATCGGGCAGCGCTCGCGCCAGGCGGCCGAGCATCGCCGTCGACGCGGTCCCGCGGCGACGGCTGACGAGCTTGATGTCGAGCTTCAGGTCGGCGTCAGGTCGGGCGCGGCGCCGTCGATCCCGATCAGCCCCCGCAGGTCGGACACCGACGACGCGGCGGCGGTCACGTCGTCGATCTCGACGCCGAACTGGGGCGCGAGCGTGTCGCGCAGGAACGCGACGGCGCAGCCGGCCAGCGCGCCCAGCAGGTACGCCGTCGGGCTCGGGGCGAGGTTCTCGCCGCCGAGGATCGGCGGCAGGTCGGCGTCCCAGTTGAACGACCCGGCCGAGAGCCGGGCCCGGCCGTTCGCGAGCGTCGCCGTCACCGTCGGGGCGGAGCGGGCCTTCGCCGGGTCCTCGCGGAACGCCGGCCTCGTGCATCGATCGCGGTCATCGTCATCGGACTGCCTCCTTCGTCGTTCGACCGGGTTCGGTCGCGCTCGACCGTAGGGCGGCGGCCAGCGACGACGGAACCGCGCGGCTACCCAATCGGGGCCGCGTCGACGAAGCGCGATGGCGGCCGACACGCAGCGCCGCGCACGCGGTCAGCGTTCCCGGAGGTACCTCGCGACGGCGGCGGTCCGGGCCGCGCGCCCGCCGACCCCGAGCTTCACGTAGATGTTCGACAGGTGCCGCTCGACGGTCCGCGGGCTGAGCGTCAGCGCCGTCGGCGATCTCCTCGTTCGTCCGGCCCTCGGCGCAGAGCTCGAGCACCTCGCGCTCCCGGGGCGAGAGCGCGTCGAGCGGCAGCTCGCTGCCCGCCCAGCGCCGGCGCTCCGGTTCGATGAACGCCGCGACCTCGTCGACGAACGTCGCCCAGGCCGGCTCGCCGGCGAGGAGGATGTGGTTCCGGCTGTCGAGCGCGACGAGCCGCGAGCGCCCGGGATCCGCCCGGACGACCTCGACGGCGTTGTCGAACGTCGTCGACCGGTCGCCGATCGCCTGGAGGATCAGCGTCGGCGCGCGTGATCCGCGCCGATGCTCGTCGGCGATGTCGACCTGCTGGCGCGCCGATCCGGCTCGCGACCGCGTTCTCCGGCGACGTCGACATCCGCTGGAGGTCGTCGAACCAGCGCATCTGCTCCTCGGTCGCCTCCGGGATGAAGCTCGTCGTGAAGACGCGCCGGAAGACCGGATCCGCCTTCGCCCAGCCGACCCGGATCATGCTCCGGTAGGTCTCCTCCTCGGCCAGCGCCTCGGCGGTCGAGACGACCGGGTCGCCGCAGACCGGTGCCGTACAGGATCAGCCGGCGTGATCCGCTCCGGGTGGGCGATCGCGTAGGCCATGCGCCGGAGCCGGAGCCGCCCGACATCCCCATGCAGCGCGAACCGGTCGAGCCCGGCCGCGTCGACGACGCGTCTCGAGGTCCGCGAGGCGCGCCGCCAGCGAGAAGTCGTCGACGTTCCAGTCGGACATCCCGAAGCCCCGCTCGTCGTAGCGGAGCGATCGTCGTCATCGCCCCGAGGTCCTCGAGGAAGTGCCGCCAGACCGGGCTCTGCCAGTCGTGCTGGAGGTGGCTCAGCCAGCACGACGCGACGACGAGGCGGCCCGAGCCGTGGATCGCGTAGGCCAGCCGCGTGCCGTCGGGCGCGCGCGTGAAGCGGACCTCCTGGTCGCCGCTCTGGGCTCGCGTGGATCGCGCGACCACCGCCATTGCGGCCGATGGTAGACCCGATGCGGCCGCCGACGCGAGCGGCGACCGCCGGCGACCTCAGCCGGCCGCTGCGTCGGGCGCGGGCGTGCAGCCCGGCCGCGGGCGAGGCGCTTCGAGGCGCAGTCGCAGCCAGCCGATCAGGCGTCGCTGCCCGCGTGCCGCGTCATCGGGGAGTGGCGGCGCATCCGGCCGGCGGTAGCATCGCCAGGAACTCCGCCTCGCGGGCCGCCTTCGCGCTGGCGCCGGCGTTGAAGAGGTCGGACGAGATCGGGACGTGCGCGCATGGATCGGGCTTCGGCGACGCCGGGTGGGCCTCACCCGGGTCAGGGGAGCCTCGCAGCCAGCGCCGCGGTTGCCATGGTGGGAAACGGTCTGATTCCGGCAGCGCGGCCGCCTTTGTTTGGCGGGCGCCTCAGGGCGGACGGCGCGGCGGGCGCGGGCGGCCGGGCGACGTCGAGCGAGCCCCGTCAGCCACGCCAGCGATCGATGCGATCCCATGGCCGGCTCATCGGCGATCACCACGGCGCCGGACCGGCGACTCATCGTCCCGGCCCTCGGCGAGTCGGCGTCGGTGTCTTCATCGTCGTAGATGACGAGATCGAATGGTACGGAGCGCATCTCTGGGCCTTCCCTGGATCGTACCGGCGGTCATCGTCCGGTAGCCAGAGACTCGCAGCCCGCCGGCCAGCCGGCCATCCGGAAAACGGCCTATTCGATCCGCGGCGGCCAGCCTTATTCTCGGCCGATCGAGCGCTCAGGCCCAGGGCAGGTGGACCGGCAGCAACGCGTTCAGCAGCAGGCCCAGCGACGAGCAGCCCGCCCGCGCGCCGGGTGTGGACGAACGCCGCGCCGACGAACCACAGCGGCCAGCCGACGTAGCTGTGCGGCGGCGTCTCCGGCCGCGGCTCGTTGAACACCTTGCAGCACCGAGACGAGCCGCGGCAGGCCGAGCACGACGAGCGCGACCCACGGCCCGATCCAGCCGACGAGCACCGCCGCGAGGCACGATCGGGTAGAAGGCGATCATCAGCGCCCTGGGCCACGAGCCGCGCGCGGCTGCTCGCCGAGGATGCACCGGCAGCGTGCGGACGCCCTTCTTCGTGTCGGCGTCGATCTTGTCGATGTGCTTGCCGAAGAGGACGCGTCGTCACGAGGATCGCGTAGGGCAGCGAGGCGATCCAGACCCAGCCCGGGATCTGGCCGGTCGCGACGAAGAACGTCCCGACCGATCATCAGCGGGCCCCAGACGATGAACACGCCCGGCTCGCCGAGGCCGATGGTGCTTGAGCCGGATCGGCGGCGCGACGTAGAACGACCGAGATGAACAGGCCGGCCGAGCGCGAAGGCGATGACGAGCGGCCCGCGCTGGCGCACGTCAGGTAACAGCAGGATCGCGAGGTCGATCGCGTTCGCGATGCAGGATCGCCGCGCCGAGCTGGCGCTTCGTGACCCAGCCCGACAGGATCGGGTGCGGCGCGTACTGGGCGCGGACGTAGTCGTCCGTGTCGACGCCGCCCTCGAGGTCGAAGTAGTCGTTGATCATGTTGTTCGCGGCGTGGGCGACGACCAGGCCGACGACCGCGAGGAGCGAGCAGCCGAGCCGCCAGTCGCACCGTGACCTCGCCGGGTCAGCCGCGCGGCGCCGACCGCCAGCAGCCCGCCGATCGAGCCCCGAGGTCGACGGTCATCGAGAAGACGGCGGCCCGGGTGATGACGAGCCACTTTGCTGATCGCGTCGGGCGTGGTCGTCATGCCCACCGGCAGGTTCGCGGTGTTGAACACGTAGCGCCAGGTCGCGAAGCGGCCGATCGGCGCGGGGAGCGCCGCGGCGCCGCTGGCGGTCACGGCGGGGGACGGAGCGTGGTCGGGCGTGGCCATCGGGATGTCCTTCGAAGCGGCTCGGAAACGTGCGGGCGCACCGTAGCACATTCTTTCGACGATGGATCTGCGCCGACCGGCTGCTGCTCCGGATCGGCGATGATGAGGGCCGATGGACGACCGAGATCGAGACCTCGCCTTCGACACGCTCGCGGTCCACGCCGGGCGCCGAGCCCGACGAGCTGACCGGCGCGGTCTCGCCGCCGATCTACCAGACGCTCGACCTACGCCCAGGACGGCGTCGGCCGGCCCGCGCGGCGGCTACGAGTACGCCCGCTCGCAGAACCCGACCCGCGAGCGGCTCGAACGGGCGGTCGCCGCGCTCGAGGGCGGCACGCCACGGGATCGCGTTCGCGTCGGGCTCGGCGGCGACCGCGGCGATCGCCCAGCTCGCCGGCCGCGGCGACGAGATCGTCGTCGGCGACGACGTCTACGGCGGGACGTACCGCTACCTCGAGCGGGTCCACCGGCGGCACGGGCGTCGACGCGCGCTACGTCGACCTCTCGGCCGGGCCGGACGTGCTCTGGGAGGCGCTGACCGAGCGGACCCGCCTCGTCTGGTTCGAGACGCCCATCGAACCCGCTACTCAAGGTCGTCGACATCGCGGCGACCGTGGCGGCGGTCGCACGCGCGGGCGGCCGAGAGCGGCCGCGCGGCCGCTCGTCGTCGTCGACAACACGTTCGCCTCGCCGGCCCTCCAGCGGCCGCTCGAGCTTGGGCGCCGACATCGTCTTCCACTCGGCGACGAAGTACCTCGCCGGCCACTCCGACACGATCGTCGGCGTCGCGGCCACCTCGCGACGACGCGGTCGCGGAGCGGCTGCGGTTCCTCCAGAACGCGATGGGCGCGCGTGCCCGGGCCGCTCGACTGCTTCCTCGTCCTGCGCGGGCTGCGGACGCTCCACCTGCGGGTCGAGCGTCACGGCGCGAACGCCGCCGCGGTCGCGACCTTCCTCGCCGGTCGGGACGACGTCGCCCAGGGTGATGTATCCCGGCCTCGCCGACGGGTCCCCACGCCCATCCTCGCGGCCGCCACCAGCCGCCTGCCAGATGCGCGCCGGCGGCGGGATGGTCTCGTTCATCCCGCCGCCCGGGAGCGGCCGCTCCGCGCGGGAGCGGGCCGTCGCGATCTGCGGAGGCGACGCGGCTCTTCACGCTGGCGGAGTCGCTCGGCGGCGTCGAGTCGCTCGATCGAGCTGCCGGCGGCGATGACCCACCCTCGGTCGCCGGCTCGCAGCTCGAGGTCGACGAGGCGCTCGTCCGGCTGTCGGTCGGGATCGAGGCGGTCGACGACCTGATCGCGGACCTCGCCCGGGCGCTCTCGACGGGGCCCTGATCGCCTTCGCAAGTCGCTTGCAAAGACTTGCAGCAAAGTGCGGCAGGATTGCGTCATGTCCAATCGACTGTCCGATGTCGCGCGCAAGGTCGGTGTGAGCGAGGCCACGGTCAGCCGCGTCCTCAACGAGAAGCCCGGCGTCTCCGAGTCGACGCGCCAGGCCGTGTCTGACCGCGCTCGACGTCCTCGGCTACGAGCGTCCGACGAAGCTTCGCGGCGAGCGGGCCCGGCTCGTCGGGCTCGTCCTGCCGGAGCTCCAGAACCCGATCTTCCCGGCCTTCGCCGAGGTCGTGTCGGCGCGCGCTCGCCCAGCAGGGCTTCACGCCGGTGCTCTGCACGCAGACGACCGGCGGCGTCGTCGGAGGCCGACTACGTCGACCTGCTGCTGCAGCAGCAGGTGTCGGGCGTCGATCTTCGCCGGGCGGGCCTCTACGCCCAGGCCGACGCGCCGCACGGCCACTACCGGCGCCTCGCCGAGCGGAAGCTGCCCGACGGTCCTCGTGAACGCCGGCATCGACGGCCTCGGCTTCCCGACTCGTGTCGTGCGACGACAACGTGGCCTGCCGAGCAGGCGATGGGCCACCTGTCCTCGCTCGGCCACACCCGGATCGGCTCCTGCTGCGGGCCGTCCGATCCGCATGCCCTCGCGTCGCCAAGCTGGAGCGCAGCGCGAAGACGGTCGCCAAGGACCTCGGGATCGCGTTCGGCCCGGACGACGTCCGCCCACGCGCTCCACTGCGCTCGAGCCGCCGCAGAGCTGCCGCCGGACGCCTGCTGGCCCGCGGGATCACCGGCAT
>ERZ1370068.8194-contig-7068_pt1 | contig 72515 bp, 123 predicted proteins | sample MGYA00561227_ERZ1370068 | MGnify/ENA primary metagenome ERZ1370068 (study PRJEB38410, sample SAMEA6850437) | metagenome | study: Metagenomic assessment of the ecological functions of the soil: analysis of the soil microbiota associated with the... | reverse complement strand
ACGCGATTGAGCGGGCCACAGTTAAAGCCCATTCAGCGCAGCGAATTCTCGTCGAGCGGAGCACCCGATACTCGCCGCGCTTGGCGCGATAATCACGCCGCTTGAGTAGCACGGCCAGGCCTCCCAGCACGCAGAACACGGCGAGCACCGGCAAGATGCGTCGGACCAGGGATGGCGTGCGACAGAAATACGAAGACCTGTTGGCCCCACCGACTTCCCGCTGGCTATGTACAGGTAAGGCAGGGCTTCGTAGAAGCGGTTTCGAGCGGCCTGGCGACGCGGTTCTCCAGCGACCGCAATCGTAGTAGTCAATCGTCAGCGACGAATAAACAACTTCCGGAGGCTGCGCGCTAGCGGCAGAGGCAACTGGCGCGCGCGCCCCGCAGACGGGCGGGGTAACGTGGGGTTGAGCTTCCGCCCCTGCGGAGGCGTCCGATTGGGCCTGTAGCGGCGCTACGGGCTCTGCTTTGCGGTGCTTCGCGAACCAGGCGCTGACCGGCTGTGACTTGCGGGACATCGTGGCCTTCAGCGACGACGGCTGGATGAGCCTGGAACAGGCCGAACAGCCGCTCCACGAAGGAAGAGCTTCAAGCCCCTTCAGCTGCAGGTCTTTGCCGGGGTCTTCCACGGGCGTTGCCTGCAGCGCGTCCCAGCAGATCAGTCGGCAGCGTCATCTTGAACGAGCCGGTCATCGAGGGGATTCTGGCGTCATCGTCGTACCACCGAAGGTGACAGATTTCGCTTCTGAACCTTAGAGGCGAAGCTGTCGCCCGGGTGTGCTGACGTTCACGCGAGCGGGAAAATAGTCAAACGGGTGCGTGCCGCTGCGATAGCGATCACGCACCCGCGAGGATATGACAAATGCCTCTGCAGCTAGATCTCGAGGAAGAATACATCCACCATCACCGCCCGTTTCGGCCGGCCTGTGGTCGCAGCCCACGCGCCCAATACGGCAAGATGTTCCCCGCGGGGTCATAGCGCTTGTCCGAACTTTGGGAGGATGGTCTCGAAGGCCGTGATCCCAGGAACGCTCGGGGTTGGACGTCCCGTCGCCAGTCGATACGCCGTCGGCATTGATGTCCCGCCATAAGCGCAGCGCCGACTTCAGATCGCATCATCCTGTGTGATGCAGCCATCATTGTTCCCGCCGAGTTCTGACCGCATCGTACTGCGCAAGGCCTACAGAAGCCGTTGGGTGCATTGGTCCCCTCGAAGACCAAGGGTGTTCCGACTCCGAACAGTTCCCCGCCATTGTCGACAACGCCGTTGCCATTGCGATCGAGCGCCAGGAATGCTTCGTCGCCGCCGGGCTTCACCCACTTGAACGTGATTGGCAATTCCGTTGTTGTCGACGTCGAAGTGAGACGCCGACGCCTGCGGCGCCGGGGTTCGATCCTCTGTTTCTGCCGACGTCAATGACGATCGGACTGCAGGTCGCCCAGGCACTGCCACGGGGCAGGAGGATGGACAGGACCAATGCGGCTGTGATGCTCGAACAGGAGATACGTTCTTCATGTGGTCCCCTGGACTGGGCGGAGGGTGCAGGTGCACTATGGGCGTGGGGCCCTGCCGCCCGGCGGCGGTGGCGCCGTTCACCATGGGAAATACCAGGCTGTCGCCGTCCACGGCTTCATCGCCGCCCAGCGACGTTCATGCCAATGCCGACCAAGTTCACCCACCCATCCTTCGCGCGGCCCGTGTAACTGAAAGTGCAGTAGTGAGTGGAGGGCGTGGCCCAGGAATACAGCCCGAAATGAGGTATTCGGCGGGAATAACCTCGGGGACGAAGGCGACGGAGACCAGTACGGTTTCAATCTCGCGAACTGCAGAGTTGAAGCAGCGGTCAGTGGTGTGGTATCGGGACAGGTCAGCGCGTGTAACCACCACCGGCCGTTAACAGAAAGGTCTGGGCGTCCACACTCATGCCAACCCAGCCTGCTCAATGTGCAAATCAACCTGGTGGGGTGACAGCGAGCTGGCGCACGTTCGCTGCATTCGCCAGGGCACCAGCGAAGACGCCAGTATCAGCACGATCCATGTGCTCGAAGTGGTTCCGCGGCGCTCTTCTCTCCACATTCATTTGCCTCTCGAATTCGCCGGACGCGATTGCGTCGACCGCGAACTTCAGCTGCCCTCAATGTCATCCGCCCGATTGCAAGGTTGCCGGTTTTGCTCTGAAGATAGAGATCTGGCGTTGATTCGCTGGCGTTGCCGCCGATCGAGCACATCGAGCAGCCCGAGCGCCCACGCGCGCTCTCCTTCCTGCTGATGCGATTGGTCTGATAGATGTATGAGAGCAGCTGCGGCGCGCTGGCTTTCTGTTTCGCCGCAAGCTGTGCCTAACCTGGCGACGCATCCGTCGGCGACGTCGAGCCCGCCAGATGCTCGCCTGGTTCCGCGGCGGGCTGCCTGCGACATAGGCCCTTAACGCCTTCGATATCCTGATCGCGAAAGCCGCGAACCTTAAGTGCCTCGACATCGAGCCTAAAGTGTTGCGGCTCCCGAAACCGATCGATCGCGGGGCAGCGGTTCCCACTCGCGGGTATTTGCCGAGATCAACCGAATAGGAACCATCTCGGTTGGACGTGAGACCGAATTCGCTAGAGATCTCCGGAGTGGCCGTTTCCTGTGTCGATGGCGCGCTGCAGACGCCAGTTCGTTTCGAACCATTGCTGATATGCAGCCTTGTTCCCCGACAATCCCCCGCAGACGACATCGCATTGACCCGCGCGTAGGTATCGAAGTTGTCGCGGATCACGCCTTAGTTCCGCGTTTGTCGGCGCTGGTGGTGCCTTGATCCTCTCGTCGAACTTCGCACCTTGCACCGGACCGACAAACGCGCCGAATTGAAAGGCTGCGAGAAACGCGATGCTCGCTATTCGAAACCTCCGGCGAATCGAGCCGCTGCGCCGATCCACATTCGTCGGTGAGGAACGTCGCCGGTATTTGATGGCCATGGTGTCTGCACCTCATTCCCTGATCGCCAGGCGGCTCACGAGCCGCCGATCGCACTTCGGTCGGGCCATTGCTGCAGCAGGCTGCCTGTCCGAGGGCGGCGGCGTGCATCCCTGCACGTGACACGGACGAGTCAATGTCCTCCGCGCGAGCAAGTTTCCCGCTGAGCGGGCCAGACGCAGCTACGGATTTTGAGTGAGTTTCCACAGATATGAGGAAACTCGCGGCAGATCCTGGGGTCGGGCGCCGGCGGCGCCGCCCGTTCGATCAGCTCGTGCCGCCCACGGTGAGGGCATCAACCTTGAGCGTCGGCTGCCCGACGCCGACGGGCACGCTTTGGCCCTCTTTGCCGCACACGCCCACGCCCTCGTCGAGCTCGAGGTCGTTTCCGACCATGCTGACGCGCGTGAGCACATCGGGACCGTTGCCGATCAGCGTCGCGCCTTTGACCGGGCGCGGTCACCTTGCCGTTCTTCGATCAGGTACGCCTCGCTCGCGGAGAACACGAACTTGCCGCTGGTGATGTCCACCTGGCCGCCGCCGAAGTTGACGGCGTACAGGCCGCTCTTCACCGAGCGCGATGATCTCCTCGGGTCGCTTGTCGGCCCGTGCAGCATGTAGGTGTTGGTCATGCGCGGCATCACGACGTGCGCGAACGACTCGCGCCGGCCGTTGCCGGTCGGCTGCACGCCCATGAGTCGCGCGTTGAGCTTGTCCTGCATGTAGCCGCGCAGCACGCCGTTCTCGATCAGCGTCGTGCACTGCGTGGGCGTGCCTTCGTCGTCGATGTTGAGCGAACCGCGACGGCCGGCCAGCGTTCCATCGTCGACGACAGTGCACAGCTCGGACGCGACGCGCTTGCCCGATGCGGCCCGTGAATGCCGAGGTGCCCTTGCGGTTGAAGTCGCCTTCAGGCCGTGGCCGATCGCCTCGTGCAGCAGCACGCCCGGCCAGCCGGGTCCCAGCACGACTGGCATGGTGCCGGCTGGCGCCGAAACCGCCTCCAGATTGACCAGCGCCTGGCGCACGGCCTCGCGCGCGTGACCGATGCAGCGCTCGAGAGTGATCTCATTGAGACCGAACGCGCCCGCCGCCACCGCTGAATCCCTGCTCACGCCGTCCGTTCTGCTCGGCGATCACCGAATACGTTGATACGGACCAGGGGCCTGACGTCTGCGGCCATCACACCGTCGCTCGTCATTACCAGGACGACTTCGTGCAGTCCGTTGAGTGATGCCATGACCTGCACGATGCGCGGATCCATGCGCGCGCGTCTCCGCATCGATGCGCTCCAGCAGGCTGACCTTGTCTGCATCGGTCATCGTCACCAGCGGGTCCATCGGCAGATACAATCGATGTCCTGCGCGTGGCTTCCACGCCTGAACCGCCCTCGGATCGCCCCTGGCGGGCGATCGCGCGTGCCGCGCGCGACGCTTCTTCCAGCGCCGGCAGAATGATCTCGTCTGAATACGCGAAGCCCGGCCTTCTCCCGCTCATGGCACGCACGCCCACGCCCTGTTCGACGCTGTGGCTGCCGTCGCTGACGATGCTGTCTTCGAGCGCCCACGACTCCTCGCGTGACAACTGGAAGTAGAGGTCCGCGTTATCGATGGCGTGGCCCATCAGCGAGCCCAACACGCGCGTGAGACGACCTTCGTCGAGTCCCGAAGGCGCAAGCAGTGCATCGCGGGCGATGGCGAGCGGGTTTTCGCTGGCAGGTTTCATCGTGGGCGATCGATCAGTTCTTGAAGATTCGATGCTCGAGCGCCGGGAACGAACGGCGCACTTCCACTTGCCGTTCGAGGTCGAGCTCAGCCGTGACCACGCCTGCGCCGTGCGGCAAAGCGCGCCATTACGCGTCCCCAGTAGTCCACGATCATCGTGTCTCCATAAGTCTCGCGTCCATTCACGTGTACGCCAGCCTGCGCCGGTGCCAGCATGAAGCACAGGTTCTCGATGGCACGGGCGCGAAGTGCAATGTTTCCAGTGAGCGCGCCCGGTGGGCGCAGTAAAGGCCGAGGGCAGGCTGAACACTTGCGCGCCTGCGGCCGACATCTTTCTGAACAGTTCCGGGAAGCGCACATCGTAACACACGGCAAGTCCGAGCTTTTCCCACCGGAGAGTCGATCACTACAGGCTCGCGGCCATGCACGACGGTGGCAGATTCCCGATATTCCTCCGCCTTGTCCGGCAACTTGACGTCGAACAGATGAATCTTGTCGTAACGGGCGCGGCGCTCACCGCGCTCATCGTAGACCAGGCACGCGGCAGCGACGCGCCCGTCAGGAGCCGGCCCGCACGGGAATAGTTCCGCCGATGATCCATAGCTTCAGGCGCCGCGCGGTGGATGCGAAGAAATTGCTGAATCGGGCCGTCGCCATCGGCTTCCGATACGGCGAGCTTGTCCGCTTCACTACGTCCCATGATTGCAAAATTCTCGGGTAGCCCCGCGAGTGCGGCGCCCCGTGCAGCCGCATCCTCGAGGTAGCCGCGCAGCCGTGGTGAGGTTCTGCGCCACTTCCGGACCTGACGTCATCTGGATGGCTGCGATCCTCCTCATCCTTTCTCCTTACGCTTCTCCACGACGTGCAGGGCATTCTCGGTCTTCTTGACGTCGGATGCCTACGACCCGCTGCACGTTTGGGCTCTCCCACGGGCCCGTAATGCGGTAGTAGCCGCGTGCCATGCCGCTTGAGAGGCTCCTTGAAGATCTGCGAGAACAGGAGCATGGCGGCACCCACGGCCGGTCCACCGGCCAGCAGGCCCGCGGCCGGCAGCGACTGGCCGAAGCTTCCCGTGACTACCACGGTCTGGTCGTAATCGTGCCGCCAGAGTCCGGTGCGACCGACCATGCCGATCTCCGCGGCAGGTCCCTTGAGCAGCAGATTCTGCGTATAGGCATCGCCCGACTCGAGCCTGAAGTCGCCGTGGATGCTGTCGAAGGCGAAACCCTTGTCGGTAAGGTCAGAGAAATCGAGTGACAAGCGTCGCGGCAGCGTGGCGATACTCCAGCAGCCCGAATACTCGGCCGGCGCCCGGTTGAACGTTGAGCAGTTGTCCGTCCGCCACTTCTACCTTCATCGTGCCGTTCAGTCGCCCCAGGAGCGTCGCGCTCGGCGCGCCCGGCCAGCTCACGTCCGCCTCGAGCAGGCCATGTTTCGCTGTCAGCTCCCGGGCCGTAGCCCAGATCCACCAGGGTCTGCTGTAGATCTGTGCTCTCGAGCTTGAGTTTCAAGTCGCCGCGCTGACCGGTCGGCGGATTGGTCCAGCTTCCGGTGGCAGTGAGTTCGTGGCCTGCTGACTCTGCGGTGAAGGACTGCAGACTCAGCCCATCCGGGAATCCGCTTGATCTCGGCGTGCGTCGCGCCGAGATGCTTGCCATATGCGTCGAATTCATCGATGGCCGCCGTGATATTCGGCCACTGCTTCGGGTCAGCCTGGGTGTCAACGTCTTCCTCGGGAGAGGAATCACGGCTTCGAGACCCAGGCGCGTCATATTGATCACGAGCGGCTCATCGCCGGTCAGGTTGAAGGGCACCTGCAACGTGCCGTGCGCTTTCGGCCCGTCGACCGTCACGGACCACGAGTTCTGCGTGGGCAACAGGCTTCCACTCACGTCCGGAAAGCGCATCCCGAAGATCTGGAAATCATTCACGGTCAGCTCGACGCTGCGCAGGTAGTCCGATAGAGCGCCTCTTACCTTTAGCCGCCGGAACGCAATGCGAGCCATTGAGATAGATCGAGACGCTCGACACTGCCGCACACTTCCAGACCCGGAGTCGATGGCAAACGCGCATCGCCTTCACCGAGACGCACGCCACCGCGATCGAATCTCCATCCGGAACGCCTCGCGCTGCAAGCTCAACTGAGAGCGCACGTCATCGCCGTAGCTCGCGCGCACCAGCGCCGTAGAGGCCTCCGGCCACTGCACTTCGACCCGTAGCGGACGCACTATCGCCCGCGGGCTTGGCGAGAGGTTCGGGAAGATTAATAGCTGCGCCCCGCAGCGCACGACGTGATACGTGCCGTGACGGGCCGCTTTGCGGTCCCTTCCGGCTCGTCACCATAGTCCACGGGGATGCGCATCACGCCGCGCCAGTCGAGCGTGCCATCGGCGGCCAGCGACTCCAGCGCCATCGAAGGCTTGACGCAGGGCCGGGATCGGAGTCTGCGCTCGAACGTGGATCCGTTGTCGGGGCGCTTGCGCCCGGCGGCCGCGTCCGGCGAAAGCTCAATGTGTGCCGGCCCGCCGAGGTATGTCGCAGTGAGGTCGGTAGCACTCAGCAGCTTGTCGTTGAACTGGATGACGCCCTGCAACCCTTCCAGTACGTGTGGCGTATCGACGAGCGACAGGACTCGCCTGGTTCACTTCCGCAGTGACGAGGACCTTGTGCTCCTGAATGTCCTTCACCGGCAGGAGAATGTCGACCTTTGCCGCGACAGGTCCCTTGCCACGCAGATCTGCAAACAGGTTCCCCAGATTCTCGGCGAGTGGGCTCTTCTGCAGATAGCCGAGTGCATCACCAACATCGCCTGTGGCACGTCCGTTGATAGTGAGCTCGCCGGTCCTGAAGTCGACGAATTGCGCGCTGGAGGTCTCGACTTTCAGGCCGTTCAGCGTCGCGCTGCGCACTACGCCCGTGAGACCCGCGTTCCTGAATTCGATATCCGCAGCGAGATTCTCGATATCGGGCCACCCATCGGCGTAGTGCAGGCGCATGCCAGCGACCGGGAAGCTGATGCGAAATTCGCCCTCGCCATTACGGAACGGGAAACTCCAGGTCGGACCGTCGAAGACGAACTCTCCAGACGATGCGCGTCCCGCCACCGCCGCAGCGTCAAGCCAAGCCGAGCACTTTTTCGGACAGCTTGTCGATCGGCAGGTAGCGCCACGCCTCTGCGAGGACGGCGTCCTGAAAGCGACTGTTGATCTTCAGGATCGGCGAGCTCGCGTCACCCGGCAGCAGCAGGTCGAGATCCGCCTGGGCATTGGCGTGCGGATTGCGCACGGTGAAGCCGCGACTTGAAATGCGCCAGCCCTCGGCTGAGTGTTCCCAGTGGATGTCGCCGCGCGCGACGTCGGCGTTCAGCGGAGCGCGGAACTTGTGCGGCATCGAGAAAACCACGGCCTGCGAATCGACCGAAGCGCGCCCAGCAGTTTCTGTGGTGGTCATCTCACCGCTTAGGCCTCGCACGCCGGGCGCAGTGCCGACCGCAGCGAAACCCAGGTCCGCGAACCGCGCGGTTGCCTGATAGCGCGTGGGCGCCGATTCACCCGCCGCGTAGTTCAGCTTGAGCGCGCGGATCTCACCTTCGGGGAGCAACTCCGTCACTCGGCTGCGCCAATTTCCTTCAGGCGCCAGGGCAGCAAGGGGCACGAGATTCTCCAGGCGCAGGTAATTCGCGTCCGCCTCGAGCTTGAGCTGTCCGCTGTCGCTGCGATTCCACGCCGCGGAGATCCGCGTCGGTTCCCAGGCGTGAGCACCCGTGACGAGCTTCACGTCGCGGCCAGTCAATCGCCACAAGCCCTTCTTGCGCTCCAGCCGCACATCGCCGGCAAGGGCCGAATAGGTGGTGTCACTCGGCCACACGGTCGATGCCGGGATCAGCACGTCTGCAAGCTGCAACTGAACAGAAGCGCGCGTGACCTGAGTACCGACGAACGCGGCCGTCGCCCGGATCCGGCCGCGACCGGCATCTGGTACGGCGAGCGCACCGCTCAGGAATTCGTGCCACCCTTTCAGGTCGATTCCATTCGTCTTGGCATCCACGCGCCACGCCAGCGATTCCGGCGTAGCGAGATCGCCGTGCGCTTCGCCTTCGAATGCCAGGCGCGTCCCCATCCGGTTCGGAAGTTCAAGCTCGCCCTCCACTTCGAGGTCGTCGCGGTCGCGTCTCACCCCGACTTCCACCCCGTCAGGATCAGGTCGCCGAGCTTTCCTTGCTGGTCGGTAAAGGTGACCTTGGCGTCCTCGATGCCGACGAGCCCCGTCGGCAGATCGTCGATCTTGAAACGGTGCTCACGATCTTCCAGTGCCGCCTGCCCTTCGAGCTCGATGCGCCCATCAGGGTGCGCACCACGCCGATCTCTGGCTGCAACAGCGTGATCCGCGCCGGGAGCGTCTCGGCATGCAACATCGCACGCCAGAGGTCGAAGCCGATGCTGGCGCGCGTGCGCTCTGGCGAGAAGCGGCCCGCCCTTCGGCGCCAGCACCGCCACATCGCTGATGAACAGTTCCGGCCCGTAGAAGCGCCAGCGCGCATCCATGCTCTTGAAGCGGACGTCCAGGTGCGGAAGTCTCATTGACCCAGGCCTGGATCTGATCACGGTATTCCGGCAGGTGTGTGATCGCGATGCGCATTGCGCCGACCAGCAACGCAAGGAGGATGACGAGAGCTCCCGCAATACCGCCGAGCCAGCGCACGACGCGGCGCGCAGCGAGGCCGTTCCGGCATCGGCTTCTCGGGTGCGCCTTCGGTCACATCAGCACCACGTCAAACTGGTCCACGGAATAGAGCGCCTCGGTCTGCAGGCGAATCGGCTTGCCAGCCAGCGGTTTCGAGCTCGGCGAGCGAGGTCGACTCCTCGTCCAGCAACAGGTCGATGACATCTTGATGGGCGAGCACCAGCAGCCGCTGAAATTCGAACTGACGGTTCTGGCGCAGGATCTCGCGGAAGATCTCGTAACAGACAGTTTCGGGCGTCTTGACGAATCCGCGCCCCTGGCAAGTAGGGCACGGCTGGCACAGGAGATGCTCGAGACTTTCGCGCGTACGCTTGCGCGTCATTTCGACCAGGCCCAACGGTGAAACGCTCGAGATACTGGTACGCGCGTGATCGTCATCGAGCGCCTTCTCGAGGGCCTGGATCACCTGCCGGCGGTGCTCCTCCTCTTGCATGTCGATGAAGTCGATGATGATGATCCCGCCAAGATTGCGCAGCCGCAGCTGGCGCGCGATTGCAGCGCAGCCTCGAGGTTGGTGCGAAATATGGTTTCTTCCGAGGTTGCGATGACCGACGTATGCGCCGGTATTGACGTCGATCGTGGTCATCGCCTCGGTCTGATCGATGATCAGATGTCCGCCGGACTTCAGCAGCACTTTGCGATCGAGGGCCTTCTCGATTTCCTCTTCGATCCCATGCAGATCGAAGATCGCCCGGGGTTGCCCGTACAACTCGATCTTGGTCGCGCTCTCGGGCATGAACATGCGGGCGAACTCGATCATGCGCTGGTGCGCATCGGCGCTGTCGACGCTCACGCGCCCGACGCCTTCGTTGAGCAGATCACGCAACACGCGCACCGGCAGCGGCAGATCCTCGTGCACCAGTTGTCCGGCACTCGCTTTCAGTCCCTTATCGCGAATCGCTTCCCAGAGCCGTTTGAGAAATAGCATGTCGGCGCGCATCGCTTCGAGCGAGGCCCCTTCAGCAGCGGTACGCAACGATATAGCCGCCGGCATCTTCGGGTGTCGCAAACAATTCCACTGCCTCGCGCAGGCGCCGCCGTTCCTCCTCCGCTTCGATGCGGGCGGAGATGCCGATACCACGCCCCTTGGGCATGTAGACGAGGTAACGGGATGGAATGGAGATGAAGGTGGTCAGGCGCGCACCCTTGCTGCCGATCGGATCCTTCACGACCTGCACCAGGATCTCATCGCCCTCCGCCACCAGCTCACGCGCGTTTTCGGTGCGCGGCAGTTCCACGCCCTCCGAATCACTGGGGGCTTCGCAATGTCAGAAGCGTGCAGAAAAGCGGTGCGTGTCGAGGCCGATCTCGATGAACGCTGCCTGCATGCCGGGCAATACCCGCGAGCACGCGGCCCTTGTAGATGTTCCGGTAAGACCGCGCCGGCTGACGCGCTCGATGAAGACTTCCTGCAGAACGCCATTCTCGACCACTGCGGCACGTGACTCGCGCGCAGTCGCGTTTACCAGGATCTCCGCTGTCATTACCGGAGAGGCGTTTGCATCCATAGCTTCAAATCCCGCGCGCTGCAAAAGTTCTGCGGTCTCGAATAGCGGCAGGCCCATGACGCCCGAGTAACTTCCGCTCAGATGCGTGATGAACATCGCGGCGTGGCCCTGCACAGCATAGGCGCCCGCCTTGTCCGCGGCTCTCCGGTCTGCCAATAACGTTCAGGTTCGCCCGGCGCGAGCGTCCGGAATCGTCACCTGGCTCGCACTCCAGACGCGTCTCCAGCCCTGCCGGCGTACGCAGTGCTACCGCGGTCAACACTTCGTGAGTGCGCCCCGACAGTCGCTCAGCATGGCCGCGCCCTCGGTTTGATCGCGTGGCTTACCAAAGATTTCACCTTCGAGGACCACCGCTGTATCGGCTGCCAGGACGGGCTTGCCCTCGGATGCGGCGAATCGGGCCCATGCCGTTTCGGCCTTATGGCGCGCCTAGCCTGAGAACGTAATCGCGGGGCGCTCTTCAGGTTGACGCGACTCATCGATACCCACAGGACGCACCAGGCACGACACCCCTATCTGGTCGAGAAGTTCCCGCCGCCGTGGGGAGGCTGATGCGAGTAGAGAAGTCCGGCTGACATGGCCGCCGGAGGTCCTTATGTGCCTTGCCAACCGAAGCGGTTGTGCGGTTGACCGCGAAGCCGCTGCAGCCTGAGGGCAGGATAGCATCCTGGGCCCTCGTCGATGAACGATAGTGAACGCCTGGACGCCCACGCGAGCAACCGACCGCCCGCGCAGGATCATACCGGAGTGACTTCGGCTACTGCTTTCCCTTGTCCTGGCCGGAACAGACGCGACCAGAGCGAGGAGTTCTTCGGCACGGCGGCGGATGGCGCTCTGCAGAAGGCTGACGTCGCGCGCCTCGTCGTACAGTTGCTCCACCAAGCGTCTTGTAGACGTCCCGTAGGTGAACCATCGCCTGAGCCGCGCGACTTGCGCACGGCCTTTGAAGAAGACCCGTTGCCGCGGGAAGCCGTGGTGCTGGGCGGCACGGCTCCGGTTGAACATCAGCGCGCTTCGCGTCGGGCGCGCGCCTCTGCGACCGCTCCGTCTCCGGTTTCTTCTCCTGCTTGGCCTTGCGCTCAGCGAAGCGATCATGCTCGGCAATGCTCACGCGCTTGATCACCCGCGTCATCGGGCGAAGCGCGCAGGTATCCGCGCCACGGCTTGCGCGGAGTTCTCGGAGGAGAAAAAGCCGAGTCTTAAACTGTGCAGGAACTTGCCCTGCTCGATGCCTGAAATCGAGTAGAGGCGGTACTCGTCGAAGATATCGATGTGCGGAAGCGACTCGACCTTGACCGGATCCTCCGACAACGCGAAGGCTGCACCGCGAACCATTTCGACTGCGAGTCGTCGTTGATCTCGAGCGGCGTCAAGGCTCGCAGCGTTTGTGTGCTATCCACATCCTCGACCGGCGCATCGAAGATCACTACCGGCCGCTTGATCGCCGGTGCAGCTGGCGTGGCGGGAGGTGCAGTCCTGGTCGGCGCATGCCGGTTCTTGACCTGGAAGATGCTCTCGGAGGCACTTGCGCGGCCGGGCCACAGATACCTGCGCGGACGGCGCACGGCGTTGTCTGCGCAGCTGATGCTGCCGGTACTCTTTGCGTGCGGCTTCGCGACGCGCGGCGGCTCGCGCCGTGGCGGTATCGCTTGCGCGACGACTACATCTTCGAAGGTCTCGCTCAGCAATGGAGACGCTCGGCGCGTCCGGTACGAGCTCAATTCGGAGTTCAATCGGCGGGGCTGCGCTCGGCGCCTCTTCAACGATGATCGCCTGTTTGGGGAGCTGGCGCCTCGTCAGCCTTGACCTCGAGATCGAAGTTCGCCGCCCGGGGCTTCATCAACCGCCGGAACTTCTCCCGGCGGGATCAGCTCAAGCTCCGCCTCGATCCAGCAGCAATCATGCCGACAGACGCATCGGTTTCGGCCTTGGTCTGCTGCGGCATTGGCCAGGAGGCGAAGCAACTTCCTCGGCCTGCACGTGCGCCGGGGGTGAGAGCGGCGATGCGGGGGTCGTGATCTGCGCGATGTGGGTGAGCGTCGGTATTCGTCCTCGACACTCACGCAGTAGTGGTTGCCGCAGGCAGGGGCTCGGGCTCTGCCTCCGGCATCGTCAGAACAAGCGACTCTACGCTCGACGTTCGGGGTCGGTGCTGTCGATTGTTCGCCCGGCGCGTCCGGAATCAGGAGGGCCGCAGGCGCCATGCAGGCGCAGGTGCCGCAGTCGGTCCTCGACGCACGCGTGTTCTAGGCCCGCTCGCGCTGTCGGAATGGGTTGCGCTCAGCAGCGCAATGATGTCATGCGCGGAGATTGCTGGCGCCTCGGACTCTGTCGGTAGCCGCTTCGTGCTCGGCTTCGACTCTGGTGCAGCTTGCTTTACCGGCTCCGTAGTTGCTGCAACTGGCGCGACAATCTCCTTTGACTCTTGCGCGGCCGAAGTCGGTGTGTCGGACGATTCGAGAAGCAACCACTTCGACCGTGGGCGTGTCGTCGTCGAAGATGCGATCGATTGAAGTGCAGATCGATGGGGATGTCTGCATCCGGGACTTCGCTGGTCGCTGCAGGCACCTCATCGAGGCGCGGGTGCGTCACGATGTTGGCTTCGTTGTCTATCGCCAGTGCGTCTTTGCGCTCAGGGGCGTTCGACGGCACGGACGGAGCGGCCTCGGCAGGACCGGCGGGAGCGCCCGCCGCCGATTGGAGACGTCTTCGGCTGCAATGTCTCGACCGGAGCCGAGCGCCTCTGACTTGGCACTGATGCCGGCCCTGACTCGGCACCGGCTGACGCCAGTGGAGGCGCTGGCGACCGCCGGCGCGGGCGCGTCCAACCTCGCGACCGGGCGCGAATGGTGCTTGGCTTCGGAAGACTTGGAATGCGGTCGTTGAGTGTTTCGAACCATGTACCTGGTTTGGCCACTGGTCGTGCACTTGTTCTGCTGCTGACTCTCTGTCAGATGCGCGGCCTGATTGCCAGGTACTGACTGGGGCTTGTCAGACGTGGCGGGAGCGAGAGCCGCAAGCCAGAATCGACTCGACGTCGATGCTCTCTTCCTTGATTGGTTTCTGCTGACGACCAGATGGAGCGCACTCTGGCATGACCTTGGTCATGACCATTAGCGCAGCGCCGGCCTGTTCCGGTGCGTAGTGTGGCGTCACCGTGCCGCGAGGGTGCGTGCAGCAGCGTGATCGCAGCGTAGCATCCTTTCTCTCTTGCCACGCCGGACCTGTATCGCTGCGAACGGTGTTGCGCGTGTGTGTGCGTGACTGGACGAATTCTGCAGCCGCCGGCACGGCTACACGGGCTCCGTCTTAGGTGGGCGCGGGCGCGCTGGATTGAAGCGCTGATCATCCTCAGTCGCATTGGTTGCGAAAGCGCTTGGATATAGCTCACGAAGCGCGGCGAGGCTTCCATTCGCCGCGGCCGGGGTGTCGAAGAATCCCAGGCGCAGGCGGAATCGATCGCGCCCATCTTCCTTGCAGGGACAGTCGGTAGAGCTTGTGCTTTTCGAATCCGGACAGGCCCGTGGCGGGAATGCTGATAGGGCGGTGGAGGCGCTGAGATTGATGACGAACGGCCCCGGGCCCTCGAGGAGGCGGAGTCTCGACCGGCGTGACGAACAAGTCGTCGATGCTCAGGTGCCGGAGATCCTCGGCCGTGCCTTGCGTCATTTCCAAAGAACTCCCTCGAACCAGATTTCACAAGTCAAATACCATCCTGCTGTGGCTACTTGCTTTGTCGGCTCGTTGAGTACTTGTCGTCGGAGGGGCGAACTGGATTTTCAACAGCCAGGGCGCCGGCGGCGAGGATAAGCGTCGCTCGCCGCCGACAACCGCGTCGCAGATTTGACAGGATCTTCCGGTCGCGACCTGCTTATGTCACAAGGCGCATTTGGCGCCCTCCGGGCGACTCCCGGCGCGTCGCCAGTTGTCAGGCCGATGATAAGGATGGCCTTCAGCAGGCTCATACGGCGCGATATAGCTGCTCAGCGACGACGATCCGGACCAAGGCATGCGGCAGCGTCAGGGCTGACAGCGACCAGCGCAGGTCGCTGCCGCTTCAGGCATTCAGGCGCGAGTCCGTCAGGTCCACCGATGAGAAAGGTGAGATCGCGACCCCTCGTGCATTCGGTCGCTGAGCCAGGCGCTGAGCTGCTCGCCAGTGCTGAACATCTTTTTCCGGTGACATCGAGCGCCACCACGAATGCATCGCCGCGAATGGCCGACAGCATTCGTGCGCCCTCTTCTGCCACCGCCCGCACGGTGCTCGCCTCGCGTCCGCGTCGGGCCAGCGTGATCTCAAGCGCAGCTCGAAGCGGATCTCGGGTCCAAGGCGACGGACGTAATCCGCGACGCCAGCATCAACCCAGTCGGGCATCCGGAGTACCGAGCGCGAGCAGCTCGATTCGCATGCGCGCAGCTTAGCTGCATCGCGGCCACTGTACCGGGCGCGGCAATTGCAATGTTCAAGCGGGTGATGGGTGGCTGTGAGAGTCGCTCCGCAGCTTTTCCAATCCGTAGAACTCGCGAACGCGCGGCAACATGATGTGCACGAGCACGTCCGGCAGGTCGACGAGGACCCATTCCCCATCGCGCTCCCCTTCGATTCCGAAGGGTCGAAAGCCCGCCTCTTTGGCCTTCTCGATACCCGGTCCGCCACTGAGCGCGTACGTGACGGTCGGAGGTGCCGGATGCAATCACCATGATGTCGGTGATGTCGGTAGCGAGCGTACATCGAGCACCTTGATGTTCGCCGCCTTCAGTTCCTCAAGCGCCTCGACCACGACCGTTTCAGTGAGCGCCGCGTACGCGTGCGTGTGCGCTTGATTGTGGATGCTGTCATGCCGGGGTGTTGCCTCCTTTGGGGTGAAAAAATCAGCGTTCGGGTGCAGTGTAGCAGCGGCTCTCCAGGATGATCCTGCGTACGCTGTCGGGCATCAGAAAGCGTGGATCACGTCCCGCCGCGACCAGGTTGCGCACTTCGGTGGAGGAAATTTCAGAGCTGCGCTCCACAGCGTGGATATAGATTGCATCCGGCGCGGGATTCGTGCAGGTCACCGATGCGGCCCGTACCGCGGTCCACGCAGCAGCTCTCCGAGCGGTCCCATGCCCGGTGCCCGCCAGCCTGGTCGGTGTGCAACCACCAGAGTGCGAGAGCTGCAGGATTTCACGCCACTGATACCACTTCGGCAACCCGAGAAATGCATCCATGCCCACGATCAGAACACGAACGATCCGGATGTTCCGCGCGCAAGGTGGCCAGCGTATCCACCGAATATGACGGTCCTTCGCGGCGGATTTCACGGTCATCGACCGAAATCCGTGCTGACCCTCGGTCGCGGCCTTGACCATCTGCAGCCGCACTTCGGCGCTCGCAACCGGCGATTCACGGTGTGGCGGGTTGCCCGCGGCATGAAGCGCACTTCTGTCCCAGCCGAAGGGACTGCAGTAGCTCGAACGCCGTGCGCAGGTGGCCGTAGTGGATGGGATCGAACGTCCCGCCGAAAATGCCAATCGGATTCATTGCCGGGCGCGCCGAGTTCGACGCGGCGTCTGAGGCGTGTTTACACCGAGCGAGGCGCGCGACCAGCATCGCGAGCGCATCCCAGGGATCTCCGATCCTCTGCCCTTGATGGTGCGTCGACTCGCACGGCCATGCGCACAGAATTCGCCGATTGGGCTGATTGCGCACTCGGTGCGCGGCCGCGAGCGAATCCGGCTGCAGGCGCTGCCATCCCGGTGCCGACCTGCCGCTACTTCTCGCCGGAGCCAAGTGTTGCCACAGCGCACGCAGCTCGCGGCTCACAGCCCAGAGCACCTGGTGTCGGCTCGACGCCTCACCTCTCAAACCAGCCAGAATCCGCAGTGCGCTCGTGCATCGCCTCGCAACATCGCGTCACCGAGCTGAAACACGTCGAATCGAGCGCTGTCGGCAGCCACCTGGGAGGCGATCCGGCGTCCACGGCGCCGGGCTTGACGAGCAGCGCGAGCTTGTCGATCTCCTGCTGTGCCGCGACGAGATTTCCTTCCGCGCGCGCTCGGCCGGCGGCAGCGCCGCCGCAGGATTCTGGAACCAGGCCCCGGCTGCGCCTGCGCGCAGCAATCCAGTCGGGCGGTCGCCCCCGCATCGATCGGCAGATCTGCGCCCACGCGCCGCTTCAGCTCGAAGGCGCCCGGCCCACGCGCTACCGCAAGGTCTGACGCTCAACGAGCCTTGCCGGACGGGGCCAGCGGCCAACAGCTGGTCGGGCGGCGGATTGTCCGACCAGTTCCTGCAGCAGCTCGGCCCACGTCGCCAGGCTTGCCGGTCGGCAGGCGCACATCCAGAACCCGTCACGTTCCGCAAAACAGCGATAGCGCCTGGAAGTACCCAGCGCGCCAGCTCGTTCCAGTCGAAGCCGCGTTCGACGAAAGGACACGCGCCGTTCCGTGAAGCCCGCTGCGCGCTTGTTGTGTATCGAATCGCATCACGCCGCCTCGGCGAGAAGCAGTTCGTCACCGGATACGAAAGATACGCAGACTTGAGAGATCGCGGGCGAGATGGCCTGAAGGCTATCGGCATTGAGCTTCACGAGCTGAAGCCTACCGAGACTGGATGCCTGCCGCCAGCCTGGGAAGCTCTATTCAGGCACTAAACCGCGAAAACAGGTCGGCGAACCTCAGAACAAAAGGGGCCAAATCACGTCCTTCCCGAGCATCGCGCGTGCGCATCGATCGGGAATCGGCGGGCCGCCGTACGACAGGAATCTGGTCGTGGAAGTCGCGCCCACGCCGCTTGACGCGCCGCGGCTCGCGCTCCAGTCCGCGCCCAGACTTTTGCGGATCATCCAGCTTGCCCATGCGTGTAGTTGAGGTACGCCGGGATCGTAGGTGCCGCGCGCCGCTCTGCTGGCGTCGCAGTTGCCTGCTGATCCTGGAGGCGCTCTCGTCACGTGAACAGTACGCTCCGGATTCCTCCAGCCGCTCATCCCACCGCGTGTGCAGGCCCGATCGCCGAGGAGGAATCGCGCATCGCGCAGCGACGCGTTCGACAGCTGCCCGATGTGCGTCTCCGGATCGCCGTTGCCGAAAATCCCATCTCCCACATCATCTCCTCGCCGTGAGTGTGCCCAGCCTTCCGCGGAAGGCGTAGCCAGACGGACACGCGACCGACGATCGAACCGGCACCCGAGTTCGCGTGCGGGAACTGCCGAGAAATGTCCCGGCCACACCTCCGTGCACCGACGTGAACAGCAGGTCGGCGCGTCCCGGGCACGTAGTCGCGACTGCATCCTTCTCGGCGACCAATGTGGCGAATCGGGCGGCGCGATGTAGTACGTCGCCAGACGGCCGCTTCATCGAACGGACCCGGAATGTCGATGTACGCGGAGTTCGCGCGGTTGAAGAGCGGCGCCGCGGCCACGCGCACTCCTCCATCGCGCCTGGAATCGTCGCCACCTGCTTGTCGAGCAGGAACTGCTTGAGGCCTGCGAGCTGCGCTCGCGCCTACCACGGCACAGGCCGCCTGTCCGGCTTGTCTGGCGGCCGCCTTGGCGACGCACGCCGCGAAACCGATACTCGCGCCGGGCGCGAACTGGGCGCACGCATCCGCGCAGCGCCTGCGAGGATTGCGCGTCGAGGTCCGCGCGCCCGACCGCTTCCAGCTCGGCGAGTCGGCGTCGGCACGCCTGTCCGAGGCCTTCAGCATCTGCGCGACCATGGTACGGGTACACCCGCACCCAGCGCGATAGGCCTCCGTCGCCGACGCGCGCTGCGGCTTCGAGCCACGCGCCGAGCTCGCGCATCGCCGCCGCCGCCGCCGTGTAACTCGCCTGCGTCGAGATCGCTCCGCAGCGCCGCGTCCTGTCACGCATGCGCGAAGGAACGGCGCCCGGCAGGCCTCATTAGCCAGCAGAGATCCGCGAAGCCACCGAATGCCCGGACACGCCGCGCTCAGGCGTGGCAGCGCGAGCGGCGCACGCAAGGTTGGCCTTGATCTGTTGCAGCCGCGCCCGGAACCGCGCCGCGCAGGTAGGCGATGTACGCACGCATGCGCTGGTCGAGGTGCGCGTACTCGTACGCGGGTGAGATAGGAGCGGGATCAGACCGTCGGTGATCAGTCCAGGTAGAACGCGGGTTCTTGAAGGTGCTCAGCGATCTCTCAGCCAGAACAGGTCGCGATCGACGCGCGAGACCGAGGTAGTCGCGCTCGAACCGCTCCGATTCACTCCAGCGCCGAATCGCCGAGAAGCAAAGGTTGTGGCGGCGCGTGCTGCGTGCGAGCGGCGGCGATCTGCGCAGCGATACCGGCTGCGCTCCAGTGCGCCCGGGGAGCTGCCCGTCGAATTCGTGTCGGCCTCAAACCACCGCAAATGCGGGGATTGCGCCTTGAAGTAGGCCTCGAGAAACTCATCGCGATAGGCCAGACCATGGAGGCCGTGTGGAAGTCGCCGCGGCGGGAGCCTGGCTGGGCGTCTGATCCCGATTTTCCGCAGCCAACCGTGGTCTCCGCGCCAGGATCATTGGCGCGTAAGGCAGAGACGCAGCGGAGAACCGCATCGGCGCTTCCGGTCATGCAGGTTCTCCATTCGCGCGAGGTATGGCAGCCCCGGGGGCGCGAAATCGGGCGGAGTCTCACGCACCGCCGGTGCCCGGCCTATTCCTTGCCGTTCGTCCCGCGCAACGATTGCTGCCGTCAGATTGGACCCCACACACCGTCTCGACGTCGCCCGGCTGTGCTGAGCGCAAATCATCGTTCGCGGCTTGCTTCGCTCGATTGTCAAGGGCCGATGGTGTTGCCTGCAGGTAACGGCTCAGCAAGCTTTTCTTGCCGCTGCCCTCCTGTCGTGAGTGCCGGAATTTACGGCATCGCAGAGCATGACACTGCGCGATTGGCACGCGGGCTGCATCTACAGTTCCTGACCCTGGCGCGCACTTCACGCACTCAGGGGACGATCTGAACCTGTCTGTTAGGAGCTACCTATATGAACTCGATCATCAAAGTTTCCGCATTGGCTCTCATGCTGGCCGCCGGGGCGGCGATTGCGCAGCAGAGGCCCGCCTGCAGCGGACGGCGCGCCCGCGATGGACTATTCCAAGCTCGACACGAACGGTGACGGCGTGATCAGCAAGGACGAGGCCAAGGGCGATCCCACCGCTTTCGTCGCAGTTCAGCACGCTGGACGCGGACAAGGACGGCAAGCTGCAGCAGCTCCGAGCTCGCGAAGGCCGGCTCAACGAGGTAAAGAAGGTACTGGGCAGTGTAGCTTTTCGATTCGCACGGCGGATTTCGTACGCCGCGACAACGGCCTTACAGTCGGGGAACCCGCTGTGCCGGGTGTTCTTTGCGCATGCCGCGTGCTTATTGTGCCGCTCTCCTGCCAGACCGGTGGTATTGGCTTTGCCGCCGCTGGTGCGCGGGAGGAGCTCCATGCCGACCCTGTTCGAGAAAATCATCGCCGGAGATTGCCTGCCGCGATCGTGCACGGGGATGAGGCGGGTCACGGCGTTTCGCGACATCCGCCCCCGCCGCCCCGACGCGCATTCTGGTCGTGCCGAGACAAGGCGATTCCCACCCGTCAACGACACGCCGACGGAGGACGGCGAGGCGCTCATTGGGCACATAGTTATCGCGGCGCGGGATCTGGCCCGTAAAGGCATCGCGGACAGACGGCTACCGCCTCATCGTGAATTGCAACGCCCACGGCGGGCAGGAGGTGTATCACCTGCACGTGCACCTGCTTGGGGACGCCCTCTCGGTCCCATGGTGATGAGAGCATGAGGCGTCGCGCGCAAGCAGCGACCCGCCGCGCCACGCAAGTCACCCGCAGCCCGCAAGTCCGCCCGCGCAGGCGGTACGGCCCCGCGCAGCAGCGGACGGCGCGGTCTCTATCCACCCTATCGAGCCGTTCCGCACCGGAGTGCTGCGCGTTTCCACGCTGCAGTGAGATCTATTACGAGGGTGCGGCAATCCGCGTGGCAAGCCACTGCCCCTCTTCGTCCACGGCGGACCGGGCGCTGGCGCAGGCAAGGACTCGCGTCGCTTCTTCGACCCGAAACGTTACCGCATCGTGCTCTTCGATCAGCGCGGCTGCGGTCGCAGCCAGCCACACGCCAGCCTCATCGACAACACGACCTGGCACCTCGTCGAGGACATGGAACGGCTGCGCGAACATCTCGGCATCGAGCGCTGGCTGGTATTCGGCGGCTCGTGGGGCAGCACTACTGTCCTCGCATACGCGCAGGCGCATCCGCAGCGCGTGACCGAGCTCGTGCTGCGCGGCATTTTCCTGCTGCGACAAGCGGAGATTCGCTGGTTCTACCAGCAAGGCGCCAGTGCAGTTTTCCCCGATCCCTGGGAGCAATACCTGGCGCCGATCCCGCGCGTCAGAGCGCCCGGACCTGGTGGCCGCGTTTCTATCGACGACTTACCGGCAACGACTCGAGGGTGGCACTCGATGCGGCAAAGCGCCTGGTCGAATCTGGGAAGCTGCAAACGAGCTATCTGCACGTGAACCAGCAGAATATCGCTCGCTGGAGCGATGACAAGTTTGCCATGGCGGTGGCGCGCATCGAGTGCCACTACTTCGTGAATCGCGGCTTCTTCGAGGCACGAAGACCGTTGCTGTTGCGCAACGCCGGCGCCATCCGGTGTACCGGCGGTGATCGTGCAAGGACGCTACGATGTGGTCTGCCCGATGATGAGCGCGTGGGATCTGCATCGCGCACTGGCCAGAAGCCGAGTTCCACGTCGTGCCGGATGCCGGGCATTCCGCGATGGAGCCAGGAATCCTGCACGAATTGATCGGCGCCACGGACCGCTTTGCGCGCCGCTGAGCCGGCGCGCACAAGGTTCAACTACTCCCTCACTCGGCCGGTCGGTCGCTCATCCGCGCCATCGATCAGTCTGGTTTGCAGCAGCCAAGCGCGCACTTCCACTGGCGTCCTGCTCGAACCACGCTTGTGCTGAACCGAGGCAGAAACGATGTAACCCACGAGTCCATATCGGTCAGCATGCGCGCGCGGCCGTAGTGCGGGATTTGATCAGACAACAGGATCTGCAGGTAGCAGCACGGCGTTCTCTCGATGTATTCGCCGCCCGCGTCCGTATCGAGGCCCCCGCGCGGCGCTCCGGCGTCTATGCGAGATGTGAGTGGGCCGCCTCATGCAGCACCGAGTGCAGTGGCGTGTCCAGGCGCGCAAACAACCTGTCGCCCTTCAGGCCGGCCTCGGTCTGCCCCAGTACGACCCCGGGATCAGCTCGCCGGTAGCGATCGGGCCTGAGCTCCAGTCCGAAGCGCGAGAGTAGCGTCGCCACGACGATGCGGGTACCTGGGCGAGCGTCACTACCGTTGCAGATGACCAATGATTCGGCTCCACTGCCTCGCGAGGGCCGGGACTCGAGTCTCCTGGGGACCGGCCAGGCGGCTCATCACGATCCCCGTCAGTCGCGCGCCAGCGCCTCGCGCAGAATGTCTTCCTCGTGTTCCTTCGCAAGCAAGGTCGTTTCGTCGAAGCTGTAGTCGCGGGTCAAAGTGAGCGTCTGCGTGGTGAGGAGCTCCTTGCCCTCCGCAGTAACCGAATACTTGATGGTATAGAAAATCTCGTACTCGGTCTGGCTTGTTGGCGGCCGATACAGACAGAACGCGCTGGCCAGTCTCATCGTGCTCGATATGCAGCACCGCCGTTGCCGCGGCGCGCTCTGGCGTGATGGTCCGTGCCGCTCGCCTTCATCGAGCTCAACAGAGTAAGAAGGAAAGTGCTGCGCTCATCTTCCGCGGTCGATGTACGTCATTGCGCATCGCAGCGGGCAGGTGGTGCGCGCCCTGCAGGGTGGAAGGCCGCATCCTCCGACCAGTACGCTCGCCATCAGCGCCGGCGCGCGCACCACAGATGTCCCGCATCTCGCCACACACGGCCTGAAGGCTCTCGCGGCTGTGCTAGACGAACCACATTGACGAGCCTCGCCTTTTCACGATCACCCGGCGCACCGGGCTTGTCCATGACGAAACGCTCGCACATTGGCATCACTCAGCGCCGCCTGTGCGATCGCCGCTTCGTCGCGCGGTGGCCGGCACATGGATTCGTCCGCGAGGCTTGCCGTTGACCTGCACCACGATCTCCAGCACATCCTGGGCAAGCGCGACCGGATCCGGCTTCTGGCCAGCGCGCGTCGATCACTCGCACCCGGCTGACGCTAGTGCCTGCCAAAGACACGTGACAGGCGTGCGGCACGATCGGCGCAAAGAGTGAGTACCACGATCTGGAGGGCCTCTCGTCGCACCGCTCGCCCGCCCTCGCTGTCATCTTCAAACCGCGCAAGCTCATTCATCAACTCCATCACGGCGGCGATCGCGGTGTTGAAGGTGCGCCGGCGACCGATGTCGTCCGTCACCTTGGCCCAACATCTGCGTGTGTCAGGTGCCGCATCTCGCGCTGCGGCACCGGTAAGGGCTGCGTGGTCGATCTTCACGGCGAACGCAGAAGGGCTACGCCCTTGATGACATGCTCGTGCACGGCCTTCCACAGCCGTTTCAGGAAGCGCTGCGCGCACCCCGTACGCCTTCATCGGACCACTCGAGCGTGTCCTCCGGCGGCGACTTGAACATCATGAACAATCCGACGCTGCCGTCGGCGCCGAACTGTTCCACGAGAGCAGTTGGATCGACGCCGTTGTTCTTTGACTTCGACATCGTGCGCATGCCTTCCCACTACCACGGGCTGGCCGTCCGCAACGAGCACAGCACCGCACGCGGCTTCCTGCATCGCCAGCTTGACGTCTACGTCCGCCGGATTGGAAGTACGCGACCCGACCGTCGGCACGTGGTGACGAGTGTAGATGTCGTTGCAGCACCATGCCCTGCGTGAGCAGATTTGCATGAAGGGCTCGGTGACATTGCACCAGCCCAAGATCGCGCATCACGCGCGTCCAGAAGCGCGAATACAGCAAGTGCAGGATCGCGTGCTCGATGCCGCCGATGTACTGATCCACCGGCAGCCCAGTAGCCGCGCGCGCTCGTCGACCATGGCGCGTTTGATCGTCGTAGCTGGCGAAGCGCAAGAAGTACCACGACGGAATCGACGAACGTGTCCATCGTGTCGGTCTCGCGGCGCGCCGGGATCGCCGCATTTCGGACAGTCGCATTCGTAGAACGCCGGCGTCTTCGCCAACGGATTGCCGCTGCCATCGGGCACCAGGTCCTCCGGCAGCACGACCGGCAAGATCGCCGTCGGGCACCGGCACATCGCCGCACTTCGGACAGTGCATCAGATCGGGATCGGGCAACCCCAGTAGCGCTGTCGCGAGATACCCCAATCGCGCAGACGCCAGGCAGTCTGCTTCTCGCCAGACCCTGCGCTTGCAGATCGTGCTGCAACGGCTGTCGACCGCCTGCTGGTAATCGAGCCCGTCGTAGCGGCCCGAATTCACACAGCGCCCGTAGTCCGCGAATCACCAGGGCTGCCAGCTCGTCTGTTGAATAGGCTATCCGCCGACTTCGATGACCGGCCGGATGCGACGATGCCAGGCGTACTTGCGGGCGAACTGGAAATCGCGTTCGTCGTGGCCGGGCACGCCCATCACCGCGCCTTCGCCATAAGCCATCAACACGTAGTTGCCGACCCAGACTTCGATCTTTTCCTGCGTCAGCATGGATGCGTGCACGAACAAGCCGGTCGGTACACCTTCTTTTCCATCAGCGCGAACTCGGCCTCCGGTGCACGCCGCCGCTACGGCACTCCTCGATGAAGCGCGGCGAGCGCCGAGGTTGTCGCAGCGAGCCGCGCGTCGCAAGCGGATGCTCCGGCGCGATGGCGACGAACGTCGCGCCCATCAATCGTGTCGGCGCGCGTAGTGAAAACGCGCAACACATGCCGCGCGCCGTCGAGCTCATACGGAAAGCCGATGTCGCACGCCCTTCGCTGCTGGCCGATCCAGTTCGCCTGCATGAGCTGCACGCGCTCCGGGCCAGCTCGTCGGGCCGCTGCGAGCGCGTCGAGCAGTTCCTCCGCGTATTCGCGTGATGCGCAGGTAGTACATCGGGATCTCGCGCTTCTCGACCGGCGCGCCGGTGCGCCAGCCGCGGCCGTCGATCACCTGCTCGTTGGCGAGCACGGTCTGATCGACCGGATCCCAGTTCACGACGCCGGTCTTCTTGTAGGCGATGCCCCGCTCGAGCATGCGCAGGAACAGCCACTGGTTCCAGCGGTAGTACTCCGGCTGCGCAGGTCGCGAACTCGCGGCTCCAGTCGATGGCGAAGCCGAGCGACTTGCAGCTGCGCGCTTCATGTAGCGCGATGTTGTCGTAGGTCCACTTCGCCGGCGGCACGCCGTTCGCCATCGCGGCGTTCTCCGCGGGCAGACCGAACGCGTCCCAGCCCATGGGCTGCAGCACGTTGTAGACCCTGCATGCGCATGTAGCGCGCGAGCACGTCGCCGATCGTGTAGTTGCGCACGTGCCCCATGTGCAGCCGTCCGCTCGGGTACGGAAACATGGCACAGGTGCGGTAGTACTTGCGTGACGCTCGGTGTTTCCGGGCGCTTCGAGCAGCCGCCACGCTGCTCATCCCAGTAGGGCGCGCACCTGGACCTCGAGCCCGGCGGCGTCGTAACGTTCCTGCACGGATACTTCGGTAAAATCAAGGCCTCGCGGAGAGCGCGCGCAAGGATACACGACTGGCGATGGTGCGCCAAATCAGCGCGCTTGCTGAACGACGCGCCGTTGGAGGCCTGAGCCAGCCTCAAGGCTTCGGCGCACGCCTCCTCGACTCCACTAGGGCGCTTGCGCGTGAACTGCAGCGCCAGCCGTGCATCGCAGACCGGCGGATCTACCCGTAAACCCCGCCATCATCTCGCGGCTGAAAACGCACTGCCGCGCGCGCGCAGTGCAGCCGGCGGTGCTGGCAATGTCGCGCACGGCGACCCGAACGCGCGCCGGCACGGCAGTTTGCGCACCCTGCGCCGGATGGCCCGCTGACGAACGCGTGGTTGCCGCGTCGCGATGCGCAGCGCCGTGCAGCCCTTATTCTGAAGTGCTGATCGCCTCCGGGGTTGCTCCCAAGCGGTTCTGCCTGCAGCAACACCTGCGATACAGTTGCCGCCGCGCTCAGGATCCGGCGCTCACCGATCGTAGCGCCAGTAATTGCGCTTCGCCGTGTTCGCGCCACCACCCCCTGCACGACACAGCAAGCTCGGGCGGTGGTTGTGAACCAGGCACACGAGTTCTCCTCCGGCGCAGTGCGCGGCGCATGTGAACGAACCAGTGAAACTGCGCGCAGCTCCCTGCGTGAGCCGTGAAGCCACGGTGTCGCGCAGGTCGCGATCGATACTGGCGCGACGGCTCCAGGCGGCGTGCGACGCGGCAAAGCGCTCTGGCGTCCGGCGTCGATGTCGATGCTGGCCGAGGCCTTGCGGCGGACTCTGAGGCCCTGGAGCCGGCGCACGTACGTAGAAACGCGTGGATGCTGCAGACCCTCACCCTCCAGAGTGGACAATTCGACATATCCTGCGCTCGAGCACCGCGCAAGCGAGCAGCACAAACTGCGCGCAACGATTGCCGCTCTGCCAGTTTTCGGATCCGCCTGCAGGAGGAGCTTCGGCGGCGTGGTGATGAAACCGAGCCGCCTCGAACGAACTCTGCGGTGCCGCGACGGCGTGACCGACGACACCCAGCGTGATTCGATCCTGGGGGAACTTGAGCCATCGCGCCGGACTATGCCTTTCAGGGGCCGTCGCGACTCCGCCGGCGTGCAGCCCGGCCATCTTCTGCCCGCGTATGACTGGCGTCGCAAGCCACGCGTTTGCGGGCGAACAGGAGGCGAGTCGCGAGTTACGCGCGGTGAACGCTCTGACCTTCCGCGCGACCTCAGGAGGATTCGCTGCTGGCCCCCTCGCTGTACAAGCGGGATGCTGCTCGCACTGAAGAGCGGTCTCCTGCCGCACTTCATCTCCGCTGTGCCGCCGGTAACCGAAGTGGTACCGCTGATATCCGGCTCCGCAAACACCGCCGGACGAGCGCGTTACCGGCGGGACCATGGACAGCTTCGATGTAGTTCCGCGCGAGCCTGTCATCGATATCGACATCGAAGACGACTCCCCAGGCACAACAACCGGTCTGGCAGCCGATGCCAGGCGCTGCATGAATCAGGGGCTATCCAGAGGCACAACCTCGCGGAATGACGCGCCGCGCGTCGCATCCGCGGTACCCACTCACGCAACCCGAGTATCCGCCGTCGTCGATTCGCCAGGGTGCGGTCGGCACGGTGACACTGCTGATTTACGTGTTGCCGAACGGCGCGCGTGGCGGACGCAAAGGTGAGCCGCAGCAGCGGCTTCACTATCGCCTCGATGCAGCTGCGCCGTGCGCGAGGCCAAGCGTTCGTGGCGATTCGTGCCTGCAACTTCAGACGGCACGCCAGTCGCGGACTGGGGAACCTACGCCGTAACGTTCAGGCTCACGAATTGACGCTTGGCGCGCGCTGGCCTGGTTCTCCGCACCCGCGGCTCAGCCATTGCGCTGAGCCGTGGCGGAAGACTGATTACCGCTCTGACGGACTTCCTGCTGGCCGCGCTGTGCGCGGTATCTCGCCAGCGCGCTTGCGCGCGCATCGTCCTGAAACTGCACGGACCGCTGCTGTTCTTCCTGGGCTTTGCGCTCGCGGCGTTCATTGGTGGAATCTGGGGCATGCCTTTTCAATGCACGGCAGGACCTGGCGCAAGCCACCGTGTGGTGGTTCACGATGTTGTTTCGCAGGTGTGACCGCCGTCGGCCTGGCGCTGGTCGGGATCAGCCTGCTGGGTGGCCGACGCTCGCGATTCATCGCGATCATCTTCATCGTGCTGCTCCGTCGTGTATGCGCTGCTGAGCTGGCAAAGACCCTCGCTTCTTGCTGAGGTCTCATCGCGACCGTCTTCGGCACTGTGCTGCGTGTATGGTCGGGCTTCTCCGACGCGTGCGTTCACCGGGGTCGCTACTGGTGTTCGGCAGGCTCGGCATCTCTGTCATCGCGCAGCGACGCGAGCAGCGTGGCGTCGCCATCGATCCGGTGCGATTCGATCACAACGCGACGTATCACATCATGCTGCTGCCCGCCCTGGGCCTGATCTACCTCGGCTTGCGTCGACTTTCAGCTGCACTCGCGGCGTCGGGGAGCTACCAGGCGATGCCGTAGTCCTCGCCGTGGTTGCTCGATCCGCCCCAGAGCGTGCCGTGCTCGCGATCGAAGTAGATCGCGTTGATGGGCCCGGAAGTGCGCTCTTCGGAACTCGAGCTTGTAGCCCATGCGCCGCGAGCTCATCGCGGACCCATGGCGGGAATCGATTCATTCAGTGTCAGGCGTCCGGGCATCGATTCGTGCTCGCCGAACGAGTCGCGCATCTGGTAGCTGGTGATGTTGGCCGCCTCGCGTCGCTTCCTGCACCGTCATTCCGAACTCGACGACGTTCAGGAAGAACTGCAGCAGGTTCTGGTCCTGCGTGTCGCCGCCCTGCACGGCGAAAGCGAGGAACGGCTTGCCGTCCTTGAGCGCCAGCGTCGGCGTGAGCGTCGACGCGCGGCCGCTTGCCCGGCTCGACGACGTTGAACGGGATTCTCGGCTGCGTCGAGCACGAAGCTCTGCATGCGCTGGCTCATGCCGATGCCGGTCTTGCCGGCGATCACCGCCGGCATCCAGCCGCCGCTCGGCGTGACCGACACGACCCAGCCCTCGTCGTCCGCCGCTTCGACGCTCGTCGTGCCGAGGCGGAAGTGGCGATCGAACTCGGCCTGCGCGGTGGTGTCCGGCATCTGTTGCTGTGCCATGTGCTCGAGCAGCGACTCGATACGGATTGCGTCCCGCCCTGGAACGGATACGGATCGCCGGGGCGGATGTCGGGGTCGTTGTCGATCCGCCGCGGATGCAGCTTGGCGCGGGTGTGCGCGTACTCCTTCGACAGCAAGCCCGTTGATTGGCTCCGCCGGCGGGAAGTACGGATCGCCGTAGTAGAAATCGCGGTCCGCGTACGCCAGGTTCATCGCCTGGTAAAGCGATGTGGATGTAGCGAGCGCTGTTGTAGCCCATCGACTTGAGGTCGAAGGTTCTCGAGGATGTTCAGTGCCTGCAGCATCACCGGACCCTGAACCCAGTGTGGTGAGCTTGTAGACCTCGATCCCTTTGTAGTTGCGCGCACCGGCTCTTCGACGTGCACTTTCCAATTCGCGAGGTCCTCGCTGCGTGATCAGACCTGCCGACTTCGCGTGACCCGCGCACGAAGTCCTGGGCGATGTCGCCGCGGTAGAAGCGTTCGTAGGCCGCCATGATCGCGCGGCCTTGCGGTCCTTGCCGGCCTGCAGCGCGCGCGCTTCCGGCCTCCACCAGCTTGCGCAAGCGTCGCTGGCGAGATCGGGCTGGCGGAAGATCTCTCCGGCTTCGGAGCTGCGCTGCGATCTGGCCTCGTCGTGCACCAGGAGAATCCGCTTCGATTCCGGCCACTCGCTTGATGCGCGTCCTTGTTGCGTTCGATCGGAGTCTGCCAGCTTCGCGCTCGATCGGGTAGCCATCCGCCAAGCGCGATGGCGGGCGCGAGCACGTGCTCGAGACTCAAGGTGCCGAACTCCGCGAGCATGGTCCATGATTCCGCCCGGCGTGCCCGGAGTTACCGCCGCGAGCGGCCCGTATTCGGGCGGATACTTCATTCCTTTGGCGCGAAAGAACTCCGGCGTCGCACCGGTCGGCGCAACCCCGAGTGCATTGACGCCGATCACCTTGCCGGTGTTCGGGTTGTAGATGAGTGCCTGGGTTTCCCGCCCCAGCTCAATACGTCCCACATCGTTGCGGTCGCCGCAATCATGGCGCAGGCCGCATCGACCGGCGTTGCCGCCTTTCTGAAACGTGATGGCGCCGGCGGTCGCGGCCAGCGGTTTGCCGGTGATCGCGACCCAGTGCTGGCCGTGCAGCGGTGGCTTCTGTGTCTTGGCGGGCGCAGTCGTCGGCGTCAGGGACACTACCAGGGCGAGCGCCAGGAACGTCGAACGCCACCGCTGCGAAACGCAGTTGCATCGTTCTCTCTCCGGTTATTGATCGCCGCGAATTATGCTGCTTCTTCCAACAGCTTCACCAGTTTGTACAGCGCATAGTTGATTGGAGTGGGGACGCCGGAGCTGCTCTCCGAGTCGTACGACGTAGCCGTTCAATGAGTCGATCTCCAGTGCGCTTGCCGCGCGCAATATCCTGTGCCGTCGACGACAACGCGTCCGGCATCACCTCACCCAGCTTGATACCCGCCGCGATCTGTTCCTCCAGGTCGAGGCTCACGCCCGCCGCATTTGCTACGGCCACGGTTTCAGTCGCAACGCGCGTCAACAGCGCCCGAGTCCCGGGATCGCGCACGATACGACCATAGCGTGCTCGCGCCAGCGCCGAGATCGCGTTGTAAGTGCAGTTGAGGACCAGCTTCTTCCAGAGAGCCGCCTTGATATCGTTCGTGATCACGCATGGAATGTCAGCGCGGCTGAAAAGCTCCGCCAACGCATCAAGCTCTTCGGCAGGCGCCACCGCCAACGGGTCGCCGAGCACGAGATCGCCGCGGGCTGCTCTGGTCGCACGTGTCCCGGGCCGGCCATTTCGGCAGCAACGTACACGGCAGCTGCGAGCGCCTGCATTCCAGCGGCGGCGTGCATTCGTTCCACGTTGTCGACACCATTCTGCATGCTGATGACCCGCGCGCCGTGACACAGCAGCCGTGCCAGCAGGCGCGCAGTTTCATCCGTATCGATGGTCTTCACGCAGACGAGGACGATCTGGGAGTCTGCAACGGTAGCGATATCCGTTGCGGCATCGACACGAATCCGCTCCCGTACCCGGGTCCCCTCAAGGAGCAGCCCTCACGCCCGATAGCATCGACGTGCGTGGCGCGCCCGATCAGTGTCACCGGTGCGCCGGCGCGGGCTGAGCATGCCACCGTAGTAGCAACCGACGGCGCCGGCGCCGACGACCGCGATTCGAGACCAGGCTTGCCCAGCCAACGCGAGGCTCCGTCAAGTCGTGCCCGGGCGTGGCGCCGAGGCGCGGACAACCGAGGGCGCGCGACGGCGCTGAATGGCGAGCACTATCGTCAGGCCGATCAGGACTAGCACCACCACCGGCACATTTCCCACCTCGCGTAGGGCGTGAGTCCAGGAGCGGGGCTGCACGCTTGCGCTGAGCACGGCCGGCTGAAACTGCGCAATCTTCTGCACGATTGCACCGCGCGGGTCGATGATCGCCGTGATTCCGTTGTTGGTGGCACGCAGCATGTAACGACTCGCCTCACGCGCGCGCATGCGCGCAATTTCCAGGTGCTGGTGAGGCGCGGTCGAATCACCGAACCACGCATCGTTGCTCACGTTGACGAGCAGTGTCGCCTCCTGAGCACCGCGAGCCGCTGGCTGCCGTAGGCGTCTTCATAGCAGATAGTCGCTCCGAGTTTCTCGCCGGCCGCGACCAGGCGGCGGTTGCTCCGGGTCGCCTGCTGTCATGTCGACATACGGCAGGCTCATGAGCCGCATCCATTTGCGCACGAAAGCCGGCATCGGGAAAGAACTCGCCAAACGGCACCAGGCGACGCTTGTCGTACCAGGTCAGAGTGCCGTTCACCGCGACGACCGAATTGCGATACTGATCGCGCGCGAAGTCATATCGCAGAATGCCGATGATGAGGTCAGAACCCCGCGCCTGCGCATCGCGGTAGAGCCGGTCGAGGTAGTCCTTGAGCTCGTGCTCCAGCGCCGGAGGGCCGCTTCTGGCCATACGATGATCTGGCTGCCGAACGCCTTTTCAGTGAGCTCGCGATAGAGCGTCAACCGTCGCTTCGCGATTCTCCGCCTGCCATTTGAGATCTTGCGAAATTGCCCCTTGTACCAGGCTCACCGTCACCGGCCCGCGCACTGGATGGGCCCAGTCGACTCGCGACAGGACGGTGCCACCGACCCAGATCGTGAGCGCCACGACGGCGGCGACTATCCGCTCGAAACTCTGAACCGCGCAGCAGCAGCACCAACGCTCCTGCCGACACGAGCACCAGCAGGCTGATGAAATAGACGCCGCCGACCGGCGCGTATCCAGCAAGCCAGCTGTCGATCTGGCTGTAACCGAGTGCAAGCCACGGAAACCCGCTCAGTACCCAGCCTCGCAGCCATTCCATGAGCAACCACAGCGCAGGTACACCAATCAGCCATTTGAGTATTCCGCGTGCTGGAAGCCAGCGTGTCGACGCGCTAGCCCACCGCGGCGTGATACAGACCCATGACCGCGACCAGCCTCGAGCATCAGCAGGAACGCCACCCAGATCGGGGCCTGTCCGAAGACATGCACGCTGGTGTAGAGCCAGTAGGTACCGACGAGAAAGGTGCCGGCGCCGAACCAGAATGCCAGCCACGCGGCGCGACGCGGCGTCGCCGACTCCCACATCAGGAACAGAGCGGTCGGGCACAGGATTGCGAGCGCAAAGAGCTCGAGCGGTGCAAAAGCAAGTGACAACGCGGCGCCCAGCAGAAAACCGAGCGGTGCCGCCCACCGATCGGGCGCGCGCGGCAGCCTCATTCATCCACGCGCGTGGGAATATCGCGGGGCGTCGTTACGCGCAAGGTGTCGATGCGCCGTGCGATCAGCGCGTAGCACCCTGAATTCGAAACCATCCACCGTGATGACCTCGCCCCTGCGCGGCACGCGCCCCAGCTGGTGAGTGATCAAACCGCCGATGGTGTCGAATTCGTCGTTGGTGAACTCGGCGCCGAAATACTCGCTGAATTCATCGATGCGCGTGAGCGCCCGCACTACGAACTGGCGTGGCCCCTCACGGCGAATCGGCTGGTCGTCCTCGACATCGTACTCGTCATCGATCTCACCCACGATCTGCTCGACGACATCCTCGATGGTCACCAGTCCCGAAACTCCGCCGTATTCGTCCACCACGATCGCCATGTGATTGTGGCTGCCGCGAAACTCCTTGAGCAGCACGTTCAGGCGCTTGCTTTCCGGTACCACGATGGCCGGCCGCAGGAACTCCTTGATGTCGAAGTCGAGCCGTTTGCCGGTCTCGGCGAAATACTTGAGCAGGTCTTTGGCGAGCAGGATACCGACCACCTGGTCGCGATCCTCCCCAATGACCGGAAAGCGCGAGTGGCCCGACTCGACGACTACCGGCAGGATCGCCTCCGGCGCGTCGTCGCGCTGATCACGACCATCTGCGAGCGTGGAATCATGATGTCGCGCACCTGCGTATCCGCGACCTCCAGCACGCCTTCGATCATCGATAAGGCGTCGGCGTCGATGAGGCTCTTCGCTCACTCGCCTCGCGCAGTTCCTCGATGAGCTGCTCACGATCGCGCGGCTCGCTCTTGCCCTGTCTGAGTCGGCGCAACCAGCGACCGCGTGGTGCTGGTACTGTGAGGATCGTCAGCCATACGGGTTGGGATACCCCAGGGTTCGAAGCACGCCCGCTTCGTAACGCTCCATGCGCCGCGCGTCGTCGAGCCGCCTCATGATCATACCCGAGGAGGTGCAGTGTCCCGTGCACGATCATGTGCGCCCAATGCTGCGCCAGCGCCTTGTCCTGCGCGCGCGCCTCGCGTGCCACCACTGGCGCGCATATCACGAGATCACCGGAGCGGGCGCGTACCATCCGCCGTGCGCCACCGTGGCAGGGAACGACAGCACGTTGGTGGGACGATCCCTGCGACGACTAGCGGCGGTTGAGGCGGCGGCTTTCCGCTGCACCCACGACGCGCACGGCCAGGTCCCAACGCCCGCGCTTGCGCCTCGAGCGCTTCGAACGCCCAGAACGAGATCCGACACTCGAAGGCACCCACGGCTTGCGCGTGGCGAAGTGCACACTTACTTCCAGCGATGGACCACGAGGGCTCGACCCCTGAGCGCGGGCCGCAAGAGATCGTCCGGCTCGGGTTTGACGCCGGGGCTCCTGGCCTCGATCTCCCGGCACTCACGTTTTCTTGTCCTCGTACGCCTGCACGATCCGCTGCACCAGCGGATGGCGCACCACATCGCGAGCGGTGAAGTACGTGAACGCCACGCCTTCGACACCGCTCAGGATATCGATCACGTTCTTCAATCCGGAAGCACGACCGGCGGGCAGATCGGTCTGCGTGATATCGCCGGTCACCACTGCCTTGACCCGAAACCGATGCGGGTGAGGAACATCTTCATCTGCTCGGCGGTCGTGTTCTGCGCCTCGTCGAGAATGACGAACGCGTCGTTGAGCGATCGTCCGCGCATGAACGCGAGCGGCGCGACCTCGATGACGCGCGCGCTCGACGAACCGCGCCACGCGATCGAACCCGAGCATCTCGTAGAGCGCGTCGTACATCGGGCGTAAATACGGATCAACTTTCTGCGCCATATCGCCGGGCAGGAAACCCGAGGCGTTCTCCGGCTTCGACCGCCGGCCGAACCAGCACGATCCGCCGCACCGCTATCGGCCTGCAGCGCTTCGACCGCGCATGCGACCGCAAAGATAGGTCTTTGCCCGTGCCCGCCGGGCCGATGCCGAACGTCAGATCGAAGCGGCGAATGTTGGACAGGTATTGCTGCTGGTTAGGGCCACGGGCGTGGATGCCGCCGCGATGCGTGCGCACCAGTAACTCATTCTCGGCACGCGCGCTCGCCCGCGGGCGCATCCGTCATGCCACGCTCGCGCAACGACAGGTGAACGCGCTCCGGCGTCACTTCGCCGTCCTGCGTGAACGCGAACAACTGCTTGAGAATCTGCTCGGCATCGGCAGTCGCAGCCACCCCGCCGGTGACGTGGAAGTGATTGCCTCGATGGCTGATGTCCACACCGAGGGTCTGCTCGATCTGGTGCAGGTGTTCATCGAGCGGACCGCATAAGCCCGCGAGCCTGCCGTTGTCCGCGGGTTCGAGCTCAAAGTCGCGCGTGGCAACCTGTGATGCCAAGTCCCTTCCCTAGCCTGATGCCAGCAATGCTTCGCCGGCGCAATCAGCGCTGGCTGCGACCAACCGACCCCGCAGGCTGTTCTTCAAGGCTTCCGTGATGGCGACATCCACGAACTGGATCGAGGAGCGATGCAGGACCATCGAAATTCACCCAGCGATTGTTCTCGGTGCGTCCTGCGAGCTGCGAGCGTGATTCTTCTTGGCCGGCCGTTCGACCGAGGACGCGCTGGATCAGTGCCGACCATGCGCTTCGCTGATTGCGCGCGCGTTAGCATTGATGGCGCTGCTGCAAGAGTGCGAGGCGCCGTTGCTTTTCGGCGTGCGGCACGTCGTCCGCGAAACCGGCGGCGGGCGTCCCGGGACGACGGCTGTAAATGAAACTGAAGGACTGATCGAACCCACATCCTCGACCAGCTGCATCGTGGCCGCGAAATCGCGCTCGGCTTCGCCGGGAAAGCCGATGATGAAATCGGACGACACGGCGAGGTCCGGTCGTACCTCGCGCAGCTTGCGAATGCGCTGCTTGTACTCCAGAGCCGTATAGCCGCGCTTCATCTGCGCCAGGATCCGATCAGAACCGCTTTGCACTGGCAGATGCAGGTGCGCTGCGAGCTTCGGCACGTTGGCATACGCTTCGATCAGGCTATCGTCGAACTCGGCAGGGATGGGAGGTCGTGAAGCGGATGCGCTCGATCTCCATCGAGCTCGGCGACGTAATGAATGAGCGTCGCGGAGGTCGGCACTACCGCCATCGGTCGTCGCGCCTGCGTAGGCATCGACGTTCTGTCCGAGCAGCGTCACTTCGCGCACTCCTTGTGCTGCCAGCGCACTCACCTCATCCATGACCTGCTCGAACGGGCGGCTCATTTCCTCGCCACGCGTATAGGGAACGACGCAGAACGTGCAGTACTTGCTGCAGCCTTCCATGATGGAAACGTACGCGATAGCGCCGGTCGCTCGCGGCTGGGGCAGCTGATCGAATTTCTCGATCTCCGGGAAACTCACATCGACGACGGCTCGGCCGCGCGTCCTCACCGCCCGGATCATCTGCGGGAGGCGATGCAGCGTCTGTGGTCCAAAGACCAGATCGACCCAACCAGCGCGTGCAGTAATCCCTCGCCCTCCTGGCTCGCTACGCAACCGCCGACGCCGATGATGACGTCGGGCGGCGCTGCTTGATGAGGCGCCACTCGCCGAGCAGGAAAAGACCTTTTCCTGCGCCTTCTCGCGCACCGAACAGGTGTTGACGAGTAGCACGTCAGCGTCTTGCGGCTCTTCGGTAAGCTCCAGACCCTCGGCCTCGCGTAGGACGTCTGCCATGCGGGCAGAGTCGTACTCATTCATCTGGCAGCCGAAGGTGCCTTGACGAATAGCCGGCCGGGCATCGAAAGCTCGCTGGGAGAGGGCCGGAGAGGTTAGCGGGTTGATGTGAATAATTGAAGCGCTGCCTGCCGCACAGGGTTTCGGTGAGCCCCCGCTGAAGCCATGCGAATCAGCGCATTAGGCGGCCCTGGCGCGGCTTGCTGCCAAATGACATACGACAGGCCCGAGCCATCAGCGCAGCGGCCAGGGGGCCAAATGAGCGATTGGACATAAGACCTTGACCGGGGTCCGATTCCACAAAATGTTTTTGAGAGTGATTCGCATTTGCAGTACTCATCCCGAGTACTTTCCGACACCTATGAAAGCTACAGATCAAACACCATCGCGCCTGAGCGAGCTCGCGGTAGATGACACTGCGTACGTCGCCGCGGTCGATCCGCCGCCCCACGTAGCCGGCGTAGTGCTTGGACAACGACTTTCCGAGCTCGGCTTTTTCGTGGGCGAGCGCTTGCGCGTGGTGGCTCGCGGGCCGTTCGGTGGCGAGCCCATCGCGGTACGGGTTGGGACTTCCACGTTCGCCCTGCGCCGCCACGAAGCCGATTGCATCCGGATAGATCTCACTCAACCGGAGGCTGATCCAGCGCCATGACGTCTTCCGCCGCCGCGTCGACGAGCCCCCTCGTCGCGCTTGTCGGCAATCCCAACTGCGGCAAGACGGCGCTCTTTAATCTGTTGACCGGCAGCCGACAGAAGATCGCCAACTACGCCGGGGTTACCGTCGAACGCAAAGAGTGGCACGCTGCACACCTCGGGTGGGCAACGGGTTCGCGTGCTCGACCTGCCCGGTTCCTACAGCCTCAATCCGGAGCAGCATCGACGAACAGGTCGTGTGCGACGTGTTGTTCGGTCGACGCGCCGGCGAGCCCGTGCCCGACATGCTGGTGGCCGTCGTTGATGCGACGAACTTGCGCCAGCATCTGCGCTTGGTACTGGGCCTGAAGCGACTCGGGCGCCCGCTCATCGTCGCGCTCAACATGGTGGACCTGGCTCGCAAGCGCGGCCTCGACATCGACACCGCAGCACTCGCTCGCGAGCTGGGCGTACCCGTGGTCGAAACCGTCGCGGTGCGCGCCGACGGCAGCCAGCGCCTCGCGGAACGACTGGAACGGGAAGTGCAGGCACTACCCGAGTCGACATCGCCTGCAGTCGCTGCGATCCAATCGAACACGCTCGATGATCATCGCGAAGTACAGCGGATCCTCGTCGCGATCGGCGCGGACCGCGAAACTGCGACGACACTGAGCGATCGCATCGATCGCGTGCTGCTGCATCCGGTGCTCGGCGTTGCAATCCTGGGCATCGTACTGTTCCTGATCTTTCAGGCGGTTTTCAGCTGGGCGCAGCCGGTCATGAATGCGATCGATGCCGGCGTGAGTCATGTGGGCGCATGGCTCGCTGCCACGCTGCCCGCAGGACCGTTGCGCAGCCTTCTCACCGATGGTGTCGTCGCCGGCGTCGGCAGCGTGCTCGTGTTCCTGCCGCAGATCGTGATCCTGTTTTTCTTCATCTTGTTGCTCGAGGATTCCGGCTATCTGCCCCGTGCCGCCTTCCTTCTGGATCGACTGATGGGCGGCGTCGGCCTCTCGGGTCGTTCCTTCATTCCGCTGCTGTCGAGCTTTGCGTGCGCCATTCCAGGCATCATGGCTACGCGCACGATCCCTAGTGCGCGTGATCGCCTGGTCACGATCATGGTTGCGCCTCTCATGACGTGTTCCGCGCGGCTGCCGGTCTATGCCCTGCTGATTGCGGCATTCATTCCGGCACTCACAGTGGGCCGATTCTTCGAACTGCAGGGATTGGTTCTGTTTGTTCTGTACGTCGCAGGAGTGGCCGGTGCGATGCTCGTGGCGTGGGTCCTCAAGCTTCGCGAGCTCACGCCGCTCGATCCAGGCGTTGCAGATGGAACTGCCTGCGTATCACTGGCCAAGCCTCAGGAACCTGCGCATCGGCTCGTGGCAACGCGTCGAGATCTTCCTGACGCGGGTGGGCACGATCATTCTTTCGCTGATGATCCTGCTCTGGTTCCTAAGCTCTTTCCCGGCCCCACCGCCAGGCGCGCATGGACCGGCGATCGAATACAGCATGGCCGGACGCCTCGGCGCGGCGTTGGCCGTGATCTTCGGGCCGATCGGTTTCAACTGGAAGATCTGTATCGCGCTGGTGGTCGGGCTGGCGGCTCGCGAGGTTGCGGTGGGCGCCCTGGGAACGGTCTATGCGCTGTCGGCCGCGAAGCAGGATGTCGCTGGTGACCTCATTCCGATGATTTCTTCCGACTGGGGCATCGCTACCGCGCTCGCGCTACTGGCCTGGTATGTCTTTGCGCCTCAGTGCCTCTCCACCCTGGCGGTCGTAAAGCGGGAGACCAACTCCTGGCGCTATCCATTGATAATGGCCGGGTATATGTTCCTGCTCGCCTACCTCGCCGCAGGCCTGACCTTTCACATCGCCCGCGCGCTTGAGCGTGACGTGTCGCACTGGATCCAGGTATTGCTCGTAGCTCTCGCCGTCACCGCGAGTGCGCTGTATGCGGCCTATGTGCTGATGCCCTGCAGGCTGGCGCTCGGGCATCGACGCGCTGCTCGACCGCGTGCTGCCGGAAAGCGTGCGTCAGCGACGCGCTTCCACGGCTTTCGGGCTGCTCCGGCTGTGCCAACAACCCGGCTGCACCGCGCGCGGAGACTCGCATCCCCACCCACGAGATCGGACGTCGCAGCTGAGCCAACCCAGGAAAGGCACCCGCCAAGGACAAGGGATTCAGGTCTTAGGCTTGCGGTAAAGGTGGACGAAGCGATCCGTCTTGCCGCGGATCTGCTTGTCGAACACGATCTTGCTGCGATCGTCGTCCGCGCTGCGCAGCTTGTCGTAGTGCCCCTCATAGACGAACCCGTGACTCGTGATGTCCTTGATCGCGAAGTCTTCATCCATGCGGTGCAGGGAGAGCGCGACGCTCGACCCAGCGCCGGCCTTGGCCGCGTGATCCACGATCAGGAATGCGCCACCGGGCTTGAGTGCCGTGTAGATCTGGTCGAGAAAGTGAGGTTGATCAATCTTCGGCCATCCGTTGAGCGGATCGGCATAAAACAGGTCGTGATATGACATCACGATCGTTGCGGCATCGAGTGTCGCAGTGCCCAACTGCAGATCACAGCTCTCGATAACTGACCGCTTTACATTCGCCAGGCGGCCCTCCTGGCTGAAGCGTGCCTTGATATCGTCCTTCGCATAGTCCTCGTAGGGCACGTTGTTGACCATCAGCACCTCGCCCGTCGATCCGACGACATAGCTGATGAGCTCGCTGTAATAGCCGCCGCCTGCAAAAATATCGGCAACGTGCATACCGGGCTTGAAGCCGGCGAATGCCATGACCTCGGCAGGACGCTCGCGCGCATCGCGTTCGAGGTCCTGGCACTGCGGCCCGCGTGCGCAACGGCTTGTTGGTACACGGCCGTGTCCGGCGCTGCCAGCGAGACGGACGCCGCGACGATCAGGGTCGAAGCGATCAATGCGCGCATGATGACTCCCGGGCTAGAAAGGAATGTCGTCGTCGAACTCCGTGTCGCGCTCGCCGCCGCTCGCGGCGGAGTTCGGGCGCAGCACTGCGTGCTGGCCTCGCTTCCGCACTCGCACCCGCACCGCCAGCTGCGCCACCGCGGCCGCCCAGCATCTGCATTTCATTAGCGACGATTTCCGTGTGCTGTAGCGGTCGTTCCCCTGCTTGTCCTGCCACTTGCGCGTGCGCAAACGCCCTTCGATGTAGACCTGTGAGCCTTTGCGCAGGTACTCGCCCGCGATTTCCGCGAGCCGGCCGAACAGCGCCACGCGATGCCATTCGGTGCGCTCCTGCCACTCGTTGGTCTGCTTGTCCTTATAGGACTCTGACGTGGCGAGGCTCAGGTTCGCTACCGACATACCGCTCGGCATCGACTTGGTTTCGGGATCGGCGCCGAGATGGCCGATGAGAATCACCTTAGTTGACGCCGCGAGCCATGGGAGCCTCCGAGCAGAATTGAGATCGTGAACGTGCCGAGGGTCAGTCGGGCGATGAAGGACCGGTATTCTATGCGCCGCCACCGGGGATGCATCTGCAACCCTTGCGCAATCTGACAGAAACGCGGCAACTCGGGGCCCGCCACCGAAGTCGGGCCGGACCTGACTTTGCGCCCAACTTCAAGCCGCGCGTATAGTACCCGGCTGGCATTTTTGCCGCCCGACGAGCAGTTGCACGGCCTTCTAAACCGCCGACCAGTTACGCGATGTCCGTTATCAGTATTCGTGGCGCCCGTACGCACAACCTCAAGAACATCGACGTCGACCTGCCGCGCGACCGGCTGATCGTGATCACGGGCCTGTCGGGTTCCGGCAAGTCGTCGCTCGCGTTCGACACGATCTACGCCGAGGGCCAGCGCCGCTATGTCGAGTCGCTGTCGGCCTACGCGCGGCAGTTCCTCGTCGATGATGGAGAAGCCGGACGTCGACAGCGATCGAGGGACTTTCGCCGGCGATCGCCATCGAGCAGAAGGCGACCTCGCACAATCCGCGCTCGACGGTCGGCACGGTCACCGAGATCTACGACTACCTGCGCCTGCTGCTTCGCGCGCGCCGGCATCCCGCGCTGCCCGGATCACGGCATGGAGCTCGCGGCGCAGACCGTGAGCCAGATGGTGGATCAGGTGTTGCGCATCCCTGCAGGTGCGGCCTCCTCCTGCTTGCGCCCGTGGTAACCGACCGCAAGGGCGAGCATCTGGAGATCTCTCGAGGAGCTGCGCGGCCAGGGGTTTCGTACGCGCGCGCATCGACGGCACGGTCGCACGAACTCGACGCGCTCCCGAAGCTCGACGCGCAGGCAGAAGCACACCATCGAGGTCGTGATCGACCGTTTGCGCATCGCGCGCGAAGACCTGGCGCAGCGCACTGCCGGAGTCGTTCGAAACTGCGCTCAGCTCAACGGCGGTCATGGCGCGGCGCGCATACGCAGCTGGATGAAGAACCTGAATCCGAGAAGAGCTCGTGTTCTCGGACCGCCATGGCGTGCCCGATCTGCGGCTATAGCCTGCCGGAGCTCGAGCCGCGATTGTTCTCGTTCAACAACCCGGTTGGCGCGTGCCCGACCTGCGACGGCGTTAGGGGTCAAGGAGTTCTTCGACCCGCAACGCGTCGTGGTCCATCCGCACCTGAGTCTCGCGGGTGGCGCGGTGCGCGGCTGGGATCGTCGCGAACGCGTATTACTTCCAGTTGATCACGGCGCTCGCGCGGCACTTTGACTTCGACATCGAGACGCCCTGGGACGAGCTGCACGAAGAAAGTTCGGCAGATGCTGCTGTACGGCAGCGGCGAACGAGCGAGGTCGAGTTCCGCTATCTGCAATGGCCAGGGCGGCACGATCCGAAGCGCCAGCATCCGCTTCGAAGGCATCATTCCCAACCTCGAACGTCGTTACCAGGAAACCGAATCGACTACGGTCCGCGAGGAGCTCGCGAAGTATCTCGACTCGCAACCGGCCCTGCCCGGATGTGCGAGGCACGCGCCTCAATCGCGCAGCGCGCGCAATGTCTTCGTCAGCACGCGCTGAGCCTGCCGCAGGTGGCGCGCCTTTCGGTCGGCGCGACGCCTGGCATTGTTCTGCGAGCTCAGTCTGCGAAGGCTGGCGGCGCGAGGTCGCCGCGCAAGATCGTCAAGGAGATCGCGAATCGGTTGCGACTTCCTCGTCGACGTCGGCCTCGACTACCTGACGCTCGATCGCAGCGCCGAAACCGCTGTCGGGCGGCGAAGCGCAGCGCATCCGCCTCGCCAGCCAGGTTGGCTCCGGGCTGGTCGGCGTCATGTACATCCTCGATGAGCCGTCGATCGGCCTGCACCAGCGCGACAACCAGCGCCTGCTCGGCACGCTCGACCGCCTGCGCGACCTCGGCAACACGGTGATCGTGGTCGAGCACGACGAGGAAGCGATTCGCAGCGCCGACTCACGTGCTCGATCATCGGCCCCGGCGCCGGCGTGCATGGCGGTGAAGTCGTGGCGCAAGGCACGCCCGCGCGACATCGAGACCAACACGCATTCGCATCACGGGCACAGTACCTCTGCGGGCGATCGCGGATCGCGGTGCCGAGCGCTGCGCGCACGCGACGATCCAGCGTGCTGCGAGTCGTCGGTGCGACGCGGCAACAACCTGCAAGAACGTCACTGCTGAGTTTCCGGTCGGCCTGATCACGCTGCGTCACTGGGGTTTCGGGCTCCGGCAAGTCGACGCTGGTCAACGACACGCTGTATCGCCACGCAGCGGCGCGACTCAACGACGCAACGGTCACGGACGCGGCGCCGTGCGAGCGCGTCGAGGGTCTGGAGCACATCGACCGGGTCATCGACATCGACCAGAGCCCCATCGGTCGCACGCCACGCTCCAACCCCGCCACGTACACCGGGCCTGTTCACGCCCGTTCGCGAATTGTTCGCCGCGGTTCCCGAAGCGCGCGCGCGCGGCTACGAGGCCGGGCCGCTTCAGCTTCAACGTCAAGGGCGGACGCTGCGAAGCCTGCCAGGGCGACGGCGTCATCAAGGTGGAGATGCACTTCCTTCCCGATGTTTACGTGCCCTGCGATGTCTGCAAGGGTCAGCGCTACAACCGCGAGACGCTCGAGATCCGTTACAAGCGGCAAGCAACATTCACGAAGTGCTCGACATGACAGTCGAGGATGCGCTGCCGCTTCTTTCAGAACGTGCCCATGGTCGGCCAGCAAGCTGGAAACGCTGATGGACGTCGGCCTGTCCTACGTGCGGCTCGGGCAGAACGCGACCACGCTCTCGGGCGGCGAAGCGCAGCGCGTAAAGCTGGCGCGCGAGCTCTCCAAGCGCGCCACCGGCCGCACGCTCTACATCCTGGATGAGCCCACCACGGGACTGCACTTCCACGACATCGCGCAACTGCTGCGCGTGCTGCAGGCGGCTGCGCGACGAGGGCAACACCATCGTCGTCATCGAGCACAATCTCGATGTCATCAAGACCGCCGACTGGATCATCGATCTCGGTCCTGAAGGCGGTGATGGCGGCGGTCGCCTGGTAGCAGCCGGGACGCCCTGAACAGGTCGCAGCGCACCCGGTTCATATACGGGCAGCTACCTGGCGAAGGACGCTGGCAAGCGACGATGTGGGCACAGGAACGAGACGACTGGCGGTCAGCGGTTAGTTAGAGATGTGGGCCAACCGCCGCCCGCCAGCCTCGTGAGCAATCAGCGACCCCAGCACTGCTGAGGCGTCGCCGCCCATGTTCCGGTTACCGCGCGTGCATTGATCTGGTTGAGGGTGAACGTGGCGCACCGTAAGTCTTGCGCCTGGGTGCCCTGCGGCACCGCTTGCAGGCTGAAGGTCGTGAGCCGTAGCAGCTGCGAGTTCGCTGATCTGGCAATTGCCCTCGGGCGTTGCGAAGGGCAGTACCACGCAACCCACATATGTGTTGGTCCGCGTAAAGCAGCGCTCGAAGTGTCTGAGCTGTCTGCGTCAGTGCCGTTTTGGCGTTGGTGCGGTTGGTGCGCATCACCGTCTTGCGATAGGCCGGGTACGCAATGGCTGACAGGATGCCGACGATCACCATCACCACCATCAGCTCCATCAAAGTAACGCCACGTTGCCGACGCATGCTGCTCATGAAAGCTCCTCGCGGCTTCTCCCGCGCCCTCTCCCAGCGGGAAGAGGGTCGCAGAGCATTTGCCTATCTGACCTGTCGCCAGGACTGGCGCCCGAGCGCGTTGGCGCCGGGGTTCTCGATCGTCATCTGGATGTTGCCGGACGTGCCCGGTGTGTACTTGTACTCCGCCGTCTCGCCCGCAAGGATGCCGGGCTTCGGCGTGATGCCCACCTCCGACTGCAGACCGCTCATCGGTCCCGTGTAGGTCGAGCCATCCGGCAGTGTCGTGGTCACGACGTCCTGGTTGTCGAATTTGCCGTCACGGTCTGACGTCGAATGGCGGCTGCTGCAGGTGCGAGCCCGTCAGCGCATCCATTTCCATCAGCCAGCTCGTGCCGCCCGAATTACGGGTCCGCATCCGGGATCAGGGTCGTGAAGATCACGCGACCGTTGCGCAGGATGGAATCGGTCACCTGCATCTCGCCCTTGAAGCCGGCCGGCGGCGGCAGGCCCGGCGTACCCGAGAGGAGATCCATGTACCAGCCACGCGTGTTCGCCGCGGCCGGATTCTGACTCGTGATACGTGCCGGCACCGTGTAAGTCGTGTCGTCCGCGGTGCTGACCGGGTCGCTGCCGGAGTTCGTGAAGGTGAACATCTGTTCTACCAGGATCTGCTGCGGCGTCAGTGTCGGGGCGCGACCGACCAGCGGGTCCGTGGCACCCGCATTCGGGTCGATGATGCCGTAGAAGGTCTGCGTTCTCTGGTTCGCAGGAAGCGGCGGTACGACCTTGTCGTTCGCTTCGAGGAACTTGCCAGTTCCAAACAGCACCACCATACCGGCACCCTTCGGACCGCGGCCGACTTCCGGACGCGAGGTGATCGGCTGGCGCCTGCCAGCCAGAATCCTGTGCCACGTAGAGCGGCACGGGCGTGGTGCCCGAATAGTAGGCGACGTCCCAATTGGCCGGAATTGCCATCGGGAACTTGAACTTCCACATGTTTCCGAACAGGTCGCCCGCGTAGGCAAAGTCGACCATCGAGTCGCCATTCAGATCCACCAGTGCAGGCGTTGCAAGTCCGTTCGGCCGCCCCTGGGCCAGCGGATCCCTGTGCGGTACCCACCTTGGTATCGATCTTCTTGATCAGGTTGCCCGTCTGTATGTCCACGATGTAGAGCGCGGCATTGCCGGTCGCGCTGACCGCGCCACCTGCAGCCGCATCGTTCTCGGTGTTGTTGCTAGCCGTTGCCAAAGATCGCCACCCACTTGCCGGGTGTCGCGCCGTTGTTGGGCATGCGCACAATGGCTGGGCGGCTATACGTGTAGCCAAGGTCAAGATCGTTATTGTTCGCGTTCGCGTCGCCGTCCTGCCGTCGCTGTACTGCCACATGAAGATGCTGCTGGCGTTGTCTTCGCTGCGCAAAGAGGCCGGGGTTCGTGATGTCGAGAGCGTAGATGCCCCTGGCCGCCCTTGTTGAGACCACCGACCAGCACCGTGTGCCAGGCGCCACCATAGAAGACGTCGCCAACCGTTGGCGTGCCGTCCACGAAGTAGCGATGGGGTGTACGACGGCTAGGTGAGCTCGGGCAGGTTTCTGAACACCTGGCCCGGTATGAAGGCCATGCGTTCCACACCTGAGGTGGCGTTGAAGACGCGTGCATCATGCCGTCATTGGCTCCCGCGTAGACGATCTTCTCGCGGCCCGCCCTGCAGCGTGCGGAAGGCGGAGTACGGTGCGCTCTCCAGGCTGTCGGCGTAGAGGAAGGCGGGCTTGCCCACGAATACTGGTGCGGACGAGACGATATCGCCCAGTACGTTGCGGACCGGCAGAACCGGTCGATTGCGGAACACCGGGGCTACGTTGTTGACGCGATCTTCGCGTACGCCGTCGCCGCGGATGTAGTCGAGGCGATACTGGCCCCAGTCATTGGGCAACGAAGGGTCGGTCAGCCTGAGCTGACTCTTGCGGGTCGCATCCAGGACCGTGCCGGTGCCGGAGGTCCAGCGGAATTTGGCCGCTGTGGTGTTGCTGTTGACCGTAATGATGCTGCGACTGCCAGGTGCAGGGATGACCTTGCCTGCGTCCCATTCCTCCGTCGTGGCGAGCGTGCCGTCCATTGCCACCGGGAAGGAAGCAACTGGCCCGACCAGTCGCCGCTGTTGAACTTTTGCCTGGTACACGCGCGTGTCGCTCGAGATCGAGCCCGAGTTCACCGACGCGGATGAGGCCGAGGCGACACGTGAGACGATATCTTTGAACGCCTTGGTGAGCTGGGCCTGCAAGGTGAGCGCGTTGGTCACCAGGAAGTAGTTGTCCGGCGTCACCATCGTTGTCCTCGTCCCACTCGGTGCTGAGGTTCGGCCTGCCGTTATTGTCCTGGTCCTGGAAGCCGCCCCACTTGGCGGCGTACCACAGCGGATCCTTGAGCATCTCTCCGCCCTCCGGTCGCGCCGGGCGAGAAGGTGCGGGTATGGATCAGCGGCAGCTCCTTGCCATCTTTCCACGAGTCGGCGCCGGCGTCGGGCGCCGGAGGCGTGCCGGTGAATGCATCCGGAGTGTCGAGGAAGTAGTCAGGATCGTTGCCAGCGGCCGTGTCCGTGTCACGCACCTCGAAGTAGATGCCGTCACGATCGGTGCCGGAAATCACGTAGCCGAGGTGCTGAATGAGGCTGCCGGCCGCATATTCGGAGGTCACTGTCACGTCGACCGAGCCGCCGACTCACCGTGTATTCGTAGATCGGCGATCGCGTCCATGTCATGGTCGGCGCCCTGCTCCACGTCTTCGTAGTTCACGCGGAACTTGCCGGAGGTCGCCGTGAGTGAATCGACATAGAAGTCGACGATCTGGTTGGTGGGCTGGAACGCCGTGCTCGCAGCCGAGACGTTTACGCCACCCACACTGCCGCCGACCGTCTTGGCGAACGGCATCGATCGTGATCTTCCTGCCGTTGATAGGAACTTCGATCCGCGGCAGTGGCGAGGCGAGCGCAACCGCAAACGTCGAGGACCTTCTGATCGCCAGTAAGCGGGATTCAGATCGGTCGTGACGACCGTAGTGAGCAACGCTCGCCGAGTAGTAGCCACCCTGCTTGGTCGGCTCCTCGGGCGCGAGACCGCGGATGTCACCTGAGGCTGCGTCGACATCCTTCGGCCGTCGGGGCATTGTCATTGTTGATAGCCCGATTCGCCGATGAAGATCTTGCTCGTGCCGCCGAGCCAGGCTCGTTGTCCCAGATCGTCTGGCCCTCATTCTTGACGTTGAGGCCGGCGAGGTCGCCGACGAATCCGCGCCGAAAGCACGTGCCAGGCAGCTTATCGCGTGTCGTACGACGGGTTGATGTCGCTGATCACGGTCATCGAATGGCTTGGCGCAACGCGGGTTGGAGCTGTAGGGATCGTCCCAGGTCGCAACCGGCAGGTCCAGCGCCAGGCAAGTGAGCTCTCTTCGCCAGCACCGAACAACGAGGTGAAGACGCCGTGGGCGCCTGTTTGCCGGCGAAGTAGCGCAATCCCTCGTACATCATCTCGCCGATCGGGTTGCCCCACATCTGGCACTCACCGGCGGTGATCGGCCCCGGCGACATTCCAGCCGCAGTTGTACTGATAGCTGCCGCCGAAGCCGGTAGTCGCGCAGGCGATTCAGTGTCTCGATGATGCCCGTCACCCTGTGTTGAAGGTGCGCCATCGGCCGTATTGATCTCGTTGGCGATCGAGCTGACGGTGCGTCTGAGGACGCGCCGCCATCCGCGTATTGCGCGCGTAGAGCCCGTGATCAAACCGAACTTCATCAATTCAGTGCCGGCGACGCCGCCGCGCCTCGCCGAAGTCCTGCAACAGGCCCGTGGGCTTGTAGGTGGGAGCGGCGCCAGTAGGGACGACAGTTCGATTCGACCGTGTTGACGCCAAGGCCGGTGTCGCAAACCCTGACCCGGACCTGGTAGTCAGTTGGCGCGGGAGCAAGGGTCTGGCGAATCTCCTTGCCGCGGCGTCGGTGCCAACCACGACCTGATCGTTTCCGACCGGCCGCTCGATGCTCACCCAGTTCCAGATCTTGAGCGGTTGGCCGCTCGGATCCTGCTTGTTCGGTGATGCACGCGCAGCAGCGGGTTGGTCTGTCCGAGCGGCGTCGTGTTGACGAACAGATGGCTGGAGTTAGCCGCACGGCTATCGACAGCGGCGTCGTACTCGCTGATGTTGTAACCGTCGCCTAGCGCGACACTTTCGTAGGACTTTGCCCCAGCTGTGCGAGCGTCCTGCGGCAGCAGTGAGCGTTCCAACACCGTGACCGCCGACGCTCCGGTGCCGTCGGTAGAACGGTAGCCGCCGTAGAGCACCTTGCGAAGTGCATCGATGCGGCTCGTGGTGATGTAGTTCAGCCAGTCACCACTCCATTGCCCCGAGCACTTCTTGTTGGCCGTGACCGAAGCGGCATTGAAGCGATTGTTGGCGCTGTCATACGTGTAGCGCTTGAACGAATCGAAGTAGCCGTAGTAGTTGATCTTGTAGGTGCCATCCGGGTTCTGCAGATACCCGTCGTAGCCGATGTCGAGCGCGTGCCGTCGTACCATCGAGATCCGTACATGGGTCGTTGTACGCTTCGTAATAGAGCTTGTGGTCGCGGCCCATGACCAGCATGTTGAGCGGTGCCACCGTGCCATTCAGAAACAGCGGCGCATCGCTGAGTACCGGCACAGCTGCGATGGCAGTTCCCGCCTGGATCGACGTGAGGGCTGCGCGCAGCGGCAGCGATCAGCAGTCGGGTGTACAAGGATTTGACGCTCATGTCAGCCTCTCCGATAACCGGTTCTGTGCAATGGGGTCGATGGTCAGAAGCGACGCGTGTAGGTGGTCTCGAGAACCGCACGAGCGGTTTCGTTGCCACCGAATGAATGTGCGGTCACGCGATAGAAATCGCGCCCTTCGGGCGGGCCGTGGCCAGTCGTGAGACTGTCGGGTATGAAGCCGAGCTCTTCGGTCACGCTCAGCGGATCAATGGTTACGTCAGCGAGCTGCTTGGTGCCTGCGATGCCGTATTCCTGGCCGGTGTTCACCCACCAGGCCTTGTTGCGATCGCGGACCGGCGTCGCCGACATGCCCTCGATGACGTTACGCTGCCGCACGGACGCACGGCAGGAGCAGAACAGCTGTCGGGCCGCGTGACCATGATGCGGATGCGGTCTTCCGCGTCACGCAGTCCCGCTTCCGCGCCCTGGAAGGCAAGATTGATGTTGCGCGTGTTGCCAGCCATCCGTTCTTCCATGCCGGTGGTCTGCATCGCCGCGATGCCGAGCAACGTCATCACCAGCAACAGCAGCAGGCTGATGACCAGGATGGCGCCCGACTCGCGGGTCCGGGAGAACTGCATTTGCATGGGATTACTCACTGGATTCAGATGGCAACGTGTGCGCAACGCAGCGGTAGTGACGAACAGCATTCGCTGACGGCGATCGTTGAACGGACCGACGTTGGTGCCGAGCAGGTTGTAGGTCTGAGAGTCGATGTCGGTACCGGTTTGCTCCGAGCGCACCAGGAGGAGACCGACACGCTGACGATGTTGGCCCAGTTGGTTTACCGCATCCGCGGCAACGTAGTTGTTGACGATGCGATCCGCATCCGTGTCTTCGCCATAGACGATCTGCAGGGCCTGCACACCTTCGACCAGTTCCTCTGGCGTGTTCGTGCCGATAGCCCGCCACAAGGAGTTGTTGCGCACGTAGTAGGCAATCGTCTGCATCGGGATCAGCCGCGCATCTCTCTGATAGACGTAGCTGAGGTTGTTGGTCGAGTTGCCGGGACCGGCGGTGGTTGCCCCACCGGCGATGTGCTGGACCACCGGCGGCGCATTACCTGGTCACCTGGAATACAGTCGAGGCGTTGCAATCGGTGATCATCATGACGCCGTTTGCGGACGGCGACAGTGACCTGCGGGTTGTCAGTGGCGCTCACCAGGTTGTTCGTTACACGTTGCGACGTACCTTCGCGCTGCGCGACGCGCAGCAGGATCGCATCGCTGCCGTCCTGCGCCGCCTGCGCTGCCGGAATCACTGCCGTCGTCAGCGCGGGAGACCATGGACAGGACCTGTCCACTCGAAACCCTGCATCGGTCGCGAGTAATCCCAGACGCAGCGCTGTTGGCGTGTTGAGAGTGGTGTTGAAGGGCACCGCCTTCGCGCAGCCCATATAGCCGGATGCGCGGATGTCCCGCACGATCAGGTCGAGGCGCCATCCGGCCGTTTTCCTGCACGCCGCGCGGTCTTCTCATTGGAGAGATATGTGACCTTCGAGCTCGCGAAGATCGAAAGTACGCCGGCCATCAGGATCATGCTCAACGTCACGGCCACCATCAGCTCGACGACGCTGAAACCACGTTGCATCTGATTTTTCATGACTGCCTCGGGTCGCATGATTTACAGCCGGGTATCGGTGACGAACTGCACCGGGGCTTCAACCCGCGTGAGTCGTCCCAGCGAATGGTGATGCGTACGATGTTCGGATCGCCCGTCACGGCGGCATCCGTGGTGATCGCGCCGTCGCCGGCCGGTAGCGCGGCCCCCAGCGAGTTTTTCCACGCCAGGATGTCGATATCGGCCAGGGTCGCGGGTGCGCCGGGCACTGCACCGAAGCGCGATGTTGCTAACCGCCGCCAACTGCAACGGTGCGGTTGGCGCGCATCCGGTCTGCGATGTCGTAAGCGAGCGCAGTCGCCTGCGAGCGTGTGTGCGCAGCGTGATTGTTGCGCAGACTCGTCATCTGCAGCGCTGCGCGACACCGAAGCAAGCCGATCGAAAGCACCAGCAGAGCGACCAGTGTCTCGATCAAGGTCATACCGCTTTGACGACCCTCTTTTACGTTGCAGGTGTTCATGAATTGCCGCTTCGTTTGGCTCTCACTACTAAGGACGCTAGGGCTTGCGCGGTGCTGATGCGCCCCGCCGTGCTCACCGTGATGCAACGCGCCGAACTGGCCGGCGCGCCGCTCTTGAACAGGGAGAAATTGGTTGCGGCGATGGGACTCGGCATTCCCGTCGAGGAGTACTGGACGAAGTTGCGAGCCACCGACACGGGCGCAGTGCCGCGCCACGGAATTGAGCTGCAGACCGCCCTGGACCGCGGGCCAGACCTGCAGGATCTGATCGCCGGTCTCGACGGGTACGGCAGGGTTCACAGCCCCCGCAGCTCCGAGGCCGTCGGTGAACACGATCCAGCCTGTGCCCCACGTCGCGCTGCCGGCACAGGTCGCGCCATCGTGCACTCGAGCAGACGCTTACCGGTATGCCGCGCTTGATCGACTCGCTGCGCGCGACGTTGAGCGCCGATACCAGTTCGTTGCTCTGGGCGGTGATGCGATTGTTACGGATGATCTGCACGAAGCTGGGCACACCCGTGGCAAGCAGGACGGCCAGCACTGAGATGGCGACCATCAACTCGAGGATGGTGAAGCCCTTGGCAGTAGCGATATGTGTACGCATGGCGCGCGTTATCGCTGCACGCGCCGCTGCGCTCAAACCGAACCGATGATCGGTTTCAACGCACGGACGAGTGGTCGCCCGGCAGAATCAAGTTCACATTCCAGTGGGGAGTGATGCGGTACTCAGATTGAGTCCGATAAAACATAAGGTGCGCGGCTTGTCATAACCCACGCTCCTCTTTCTTCTTATACGTGCGCGCGACTCGCGAATGGCGCGCGATAAAACTCAGGCGCTGCGCCTCATCATCTTGCGGATTTCCGCGAGGTGCTGCTCTTCCGCCGCGATCTGCGCACGCGCAAATTCCTCCAGCATGATGTTTTCACCGGCCACGAGCGACAGGAGCTTGCGATACTCAGTCAGCCCTACTTCCTCGTCGCGCCAACGCTTCCCTGAGGATGTCGTCCACGCTGTGCTTGTGGGTTTCGAGCAATTCGCCGATCTTCGAGTGATGGGTGTCCGCCCAACGCAGTGACGTGCTCTCCGGTCAGCACGGCGTGCGCCATCGACTCGGTCGATTGAGTCCGCAACCATGCAGTGATCGGAATGCGGTGGTGACCGAAGATCATGAAGCTGTAGTGCAGGTAGCGCACGACGCCCGCGAGCTCGAGCTCCAGAATGCGATTGAGCGGTCGCGATCACGGTTTGCGTATCCAGCGAAGCGGCGCGCGCCTTGTTCATGGTGAGAGCTCCTCAGGGTTAACGGATCCGGGTGACCGGTGTCGTCCGGTTGTCGCCTTTCTGTTGCAGCCGATAGGACTTCATGAGCCCACGCTTGATGATGACCTCGTCGCCCACGCTGAAAGCGAAGTGCCAGTCGTATTCTCTCTGTTGCCAGACCTGGCCGTTGTCGAGCGTCAGAACGTACTCGCCTCTCGGCTGAGCGACGAGCTTCGCGATCCGGGCTTGCATTTCGTCCGGACCTGCGGGCTCGTCGGCCTGGCCGGCAGGCTTGCGGCCGTCAACCCGAAGTCATCGAGGTCGGCAGGTGTTGCGGCAGCGGCCGGCGCTGCGGCACGCAATCGTGGCGGCAGTCTTGTTCTGTTCTTGTGGCTGACTTGCGGACGGTACGAACAGTTTGTCGTAGCACTTCAGGCGCTCGGAATCGGAATCGATGGCCGTGCAGCGCGCGATATCCGCTGGCGTTTGCGCGGTGGCTGCAGTGCTGCCGAGCAGCGCGACCAGCATATGCAGGAGCCGTCTCACGAGCGCTTCTCGCCGTCGCGCACTGCCGGGCTGTTGATCGACCGGAACACCTGCCGCACCTCTCCGTCGGTGATTCGCTCCGTGTATTGGCCACGTGTATACGTTGCAATGACGCTGCGCCAGAAACGCACCGCGCCGGCATTGCTGCAGGTATTCGGTCACTTCCCACTGTCCCGAGAAGCGGTTGAGGATGAGCTGCGCGGCGTCGCGACCGATTCCGAGGCGGCGGTACTTCGCGAGCACAAAAAACTCCGACATCCGGTAATCGATCGTCGGCTTGCCACTCGCGACATTGACAGGGCGCACGACGAGCGCGAATCCGGCCGGCGTATCGGACTTCAGGATCAGCAGTGGATGAGCCCGATCATCGGCAAACCAGCGCGCCAGCAGGTCCGGCTCGCGGTGGCCAAATTCGCCCAGTACCGGAAAATCCCGGTGTTGAGCATAGCGAGATCGTTCAGATAGTCGCGGTAGGCGCCCTGGATCCACTTGCGGTCGTCGGACGACCCTTGTGCATCACGGATACTGACCGCCACTTGAACCTCGATTGGGCCGGAACGCGCCTGCAGAAAATCCCGGCCCTTCGAACTCGCCCGGGCAGTGAACCTGCCCGGGCTGTCCGAATTTGCGTCAGCAGTTACTGCTGAGGCGCGGGCTCCGCCGGAGCAGGAGCGTCGGCGGGTGCGCCAGACGCATCGGCCGCCTGACCAGCTGCATCCGCAGCGGCGCCGGCCGCATTGCCAGCCGCATCCGCTGCCTGGCCAGCAGAATCGGCAGCCTGTCCGGCCGCGTCCGCTGCCTGCTTGGCAGAATCAGCAGCCTGGTCTGCAGCGCCGCCACCGCCCCGCAGGCGCTCAACAGAAGCGCCGCAGCGAGGGCGCTAAGAGCAGATTTGATCTTCATCTCGTTACCCCGAAAAGGATTGGAAAGTTTATGGATCCGCCGACAGAGGCAAACCAGTCTTGTCTCGTTTAATTCACCTTATCGCGGCCGCGGATTCTAGAGTGTTTACCGGGCTTTTAAACTGGAACCCGGATAGGTGTCGGTACTTTGCGACGCGCCGGATCTGCATCTGCTGATGTCGTGCTCGGGCCGTGTATTGTTAACTCAGTTTGCAGTCGCGCTATGCTGTTTCGCCCAGCGTTTTGAGTCGTGCTCGACCTGGTATCAGTGAGAGAACACAGGGGCTCACGCGCATCGATTCCCGGTCAACCGACGCGACATTCTCTAATTCAAACACATTCAAAGAGTTGCAATGCAATTCGAATCCTCGGTGACTACGACTGCTCCGCGCGGCCTGGGTGAGTTGTTCGCGGCGCATCTGCGAGAGATGAGTAGGCGCAGCGACGGTGCGCTCGAGGCAGAGAAGGCCGATCGGCTGGTGATCTATTCCGGCGCTCTGTCGATGCTGTTTCTCGACGACCAGGCGTATCCCTTCAAGAGCAATCCGCACTTCAAGGCCTGGGCGCCGATTCTCGACAACCCGGACTGCTTCATCCTCTACTCTCCTGGAAAGCGGCCAATTCTCTTGTTTCACCAGCCGGTGGACTATTGGTACAAGCCGCCGGCGCTGCCGACCGGATTCTGGGTCGAGCACTTCGACCTGCGGCCCATAGCATCGCTCGCCGACGCACGTCCTCACCTGCGTGCCGGCTCCGCACGAAGCGTGTTTGTAGGGCGAGCCCGCCGCGACAATGTCTGAGTGGGGTTTCGATCAGGTCAATCCGCAGGCCCTGCTCGATCGACTGCACTACGACCGCGCCACCAAGACGCCCTACGAAGTCGAGTGCATGCGTCGCGCCACCGCGATTGCGGTTCGTGGGCATCGCGCGGCCGAGCGCGCGTTCCGTGACGGTGAATCCGAATATGGAACGCACATGGCGTATCTCGAAGCTTGTGGCCAGCGTGAAGAGGAAATGCCCTACAACAACATCGTGGCCTACAACGCCAATGGCGCGGTGCTCCATTATCAGTACCTGGAGCGGCCCCGACCGCAGGCGGGCCGAGCGGCGCTCACTCCTGATCGATGCCGGTGCCCAGTTCAATGGTTATGCCTGCGACATCACGCGCACGTATGCGGCGCACGACGGAGCGTTCGCGACGCTCGTCGAGGCCGTCGACAGCGCACAACAATCGTTATGCGGCGAGGTCCGCCCGGGTATCGACTATTGCGAGTTCCAAATGCGCGCGCATAGCGCGCTCGCGCAGGTGTTGCGCGATGCTGACGTCATCGCTACGCCAGCAGCCGAAGCGGTGGAGTCCGGACTCAGCCGCGTGTTCTTTCCGCACGGCATCGGCCATCTGCTGGGTCTGCAGGTGCACGACGTTGGCGGGTTCATGCGCGATGCAACGGGTGCCCGGATCGAGCCGCCGGCGACCCAGCCGTTCCTGCGGCTTACACGCAAGCTTGAACCGGGATTCGCCGTTACGGTCGAGCCCGGTATCTACTTCATCGATTCGCTGCTGCAGGCAGCACGCGCCAATGGCCACGCCGCTCTCGCATCAACTGGAAGCGCGTCGATGAGCTGCGGCCTTACGGCGGCATTCGCGTGGAAGACGATGTCGTCGTGACATCGGGCGGCCACGAGAACCTCACCCGGAACGCTTTTGCCCAGCTCCCGGACTGAACTCCGGCGCGCCGAGAATCGGCCCGCGGACTTCAGCGGTGTTGTTTCGCCAGCAAGTCTCGAATCTCGGTGAGCAATACCTCTTCACGCGGCGGCGGCGGTGGTGCGGCAGGCGCAGCCGGTTGTTTCTTCAGCTTGTTGATCGCGCGGATCACGATGAAGAGCACCAGCGCGATGATCAGAAAATCGAACAATGTTTGCAGAAAAGCGCCGTACTTCAGCACGACGACGGCGCCGAGTCGTCGGTTGGTTCCGAGCGTGATTGCGAGATCGGTGAAGTTGACGCCACCGATCGCCATGCCGAGCGGTGGCATGACCACGTCGCCCACCAGTGAAGACACAATTTTGCCGAAAGCCGCACCGATGACGATGCCGACAGCCATATCGACCATGTTGCCCTTCATCGCGAATTCTTTGAATTCAGATACGAAGCTCATCGGTCCCTCCCCCGCCTGTAGCGAGAAGCCGACGGATGCCGGCGGTGCTGAGAGCCTAGCGGAGAGTCGCCGGTGGGGCTATTGCACGCCCGGACAGTGGCGCCGGCACAAAGAAAGAGGCCGGGACTTGAAAGCCCGGCCTCGTGCGATCGATCTAGCAGTTCGCGAAGTACTTACTTCTTCGCCTTCTTTTGGCGGGCTTTGCGGTTGCCTTCTTTTTGCTGCCTTCTTCTTTCGGGTGCAGGCTCGTCCGCGCTATCCGCTGCGGCCGCCTTCTTCGCCTTGCGCTTGGGCTTCTGCTCCGTCGCAGGCGCGGCTGCCTCAGCCTTCGCGGCCTTCTTTGTTTCTTTTCCGCCTTCTTGTCCGACTCCGCGGCTGGCGCCTCGGCCGCCTTCTCGGGCTGATCCACGAGTTGCATCAGGGCCATGGGCGCGGCATCGCCCGGCCGCGGCATCATGCGCAGAATGCGCGTATAGCCGCCGGGTCGGGTCTGGTAACGGGGCCCAAGCTCACCGAACAGCTTCTCGACCAGCTGCTCGTCACGCAGCTGCGCGAAAGCGCGGCGGCGCGAAGCGAGGCTGTCGCTTTCGCCAAGCGTTATCAGCGGCTCGACGACACGACGCAGCTCCTTGGCCTTGGGCAGCGTAGTGCGGATGGTTTCGTGGCGCAGGAGCGATGCCGCCATGTTGCGCATCAGCGCATGGCGATGCGCGCTGTTGCGGCTCAGCTGCCGGCCGGAGAGTTGATGACGCATGTCAGACGGTCTCGCGCTCTTCTTCGCGCTTCAGTCCGGCCGGCGGCCAGTTCTCGAGTCGCATCCCGAGGGTGCAGGCCGTGGCTTTCCAGCACTTCCTTGATCTCGGTGAGCGACTTCTTGCCGAGGTTCGGGGTGCGCAGCAGCTCGACTTCCGTGCGCTGCACGAGATCGCCGATGTAGTGGATGTTCTCGGCCTTCAGACAGTTCGCGCTGCGAACGCGTGAGCTCGAGCTCGTCGACCGGACGCAGCAGGATCGGATCGAACTGCGCTTCGGCGGCCTTGGCCACTGCCTCGTCCTGACCCTGCAGGTCGACGAACACTGACAGCTGATCCTTGAGGATCGAGCCAGCGCGCCGGATGGCCTCCTCTGGATCGATCGTGCCGTTGGTCTCGATGTCGATGATCAGCTTGTCGAGGTCGGTGCGTTGCTCGACGCGCGCCGCTTCGACGGTGTAGGTCACACGTCGCACCGGGCTGAACGATGCATCGAGCTGCAGGCGGCCGATCGGGCGACTCTGTTCCTCGAAAGCCGCGCGCTGCACTGCCGGGCGATAGCCGCGGCCGCGCTCCACCTTGAGCGTCATGTTGAGCTCGCCGGCCTTGGTCAGGTTGGCGATCACCAGGTCAGGATTCAGCACTCTCGATGTCGTGGTCGGCGCTGATGTCTCCCGCCGTCACCGGGCCCGGGCCCTTCTTGTGCAGGCGCAGTTCGGCGACTATCGCGCGCATGCATGCGCAGCGCGACCGCCTTGAGGTTGAGGAGAATGTCGACGACGTCCTCCTGCACGCCCTCGATGCTGGTGTACTCGTGCAGCACGCCATCGATCTCCGCCTCGGTGATTGCCGCACCGGGCATGGATGACAGCAGCACGCGACGCAGCGCGTTGCCCAGCGTATGGCCAAAGCCGCGTTCGAACGGCTCGATGACGACGCGCGCGTGACGCGACGTCAGCGGCCGCACCTTGACGACACTGGGGCTAGAAACTCGGCGACAGATCCCTGCATTGGGTCACCTTCAACTACATTTACTTCGAATACAGCTCGACCACCAGGCTCTCGTTGATGTCCGGGAGGATCTCGTCGCGGTCGGGCACGCGATTTCAGAACGCCAAACATTTTCTTGTCGTCCACTTCCACCCAGTCCGGAAAACCGACCTGGGCGGCGATCGCTGAGCGCGGCGGCGATGCGTTGCTGCTTCTTCGCCTTCCTCACGCAGCGCGATCGATGTCTCCCGCTTTGCATTGATATGAGGGGATATTCACCAGCTTGTCATTCACGGCGATCGCCTTGTGATTGACGAGCTGCCGCGCTTCGGCGCGGGTCGACGCGAAACCCATGCGGTAGACGACGTTGTCCAGCCTGGTTTCGAGCAGCTGCAACAGTGTCTCGCCGCGTCGCGCCCGGTCGCCCGGAGGCGCGCTCGTAGTAGTTGCGAACTGACGCTCCAGGATGCCGTACATCCGGCGCAGCTTCTGCTTCTCACGCAGCTGCAGGCCGTAGTCGGACAGACGCGTGCGAGCGCTCACTCCTTGATGCCGCCCGGCGGCACTCGAGCTTGCACTTCGATTCGAGCGGCTTGACGCCACTCTTGAGAAACAGGTCGGTGCCCTCGCGACGCGAGAGTTTGCACTTGCGGACCCGGTATACGCAGCCATGCATGACCTCAGCTTAGACGCAGACGCGCCGCTTCCGGGCGGACGGCAACCGTTATGCGGGATCGGAGTCACATCTTCGATGTTGGTGATCTTCAGGCCGCAGGCATTGAGCGCACGCACCGCAGATTCGCGGCCGGGGCCGGGACCCATGACGCGCACTTCGACGTTCTTCACGCCATGCTCCTGCGCGGCGATTGCCGGCCGTTTCGGCTGCCACCTGCGCGGCAAACGGCGTGCTCTTGCGCGAGCCGCGGAAAGCCGCAGCCGCCGGACGTCGCCCAGGACAGCGTATTGCCCTGCCGATCCGTGATCGTGACGATCGTGTTGTTGAAGGATGCGTGCACGTGCGCGATGCGCCTCGAGCACGTTCTTGCCTGCACCTTCTGCGCTGCTTGCCGTGGTCGCCGCGTGCGCCCTGACCGCGCTGTTGCTGCTGCTGTTTCTGTTCCGCCATATAGCCTCTCTGAGTTCGCGCCCTGCTGCCTTGCTTACGCCTTGCCAGACCGGCGCATTCATCTTGATCGCTGCCTTGCGCGGACCCTTGCGGGTGCGCGCGTTGGTGCGCGTGCGCTGACCGCGCACCGGCAGCCCTTTGCGGTGCCGGATGCCGCGATAGCAGCCGAGGTCCATCAGCGCGCTTGATATTGATCGAGACCTCGCGCCGCAGGTCGCCCTCGACCGCGAGCTTCGCGACCTGCGTAGCGCAGCGCCGCGACCTCGGGTCTCGGTGAGGTCCTTGACCTTGGTCTCAGGCTTCACGCCGGCAGACGCACAGGCCTTGACCGCCTGCGACTTGCCCACGCCGTAGATGTGTGTCAGCCCGATGACGATGTGCTTGTTCATCGGAATGTTGATGCCGGCGATGCGTGCCATGACTGCTGTTCCTCTCGCTCAACCTTGCCGCTGCTTGTGCCGCGGATCGCTGCTGCAGATGATGTAGACCACGCCGCGACGGCGCACGACCTTGCAGTTCTTGCAGATCTTCTTGACTGATGGACGTGACTTTCACTTGCGCTGCTCCAATTCCAATCGGTCACGCGGCTCTGCGCCATAACCCGCAAGTTCGCCTTCTTCATCAGCCCTTCGTACTGATGCGACATCAGGTGCGCCTGCAGCTGCGCCATGAAGTCCATCACCACCACCACGACGATGAGCAGAGCGAGGTGCCGCCGAACTGGAACGGCACGCTGCCGTACAGGAAATCGAGCATCTCGGGCAGCAGGCACACCGCGCATGACGTAGAGCGCGCCCCACAGCGTGAGGCGCGTCAGCACCTTGTCGATGTACTCGCGCGGTCTGCTGGCCCGGGCGGATGCCGGGAATGAAGGCACCGGACTTCTTGAGGTTGTCGGCGGTCTCGCGCGCGTTGAACACCAGCGCCGTGTAGAAGAAGCAGAAGAAGATGATGAGCGCCGCGTAGAGCACCAGGTGCAGGGGCTGTCCGTAGCCGAGGGTCGCCGGCGACGTTGCTGCAGACGCGCTGCACAGCCGAGGGCGTATCGCTGGTGCCGAAGAAGCTCGCGATCGTGGCCGGGAACAGCAGCAGGCTCGAGGCGAAGATCGGCGGGATCACGCCCGACATGTTGAGCTTGAACGGCAGATGCGCTGCTCTGCCCGGCGTACATGCGCCGCCCGACCTGGCGCTTGGCGTAGTTGACCGCGATGCGCCGCTGGCGCGCGTTCCACGAACACGCAGAACAGTCGTGACACCGAGGATCACGATGAGCAGCGCCAGCGACGAAGGCGGGATTCATCTCGCCTGATTGCACCTGCTCGCAGCGTGTTGCCGATCGCGTCCGGCAGCCCTGCCACGATGCCGGCCAGGATGATCATCGAGATGCCGTTGCCGATGCCGCGCTCGGTGATCTGCTCGCCGAGCCACATCAGGAACATGGTGCCGGTGGTCATGGTCACGCGTGGCCGTGAACAGGAACTGCGAGCCCGGGATCGAGCACCATGCCTGCCGTTCTGCAGCGCCACCGGCCGCACCGAAGCACTGGAACAGCGCCAGCCCGACCGTGCCATAGCGCGTGTACTGGGTGATCTTGCGCCGGCCGGACTCGCCTTCCTTGCGCAGCGGTGCCAGGAGCGGCACGACGACGGTCATCATCTGCACGATGATCGACGCCGAGATGTACGGCATCACGCTCATCGCGAAGATGCTGACAGCGCGCGCAGCGCGCCGCCCGAGAACATGTTGAAGACGCCGAGGATGGTGCCCGCCTGATCGTCGAAGAAAGCGCGCCAACGCCGCCGGGTCGATGCCCGGCACCGGGATGAACGTGCCGATGCGATAGACGATCAGCGCGCCGATCAGGAACAGCAAGCGGCTGACGCATGTCGGTAAGACGCGTCGCTTCGCTGAATGCTGCAGCCGGATTGCGGTGACGGGATTGGCCATGGATTTGGACGAATCAGTCCTCGATCTTGCCGCCGGCCGCTTCGATCGCCGCGCGCGCGCCCTTGGTGACCGCAACGCCCTTGAGCGTTACAGCCTTCTTGAGCTCACCCGACAGGATCACCTTGGCGCGTTCGGTATGCACCGGGACGACTTTCGCCTCGATCAGCGCCTTCAGGTCAATGAGGCCGGCTTTCAACGCTTCAAGGTCACTCAGTCGTACCTCGGCGCGAGTCGCCTTGATCGGCCGAGCTGGAATCCGGTCTTCGGCAGCCGGCGCTGCAGGGGCATCTGGCCACCTTCGAAGCCCACCTTGTGGTAGCCGCCCTTACGGGCGCGCTGGCCCTTCACGCCGCGGCCGCAGGTCTTGCCCTGGCCAGCCGAGGCGCCGCGACCGACACGCAGGCGAGGACGCTTGCGCGCCAGCGCGCGGGCTTGATTGAGTTCAGACGCATCGATGCATTCCGTATCAGTGGCCGACTACTGGCGGTCGACTTTCACGCATGTGTCTGGCCGTCATTGATCATGCCGCGGTTCTCAGGAGTGTCCGCGACCACCACGGTCTGACTGATGCGACGCAGCCCCGAGGCCGCGTACCGAGGCGCGCGATGCTGCGCAGCTGCCCGTGAACGCTGCTTGCACCAGGGTCACCTTGATCGACTTGCTCGCTCACGTGCCTGCATCCCAGAATCTCTCGACCGATCTTGCCGCGCTTGGCGGCGATGTCCTCCGGAGAACGCACATTGGCGAGCGCGCTTCATGGTCGCGCGCACCACGTTGATCGGGATTGCGCGAGCCGTAGCTCTTGGCGAGCACGTTGCGCACACCGACGCATTCGAATACGGCGCGCATGCCGCCGCCCGCGATGACGCCCGTACCGTCCGCGGCGGGCTGCATGTACACGCGCGTCGTGCCGTGCGCACCGGTGACCGCGTAGTGCAGCGTGTCGTTGCGCAGACTGACCGTTGACCAGGTTCTTGCGCGCCTGCTGCATGGCCTTGAAATCGCCACCGGCACTTCGCGCGCCTTGCCGTAACCGAAGCCGACGCGGCCGGCGCCGTCACCGACCACCGTGAGCGCGGTGAAGCCGAACTGCCGGCCGCCCTTGACGACCTTGGCGACGCGGTTCACCGCTACGAGTTTCTCGATGCAGCTCATCGCCGCTGACGGTTTTTCGACTCTCGCCATATGAGTGTTTGTCCCGACCTGTCTAGAACTCGAGACCCGTTCTCACGGGCGGCGTCGGCGAGCGCCTTCACGCGCCCGTGAAACTGGAAACCCGGAGCGATCGAACGCGACCTGCTCGATGCCCGCCGCCTTGGCGCGCTCGGCAATCGCCTTGCCGACGGCCTTGCGCCGCCTCGACGTTGCCGGTGCCCTTCAGATCCCGGCGCACGTCCTTCTGCACTGTCGAGGCGGACGCGAGCACGTGCCCGAGCCGTCGGCCGCGATACACCTGCGCATAGATGTGCTGCGGCGTGCGATGCACGTTCAGGCGCGCCACGCCGCAGCTCGCGGATCTTGCGCGCGGGTACTGCACGCGCGCGTCGCAATCGCTGCGTGCTTTCTTCGCTCATGTTCCGCCCATCACTTCTTCTTCGCTTCCTTCAAGCGTGATCTGCTCGCCGGAGTAGCGCACGCCCTTGCCCTTGTAGGGCTCCGGTGGACGAAAGCCACGGATCTCGGCGGCCACCTGGCCGACCTGCTGCCGGTCGATGCCCTTGATCAGGATCTCGGTCTGGCTCGGCGTCTCGATCGTGATGCCTTCGGGATCGCGAAGTGCGACCGGGTGCGAGAAGCCGAGCGTCAGGTTCAGCGTTCTTGCCCTGCACCGCGCGCGCGGTAAGCCGACGCCCACGAGCTCGAGCTTCGTGTCGTAGCCCTTGCTCACGCCGCGCGACCATGTTCGCGAGGTGCGCACGCGTCGCGCCGGCGACCGCCTGGATGCGCTCGGCATCCTGCTCCGCCGACCTTCACGACGGTGTCTTCTCCTCCTGCACGACCACTGATGCCGGGCCGAGCGCGCAGGCGTCAGACGTGCCCTTCGCGCCCTTGACGGTCACCGACGCCTCGGCGGCGATGGTCGCGTGACGCCCTGCGGCAGATCGACCCGGATTTTTGGCAACTCGGGACATGGCTATCTACCTGCAGCCATCAGGAGACGACAGCAGCAGGACTTCGCCGCCCTGTGCCGGCTAGCGCGCGCCTGCGCGGTCCGTCATCACGCCCTTGGGGCGTGGAGACGATCACGATGCCCATGCCGCCCGAGCATCTTCGGCAGCTCGTCCTTGACCGCGATAGATGCGCAGGCCCGGACGGCTCGACGCGCTCGAGGCGGTCGATGACCGGCCGGCCGCTCGTAGTACTTGCAGGTCGCACGCGTCAGGCGTCGGCTTGCCGCCATCCGCGTCGCACGGCAGTAGTCGGCCGATGTAGCCCTCGTCCTTCAGCACCTTGACGATGGCCAGTCTTCGAGCTTCGAGGAGGCGAGCGCAACGTCGCGGCTTGCCCGCGCGCTGGCCGTTGCGGATGCGCGTCAGAAGGTCGGCAATCGGATCAGTCATGCTCATGTGATCGTCTCCTCACCAGCTCGGCCTTGCGACAGGCCCGGGATATCGCCGCGGCATCGCCGCCTCGCGGATCTTGGTGCCGCGCCAGGCCGAACTTGCGGTACACGCCGCGCGAACGCCCGGTGATCGCGCAGCGGTTGCGCTGGCGCGACGCGGCTGGCATCGCGCGGCAGCGCCTGCAGCTTCAGCCTGCGCGGCCTCGCCGCGCTTCGCGTCCGCGTCTTGGGGCTCGCGGATCGTCTCCTTGAGCTCCGCGCGCTTGGCCGCGTACTTCTTCACGATCTTGCGCGCGTCGCTTCTCGCGCTCGACCATGCTGGTCTTCGCCATAGACTGGTTCCTCTAGCTTCCGGAACGGGAAGTTGAAGGCTTCGAGCAGCGCCCGGCCCTGCGGTCGTCGCGTCGCCGTCGGTGGTGATCGTGATGTCCATGCCCCGGATCTGGTCGACCTGGTCGTACTGCGATCTCGGGGAAAATGATCTGTTCCTTGCACGCCCAGGCTGTAGTTGCCGCGGCCGTCGAACGAGCGCGTGCGACACGCCGCGGAAGTCGCGGATGCGCGGCATCGCGATGTTGATCAGCCGGTCCGAGGAACTCGTACATGCGCGCGCCGCGCAGCGTCACCTTGCAGCCGATCGCGCAGGCCGTCGCGCACCTTGAAGGACGCGACCGCCTTGCGTCGACTTGGTGACCAGCGGCTTCTGGCCGGTGATCTTGGTCAGGTCGCCGACCGCGCGCGTCCATCGACCTTCTTGTCAGCCACCGCCTCGCCCACGCCCATGTTGACCGTGATCTTGGTGATGCGCGGCACCTGCATCAGTGTTCTCGAGCTCGAGGTCGTTCTTGCAGCTCCGGCACGATCGTGTCGCGGTAAATCTTGTTGAAGTCTTGCTGCCATGACTCGGATGCTGCGCCTTCAGGTGTCGACGACTTCTCTCTGTTCGACTTGAAGAAGCGCACGCGCTTGCCGTCCGCTGAGCGTATCGAATGCCGATGCGGTCGCCCTTCTTGGCGGCCGGCATTCCAGAGCGCGACCTTCGAGATCTGCCAGCGGCGCTTCGCTTCTCGATGATGCCGCCCTGCGCTGGTCTGCTCTGCGGGTTGCCGCGCTGATGCTTCTTCACCATGTTGACGTTCTCGACCAGCACGCGGCCGTCGTCGAGCACTTTGATGACGGCGCCACGCGCGGCCCTTGTCGCGGCCGGCGATGACCACCACATCGTCACCTTTCGACTTCGCATATCGGCTCTCTCGATGCTCGCGTTGCATCATAGCACTTCGGGCGCGAGCGAGATGATCTTCATGAACTGCGGCGTTGCGCAGTTCGCGCGTCACCGGCCCGAAGATGCGCGTGCCGATCGGCTCGAGCTTGTTGGTCAGCAGCACCGCGGCGTTGCCGTCGAAGCGGATCAGCGAGCCGTCGGGCGGCGCACGCCGCGCGCGGGTGCGCACCACCACCGCGTCGTACACCTCGCCCTTCTTCACCTTGCCGCGCGGGATCGCATCCTTGACGCTCACCTTGATGACATCGCCCACGCGTCGCGTAACGGCGGTGCGTGCCGCCCAGCACCTTGATGCACATCAGCGTGCGGGCGCCGCTGTTGTCGGCGGCATTGAGCATGGTTCGCATCTGAATCATGGCTCGATCCTCAGCGTGCGTCGGCGCGTTCCAGCGACGCGCACCAGCGCGCCACGACTTGCGGCCGCGACAGCGGGCGGCACTGCATCGATGGCGACGATGTCGCCCTGCGCGGCTCTCGTTGCTTCTCGTCGTGCGCGAGCAGCGTGGTGGTGCGGCGCACGTACTTGCCGTACGTTCGGATGCTTCACCAGCCGCTCGATCTCGACACGGCGATGGTCTTGCTGCATCTTGTTGCTGTACGCACGCGGCCGGTGAGCGTGCGCTCACCCTCGCGCCGCTGCCGCGTCCTGCGCTTGCGTCTCGGTCATCGCGCCTTACCTCTCGCCGCGGCGGCTGCATCTCCGCCAGCACGGTCTTCAGCGCGCGCGATGTTGCGGCGCACCTTGGCCGAACTGATCGGGCTTCGGCGGCTGGCCCGTGGCGCGCGCCATGCGCAGGTTGAACTGCTCGCGCCGCAGCTTCAGCAGCTCTCTCGCCGCAGGTCGGCTGGCGGCTTGCCGCGTAGTTCTTTGGCTTCTCATCCAGCGCACCTGGCGTTTCACGAACGATGGTGGAAACCGACAGCTTCGCGCGCGGCGAGGCGGAACGCCTCGCGCGCGATGTCCTCGGTCACACCTTCCATCTCGAACAACACCTTGCCGGGCTGCACTCGCGCAACCGTAGTACTCGACGTTGCCCTGCCGCTGCCCATGCGCACTTCGAGCGGCTTCTTGCGTGATCGGCACATCCGGAAACACGCGCATCCAGATCTGGCCGCCGCGCTTCGACGTAGCGCGACATGGCGCGGCGCGCCGCCTCGATCTCGCGCGCCGTCATGCGGCCGCGGCTCGGTCGCCTTCAGGCCGAACTCGCCGAACGCCACGGTGCTGCCGCGCTGCGCGCAGGCCGCGGATTGCGTCCCTTGAACTGTTTGCGGTACTTGGTCCGCTTCGGCTGCATCATGGCTCGTGATTCCCTAACCCGCGGCCGCCTCGGTCGCGGGCTGCTCGGCGCGCGCGACCTGCTGCCGCGACCTCTGCGGCGCCCTGCTCGGCCGCGGTCTCGCCGGCACTGCGCTTCCGCTTCGGTCTTGTCGAACACCTCGCCCTTGAAGATCCACACCTTGACGCCGATCACGCCGTAGGTGGTCTGCGCCTCGGCGACAGCCGTAGTCGATGTCGGCGCGGAAGGTGTGCAGCGGAATGCGGCCCTCGCGATACCACTCGGTGCGGGCGATTTCCGCGCCGTTGAGGCGGCCCGACACGCGCACCTTGATGCCGAGAGCGCCCGCTGCGCATGGTGTTCGTCACCGCGCGCTTCATCGCGCGGCGGAACATCACGCGCTTCTCGAGCTGCTGCGCGATGCCTCTCGGCCACGAGCTGCGCATCGAGCTCGGGCTTGCGGATCTCGGCGATGTTGAGGCGCACATCGTGCACCGGCATGCCGCATCATCTTCGCGATCTCGACGCGCAGCTTCTCGATGTCCTCGCCCTTCTTGCCGATCACGATGCCGGGACGCGCGGTATGAATCGGTGATGTTCGACCTTCTGCGCGGCGCGCTCGATGTTGCATGCGGCTGACCGAGGCCTCGACTGAGCTTCTTCTTCAGGAAACTCGCGCACCAGGTGATCGGTGTGCAGATGTGCGCGGAAACTGCTGCGTGCTCGCATACCACTTCGACGTCCAGTCGCGGGTGATGCCGAGACGGATGCCGATCGGATTGACCTTCTGACCCATGTTGCGTCTCGCTCAGTCCTTCCTGCCGTCGCCGACCTCGACCAGGATGTGGCTGTTGCGCTTGACGATGCGGTTGCCGCGCCCCTTGGCGCGAGCGTGGAAGCGCTTGAGCATCGGCGCGGCGTCGACCTGCGATGCGCGCCACCTTCAGCTCGTCGATATCCGGCGCCGAGAGTTGTGCTCGGCGTTGGCGATCGCCGACTCGAGCACCTTGCGCACCAGCTCGGCGCCCTTCTTCGGCATGAACTTGCAGCGTTTGCAGCGCCAGCCGACCGGCTTGCCGCGCACCGTGTCGGCGACCAGCCGGCATTTCTGCGGGGAGATGCGCGCGTACGCAGCATGTGGCTGACCTGCATGCGTTCACGCCGCCGCGGCGACGACTTTCTTGTCGCCCGAGTGCGCCTTGAAGGTGCGCGTCGGCGCGAACTCGCCGAGCTTGTGACCGACCATGTTCTCGGACGACGCAGCACCGGCACGTGCTGGCGGCCGTTGTGAACGGCGATCGTGAGCCCGACCATGTCGGGCACGATCATCGAGCGGCGCGACCAGGTCTTGATCGGGCGGCGGTCGTTCTTTGCGCGGCCGTGCTGCACCTTCTTGGCGCAGGTGCAGATCGACGAACGGACCCTTCTTCAGTGAACGAGGCACGTGACAGCTCCAGCTTATCTTGCGCCGCTGAACGATCATGCTGTCCGGTGCGCTTGTTGTGACGCGTCTTCTTGCCCTTGCGTCTGCCAGCCCCACGGCGACTGACCGGGTGTGGATTGCCCTGGCCTGACTTTGCCTTCGCCGCCGCCGTGCGGGTGATCGACCGGATTCATCGCGACGCCGCGCACCGTCGGGCGCACGCCGAGCCAGCGGATCGCGCCGGCCTTTGCCGTAGCTGCGCAGGTTGTGCTCGTCGTTGCCGACTTCGCCCGATGCGTGGCGCGGCAGTCGACGTGCACCTTGCGCAGTCTCGCCGGACTTGCAGGCGCATCGCGCATAGATGCCCTCACGCGCCGCGTACTGCGCGGAGCCGCCGCGCGCTGCGCACCAGCTGTCCGCCCTTGCCGGGCTTCAGCTCGATGTTGTGAATCGTCGAGCCGACCGGGATGTGGCGCAGCGCGCATCGAGCATTGCCCGGCTTTGATCGGCGACATCCGCGCCCGACGCGGATTTCGTCGCCGGCGCTGCACGCCCTTGGGCGCCAGGATGTAGCGACGCTCGCCGTCGTTGTAGAGCACCAGCGCCAGGTGCGCGGTGCGGTTTGGATCGTATCTCGAGCCGCTCGACCGTTGCCGGCGATGCCGTCCTTGTCGCGCTTGAAATCGATGATGCGGTACTTCTGGCGTGAACCGCCGCCGATATGGCGCGTGGTGATGCGGCCGAAATGGTGTTGCGCGCGCCGGTCTCGGTTCTTGCGCGTCACCAGCCGCATTCGAGCGGCTCGCCCTTGTGCAGGTGCGAACGATCGCAACTCGTCACCACGAAACGCGTGCCGGGCGAAGTGGGTCTTGAGTTTGATCAGCGCCATGGTTACTGATCCTCAGGCTCTGCCTCGACTGCCGGTTGAAGTCGATGCGTCTGGCCCTGCGGCCAGACGCACGTAGGCTCTTCTTGCAATCCCGAGCGCCGGCCCGTTGGTCGCGGCCGAAACGCCGCTGCTCTTGCCCGGCTGGTTCACGCACCTGCACGGATCTGCGACCTTCACGTCGAACATCAGCTCGACCGCCGCGTGCATTTCCGTGCGTGCGGCGTCGCGTCTTGCGACACGGAACACGAACTGGGTTGCCGCAGTCTGCAGACCCGTGCGGAGTCTTTTCGCGACACGTGCGGGGCTACCAGGACGCTGGTGAGCCGCTCCTGGTGCGCGTGGTCTTCATGCGAGCCGCTCCTCGAGCAGTCTTGCACGCGCACCGACGGTCGCCAGCACCTTCGTCGTGACGCGCCAGGCTCACCGGATCCACCGCGCCGGCCGGCAGCACGTCGACGCCACGGCAGATTGCGCGCAGCGAGATGCAGTCGTTCGTCCGAGCGCCTCGATCAACGATCAGCACGTTGGGCAGCGCGAGGTCCTTGAGCGTGGTCTGCACCAGCAGTTTGCGTCTTCGGCGCATCGAGCTCGAGTGACGGCGTCACCACGAGTCGCTCCTGGCGCACCAGCTCGGACAACATCGAGCGCATCGCGCCGCGATACATCTTTGCGGTTGAGCTTCTGGCGAAATCGCGCGGCTTGGCTGCGAACGCGCTGCCGCCGCCGACCCAGATCGGGCTGCGGATCGCAGCCGGCGCGCGCGCTGGCCGGTGCCCTTCTGAGCCCATGGCTTGCTTGCCGCCGCCACGCACTTCGGCGCGGTCTTCTGCGCCTTGGTGCCGGCGCGACCAGCCGACGAGATACGCGAGTCACCACCTGGTGCACCAGCGCCTCGTTGAACTCGCGACCGAACGTGGCGTCGGAAACCTGTACTTCAGAGCCGCCGGCGCTGCCAGCTTGACGAAGTCTTGAGCTTCATGGCGTCTCACTTCTTGGCCGGCGCGGCTTGGCCGGCGCACAGCTGCGAACTCCTGCGGGCGCCTTGTGCGGCTGCTCTGCACCGAGCGGCCTTGACGAAGGACGTTGCCGCCCTCTGCGCACCCGGCACCGCGCCACTGAATCAGCAGCAGGTTGCGCTCCAGCGTCGACTCTGCACGACCTGCAGGTTTTCGACAGTGCGGCGCATGACGCCCATGTGGCCTGACATGCGCTTGCCCGGGAATACCCGGCCCGGCGTCTGACGCTGGCCGATGGAACCTGGAGCACGCGTGCGACAGCGAGATTGCCGTGAGTCGCGTAGCCGCCCGGCGAAGTTGTGGCGCTTCATGACACCGGCAAAACCCTTGCCGATGGTCGTTCCCGGTCGACGTCGACCGATCTGGCCGGCGCTTGAACTGGATCAACCTTGAGCTCGGCGCCCGCCTCGAGATCCGCGCCTTCCTGCCGGACAGGCGGAATCTCCGCACAGTCGCCTGCCCGCGGCGGCGACATTGGCCTTGGCGTAGTGGCCCGCGAGCCGGCTTGTTCAGTGAGGCATTGGCGGCGGTTGCCGATAGGTGACCTGCAACGCGCGATAGCCGTCGGCATCAGCGCCCTTGACCTGCGTGATGCGGTTCGGCAGCGCCTCGATCACCGTCACCGGCACGGTTTCGCCGGCGTCCGTGAACACGCGCGTCATGCCGCATTTGCGGCCGACCAGACCGATGCTCATTTGTCATTCCTCAGTCACTGGACGCGCCGCTACGATTGGCGCGCGCTCGATTAATGCGGATGGTCCGGCGGCAAGAAGGCGCTAGAACACCGCCGATGCTCAGGCTGCGTCTGGCCGACCGCCCGCAGACACCCTGGGGCCTGCCGTCCTGCCTGATGCCGCGCCTGGCGCGGTTTGCCCGGGGTGAACGGGGCCAAAAGGCCGCGCCAGTATATGCAGCCCAAGGCCGTGCAACCCCAAGCCGGGGTATTGCCAGCTTCGCCGTCAGTTCAGCTTGATCTGCACGTCGACGCCGGCCGGCAGCTCGAGCTTCATCAGCGCATCCACCGTCTTGTCGGTCGGATTCACGATGTCCATGAGGCGCTTGTGGGTGCGCAGCTCGAACTGGTCGCGCGCGTCCTTGTCGGCGTGCGGCGAGACGAGCAGCGGTGAAGCGCTCCATCTTGGTCGGCAGCGGCACCGGGCCCGCGCACGGTGGCGCCGGTGCGCTTGGCCGTCTCGACGATTTCGCGGGCGGAGTTGTCGATGAGGCGATGGTCGAACGCCTTCAGGCGGATACGGATGTTCTGATTAGCCATGGCCTTAACTCCAGCTCAGCGAGCATCACTTAACGATCTTGGAGACGACGCCGGCGCCGACGGTCTTGCCGCCCTCACGGATGGCGAAGCGCAGTCCCTCTTCCATCGCGATCGGGCTGATCAGCTCGACCGTCATCTTGATGTTGTCCCCGGGCATCACCATCTCGGTCCCGGCCGGCAACTCGATCAGCTCCCGTCACGTCCGTGGTGCGGAAGTAAAACTGCGGCCGGTAGCCCTTGAAGAACGGCGTGTGCCGCCCGCCCTCTTCCTTGGTCAGCACGTACACCTCGCACTCAAAGCTCGGTGTGCGGGTGATCGAGCCGGGCTTCGCCAGCACCTGGCCGCGCTCGACTTCCTCGCGCTTCGTGCCGCGCAGCAGCACCCCACGTTGTCCCCGCCTGCCCTCATCCAGGAGCTTCCTGAACATCTCCACGCCCGGTGCAGGTCGTCTTCGCCGTCGGCCTTCAAGCCCACGATCTCCACCTCATCGTTCACCTTCACGATGCCGCGCTCGATGCGCCCGGTCACCACCGTGCCGCGCCCGGAGATCGAGAACACGTCCTCCACCGGCATCAGGAACGGCTTCTCCACCTCGCCGCTTCGGCACCGGGATGTACTGGTCCATCTCCTCCACCAGCTTCACCACGCGACGGCACCCCGATGCTCGCTCTTGTCACCCTCCAGCGCCTTTAACGCCGAGCCGATCACGATCGGGGTCTTGTCGCCGGGGAACTTGTACATCGTCAGCAGCTCGCGCACCTCCATCTCCACCAGCTCCAACAGCTCCGCGTCATCCACCATGTCCGCCTTGTTCATGTACACCACGATGTACGGCACCCCCACCTGGCGGGCCAGCAGAATGTGCTCGCGCGTCTGCGGCATCGGGCCGTCCGCCGCCGACACCACCAGGATCGCCCCGTCCATCTGCGCCGCTCCCGTGATCATGTTCTTCACGTAGTCCGCATGCCCCGGGCAGTCCACGTGCGCGTAGTGGCGGTTCTCGCTCTGGTACTCCACGTGCGCGGTCGAAATCGTGATGCCGCGCGCCTTCTCCTCCGGCGCCTTGTCAATCTGGTCGTACGCCATGAACTGCCCGCCGTAGCGTCTCCGCCATCACCTTCGTCAACGCCGCCGTCAGCGTCGTCTTGCCGTGGTCCACGTGACCAATCGTCCCCACGTTCACGTGCGGCTTGCTGCGCTCGAATTTCTCTTTGGACATGGCGACTTCCTCGACTCTAACTCTTGAACCCGTTACTTCTTGATGATGCCGCTTCGGCAATGTTCGGCGGCACTTCCACGTACTTGGCGAACTCCATCGTGAAGGTCGCGCGACCCTGGCTCATGGAGCGCACGGTCGTGGCATAGCCGAACATCTCCGACAGCGGCACGTCGGCGGTGATCGACCTTGCCGGCCGGCGTCTCGTCCATGCCGGTGATCTGCCCGCGGCGGCGGTTCAGGTCGCCGATGACATCGCCGGAATACTCCTCGGGCGTCACCACCTCGACCTTCATGATCGGCTCGAGCAGCACCGGCTTGGCCCTGCGGAAGCCTTCCTTGAAGCCCATGGAGCCGGCGATCTTGAACGCCATCTCGTTCGAGTCGACGTCGTGGTACGAGCCGTCGAACAGCGGTGACCTTCACGTCCACGATCGGGTAGCCGGCGATGCACGCCGGTCTCGACCGCTTCCTTGATGCCCTTGTCGACCGCCGGCACGTACTCGCGCGGCACGCTGCCGCCGACGATACCGTTGACGAACTCGTAGCCCTTGCCCTGCTCGTTCGGCTCGAGCTTCAGCCACACGTGGCCGTACTGGCCGCGGCCGCCGGACTGGCGCACGAACTTGCCTCTCCGGCTCGACCTTGCCGCGGATCGTTTCGCGGTAGGCGACCTGCGGCTTGCCGACGTTCGCCTCGACCTTGAACTCGCGCTTCATGCGGTCGACGATGATCTCCAGGTGCAGCTCGCCCATGCCGGAGATGATGGTCTGGCCCGGATTCCTGGTCGGTGTGCACGCGGAACGACGGGTCTTCCTTCGCGAGGCGCTGCAGCGCCAGGCCCATCTTTCCTGGTCGGCCTTGGTCTTCGGCTCCACGGCCACCGAGATGACCGGCTCCGGGAACTCCATCTTCTCGAGCGTGATGACCTTGTCCAGGTCGCACAGCGTGTCGCCGGTGATGACGTCCTTCAGGCCCACGGCGGCGGCGATGTCGCCGGCGCGCACTTCCTTGATCTCGGTGCGCTCGGTGGCGTGCATCTGCAGCAGGCGGCCGATGCGCTCTTCTTGTCCTTGATCGGGTTGTACACCGTGTCGCCGGAATTCAACGTGCCGGAGTACACGCGGAAGAACGTGAGGTTGCCCGTCACAACGGAAGCAATACGTAACTGAACGAAGCGCACAAT